>JGI24806J26614_1000070_pt1 | contig 18752 bp, 16 predicted proteins | sample Kansoi200umMDA_FD_26614 | JGI IMG/M metagenome (IMG submission 26614)
AGCCTATTTGCTTCATAAAAGCCAGGTTATCCCAAAACAAGTATTCTTCTATCATCTTTCCACCCTTCCAATGCCCGATGGTGGCCATACTGAACTTAAACTTCTTCCCGGTAGGCGGGATTTTTTTACCATCCCCAGCCGGCATGGGTTGCGAAAATGTTCCTTCCACTTCCCCTATTACGCAGGTCCATTCCCCGGCACCAAATTTAACCGGATGTGCTACGGCTTTGGTATCTGGTGCAAAAACAAACATTGGTTTCAACAAATCTATGTGTTGGGGAAAAAGACCGGTAGTTGTAGAACCATCCGGGTAATACGTTTTAATATTGGCATCATGACTAATCGCTAAAGAATCCCATAACTGGTTACTGTAAAACTGAAAGTCGAGTGAATCCATACGTCTTAATCTCTCCTGTGTCAATTGATCGTTATCCGTTCCTTTTTGATCGGTCATTTGTGTTGATAGCGTAACAGGTGAAGATTGCTGATTGTTACGGCACGCTGCCAAAGCAGATACTATAATAATGATTGTAAGCTTTTTCATTTTGCATGATTTAACTGTTAAATAATGCCAGGAAAAACAGGCTGCTGAACAAATGCGTTCAAAGTATCGCAGCTGTTTTCTGATGATCCTGTATTTATGAAAAGATGATGCTGGTCAGCAGGTTTTTCAGCGTTTGAAGCAGTTCCCCATTTTGCCAATCACCGGTAAATTTTTCTCCGTTGATATAAAAAGTAGGGGTACTGTTTACGCCACTCCTGATCCCGCTATCAAAATCTTTTTCCACCTTATCAATAAGGTCTTTGTGCCGCATGTCCATGTTAATGCGGTCGGGATCGAGATCGATCTCGTCAGCAAGCTGAAGGATATTCTCTATGCTGAGATTTCCCTGGTTCTCGAAGATAATATCGTGCATCTCCCAGAATTTATGCTGTAAACCGGCCGCCTCTGTTGCCACGGCAGCCGAAAACGCATGGGGATGGATCTTTCTCAAAGGAAAATTCCTGAATGCAAACCTGATACCGCTTCCTAATTGTTGCTGTATGTCTTTTACGATCGGGTAAGCATGGCCGCAATGGGGGCATTCGTAATCGCCATATTCTACCAATTCTATCTGGGCGAATTCATCCCCGGAAACGTGATCGGTATAGGTGACCGCTGGTGTTAATTGTGTCATAGTTGTAAAGTTTTTACGGTATCCAGTTCCCCGAGCGCCTGTAAGATCCCGTCAGCACCGGGGTTAATACCGACTGGTGATAAATAATTCCAACAGATAATGCCGCTTTCATCGAGTACGTACAATGCACGCCTGCATTCCCCACTTTCTTCATCATATGCTTCATATAACCTGGCTACTTCACCTTTAGGTTCAAAATCAGCAAGCAAGGGAAAATAAAAATGATTTTGCCCGCCAAACGCCGAATGGCACCATTTACTGTCCACCGAAATGCCGACCAGTTGCGCATTAAAGCGTGTGAAATATTTTTCCATCTCATTGTACAGGTTCATCTGGCTCCCGCATACTGGACTCCAGTCCGCAGGATAAAAAGCGAGGATGACCCTTTTGCCTCTGAGCTCACTCAATCTTAGCCGTTGATCCGGTGTGGCATACAAATCAAAATCCGGGGCTATCGTTCCTGTTGCTAACATGTTAGTACGTTTTATTAGTTATTTCCATATTCGTTTTTGCTTCCATGCACCAAAGCAATTCATCTATAAAAAATTTTGCTCTTTTTTCTGTCCTTTCCTTATCCGCCGGTATTCCATTTTCATCGTACTGGTCCTGCACAAAGGGTCCGGGGTACATAGCCGGCACCATCCATGCTCCAATCTTCCATAAACTGAATACCAGCGAAGTCGTTACCTGTGCACCTCCAAATTGTCCATAAGATGCGGTGGCCAGGGCTACCGGCTTTCTTTTCCATTCTTTATATAAGAGATCAATTGCATTTTTCAGGCTTGCAGGATAACCCCCGTTGTATTCCGGGGTTACGATGATCACTCCGTCAGCATTATTAATTTTTTCCGCAAATTGCAGGGCGGCAGCCGGTGGGTTTTTCATACTGCTTAGCCGTTCTTCAAAAATGGGAAACCCATACACATTCAGATCGAGCAGCTCTACATCTGCCAGGTTATTTTCCTTAATATAATTGCTGAAGAAAAGAGCTACGCGATGGCTTCTTCTGCCTGTCCTCACACTCGCGGAGATAATGGCAATAGTCATAACATAATTTTGAAAGATTAAAAGATTTAATTGGGAATGTTTTTTATTTCAGCTGTTCCCGCAGCATCCAGGCCATTTTCTCGTGTTTCTCCATTATCCCTGTAATGAAATCACTGGTTCCCTGGTCGTTTAATTCATTGGCCAAATGATCGATGTTCTCCCGGTAATGAATAATGATGCTTTCATGATCTGCCAGTAATTCTTTTAAAAAACTGCTGCTGTCATTTACATCCACGGTTGCTTCGCTGAGATGAGTTAGCTGCAGGAAGCGTTTTAAAGTAGCAGGGGCAAAGTGACCTATGTTCCGGATCCGCTCCGCCAGATCATCTATCATTTCATCCAGTTCTTCAAATTGCATTTCATAGAATTTATGCTTCTCATAGAAATCCCGTCCCTCTGTATTCCAGTGTGCATTCTTCGTCTTTGTATAAAGTATAAATTCATCCGCAAGGAAAATGTTCAGCAGGTCCGCGGACTTCGAAAGGTTTTCCGGTTTGATGCCCATTGTGTGTTCCATCCTTTTCGTTTTAATTGATTATAAAATAATATTGTTCCGGCTTTCTAATAGAGATGGCAGATCTGTTTCGCTAAGCATTTCCCTTATATCTATTTCGAGCGTCCGGCTCATCTGGGAGATCGGCACATCATTGGCGCCCCCTTCAAAAGGGTTCTCCGTGCTTTCGCCTACCTGTTCCAGGGAGGTAAATACCCAGGAGATCAAAATGCTGAATGGTATAACCAGCCATACCATTTTTCCCTGCAGGAATCCTGTCATCCCCTCATTGAGTTTATCAAATTCCTGCAGCAGGCCGAATGGAAGAAGAAAACAAAACAATTTCACAAATATGCCATTGATAGTAACATGCTGTCTTGGATAGGGAAAGTTCTTGATTCGTTCGCTTTTACCCTGGTGACCAGAAAAGTTCATCAGGGCATTGTGCATATCTAGAAATTTAAACTCATCGATTGCTCCCTCCTGGTGGAGTTTTTTCAGCGTAATGCTTTGCATACTCAACAACTGCGTCGCCTTATTACGGGTGGATAAAATATGGTTTACTTCCGATGACGGTATGTATTTTATTAGTTCCTGTTCCAGGGGGCTTTCCTTTTCGGGAATAGAATAATACTGCGTGAACTCCTGGTTATATGCTTTGGTTAAATTCTCCCAATTCCTTGCGGTTCTCAACTGGTAACGCAGGCTTGTAAGCCAGGCCAAATGACGATAAATAAGTTCGCGGGACCTGTCTCCATCTGCCAGGAAATCCCTGCACATGATCGCCCATGAGCGACTGTCGCTCATGGTTGCTCCCCATATTTGTCTGGCCTCCCAGGTTCGGTTATATGTTTCCTGGTTTCTAAAACCAACGATAAAAGCGGTAGCTGTGCCCAGCAAGGCAACAACCGTAAAGGGAATGGCCAACCACTTAAGGGCAAACAGTTGGTAAAGTGCTGTCGGAATAATGCCCAAAATCAGCAGCCAAAAAATGTTTCTTCTCGTCCACATAAGAAACTCGGAAAGCTTATATGATCTTCCGGTATGCATACTATTTTATTCTCTTTTAAATACTTTTTATTTATACGGGCGATGACAAATTGAAAGGAATGCCCGGGTCGTACCCGGGGCATTCCTCGGGCGGCTGTATCAGGTAGCAGGAACAGCCATGCGTACTTCAACAATTGCCCCATACTGAATGATCGGGCATCTTTTCGCAATTTCTACCGCTTCATCATAGTCTTTCGCTTTGATCACGAATAAACCGCCAATGGATTCTTTTCCTTCTGCATAAGGTCCTTTATGAATGCTTTTTGCCGTACTGATCACTCTTCCATCGACATCCCATCTCTTTGGTGGGGCTACTAACCTGTCTTCAGCCGCCATACCGGCAATCCAATCCTGGTAAGGTTTCAACGCTTCTTTCATTTGCTCCGGTGAAGGACTTGGGTTTTTGCTTGTGAGATCCCTGTGGATCGCAATTAAAAATTCGTTCATGATAATTTTTTTTTATGATTAATAATTATTTAAAGCTGGTAGCTAAGCTCAAAGCGTTTCTGCAGCGCTTATGATGAAATCAGCTACTTTTTTCGGCTGGGAAATCATGGGAACATGGCCGGAATTCAATACGATCGTAGTGGCTTTGATCAATTTGGCTTTGTAAGCTTCCAGGTCGGGGTTGATGATCTTGTCTTGTGTTGCTACTATATACCAAGTTGGTTTGTTCATCCAGGCGGGGTTGTATACTTTTTCCTCACCTGCTCCGGCATGCAGGGGCACTTGTATGGCATACACCAGTTTTCTTTCCACCGGTGATGCATCCGGTACGAAATTTTCATTGATCGCTTTTATCGACAGGGAAACAAAACCTTCGGGACTGACATGGAATTCCTTTTCAACCCCTGTTGTAGGCATCGCGGCATTTACAGCGTTGGCGTTTTGCCCGGCTTCAGGAACCAATGCAGCAACATAGAGTAAACCGGCCACTTTGGGATCGTTTCCAGCTTCGGAAATCACCATTCCACCATAGGAGTGCGCCACCAGCAGTGAAGGGCCGTCCATCTGGGCGATAGCCCGTTTGGCCGTAGCCACATCATCGGCGAGTGAAGTGAGTGGATTTTGTACAGCAATAACATTGTATCCTTTTGCCTGCAGCAAAGGAATAACCTTGGCCCAACTGGAGCCATCGGCAAATGCGCCATGGACTAATACAATATTTTTAACCCCTTTTGATACTGTTTGTGCACTGGCATGTTGAGGCAGGGTAAAAATTGTTACTCCCACAATCCATGCGACCGATCTGAGTTGTTTGATAGTAAACATAAAATTTTGTTTTTGTTGTTTAAAAATGCTTATTCGTTTTCGTCGTCCTTTGTTTCCTCCAGCAGTTGCTCTTTCATACGGAGAGCATCATCCAGGAATTCTCCGCCATCCGCCAGGTTGATTTCATCATAAGCGCTGCAGAAACGCTTTGAGCTTAGCTACCAGCTTTAAATAATTATTAATCATAAAAAAAAATTATCATGAACGAATTTTTAATTGCGATCCACAGGGATCTCACAAGCAAAAACCCAAGTCCTTCACCGGAGCAAATGAAAGAAGCGTTGAAACCTTACCAGGATTGGATTGCCGGTATGGCGGCTGAAGACAGGTTAGTAGCCCCACCAAAGAGATGGGATGTCGATGGAAGAGTGATCAGTACGGCAAAAAGCATTCATAAAGGACCTTATGCAGAAGGAAAAGAATCCATTGGCGGTTTATTCGTGATCAAAGCGAAAGACTATGATGAAGCGGTAGAAATTGCGAAAAGATGCCCGATCATTCAGTATGGGGCAATTGTTGAAGTACGCATGGCTGTTCCTGCTACCTGATACAGCCGCCCGAGGAATGCCCCGGGTACGACCCGGGCATTCCTTTCAATTTGTCATCGCCCGTATAAATAAAAAGTATTTAAAAGAGAATAAAATAGTATGCATACCGGAAGATCATATAAGCTTTCCGAGTTTCTTATGTGGACGAGAAGAAACATTTTTTGGCTGCTGATTTTGGGCATTATTCCGACAGCACTTTACCAACTGTTTGCCCTTAAGTGGTTGGCCATTCCCTTTACGGTTGTTGCCTTGCTGGGCACAGCTACCGCTTTTATCGTTGGTTTTAGAAACCAGGAAACATATAACCGAACCTGGGAGGCCAGACAAATATGGGGAGCAACCATGAGCGACAGTCGCTCATGGGCGATCATGTGCAGGGATTTCCTGGCAGATGGAGACAGGTCCCGCGAACTTATTTATCGTCATTTGGCCTGGCTTACAAGCCTGCGTTACCAGTTGAGAACCGCAAGGAATTGGGAGAATTTAACCAAAGCATATAACCAGGAGTTCACGCAGTATTATTCTATTCCCGAAAAGGAAAGCCCCCTGGAACAGGAACTAATAAAATACATACCGTCATCGGAAGTAAACCATATTTTATCCACCCGTAATAAGGCGACGCAGTTGTTGAGTATGCAAAGCATTACGCTGAAAAAACTCCACCAGGAGGGAGCAATCGATGAGTTTAAATTTCTAGATATGCACAATGCCCTGATGAACTTTTCTGGTCACCAGGGTAAAAGCGAACGAATCAAGAACTTTCCCTATCCAAGACAGCATGTTACTATCAATGGCATATTTGTGAAATTGTTTTGTTTTCTTCTTCCATTCGGCCTGCTGCAGGAATTTGATAAACTCAATGAGGGGATGACAGGATTCCTGCAGGGAAAAATGGTATGGCTGGTTATACCATTCAGCATTTTGATCTCCTGGGTATTTACCTCCCTGGAACAGGTAGGCGAAAGCACGGAGAACCCTTTTGAAGGGGGCGCCAATGATGTGCCGATCTCCCAGATGAGCCGGACGCTCGAAATAGATATAAGGGAAATGCTTAGCGAAACAGATCTGCCATCTCTATTAGAAAGCCGGAACAATATTATTTTATAATCAATTAAAACGAAAAGGATGGAACACACAATGGGCATCAAACCGGAAAACCTTTCGAAGTCCGCGGACCTGCTGAACATTTTCCTTGCGGATGAATTTATACTTTATACAAAGACGAAGAATGCACACTGGAATACAGAGGGACGGGATTTCTATGAGAAGCATAAATTCTATGAAATGCAATTTGAAGAACTGGATGAAATGATAGATGATCTGGCGGAGCGGATCCGGAACATAGGTCACTTTGCCCCTGCTACTTTAAAACGCTTCCTGCAGCTAACTCATCTCAGCGAAGCAACCGTGGATGTAAATGACAGCAGCAGTTTTTTAAAAGAATTACTGGCAGATCATGAAAGCATCATTATTCATTACCGGGAGAACATCGATCATTTGGCCAATGAATTAAACGACCAGGGAACCAGTGATTTCATTACAGGGATAATGGAGAAACACGAGAAAATGGCCTGGATGCTGCGGGAACAGCTGAAATAAAAAACATTCCCAATTAAATCTTTTAATCTTTCAAAATTATGTTATGACTATTGCCATTATCTCCGCGAGTGTGAGGACAGGCAGAAGAAGCCATCGCGTAGCTCTTTTCTTCAGCAATTATATTAAGGAAAATAACCTGGCAGATGTAGAGCTGCTCGATCTGAATGTGTATGGGTTTCCCATTTTTGAAGAACGGCTAAGCAGTATGAAAAACCCACCGGCTGCCGCCCTGCAATTTGCGGAAAAAATTAATAATGCTGACGGAGTGATCATCGTAACCCCGGAATACAACGGGGGTTATCCTGCAAGCCTGAAAAATGCAATTGATCTCTTATATAAAGAATGGAAAAGAAAGCCGGTAGCCCTGGCCACCGCATCTTATGGACAATTTGGAGGTGCACAGGTAACGACTTCGCTGGTATTCAGTTTATGGAAGATTGGAGCATGGATGGTGCCGGCTATGTACCCCGGACCCTTTGTGCAGGACCAGTACGATGAAAATGGAATACCGGCGGATAAGGAAAGGACAGAAAAAAGAGCAAAATTTTTTATAGATGAATTGCTTTGGTGCATGGAAGCAAAAACGAATATGGAAATAACTAATAAAACGTACTAACATGTTAGCAACAGGAACGATAGCCCCGGATTTTGATTTGTATGCCACACCGGATCAACGGCTAAGATTGAGTGAGCTCAGAGGCAAAAGGGTCATCCTCGCTTTTTATCCTGCGGACTGGAGTCCAGTATGCGGGAGCCAGATGAACCTGTACAATGAGATGGAAAAATATTTCACACGCTTTAATGCGCAACTGGTCGGCATTTCGGTGGACAGTAAATGGTGCCATTCGGCGTTTGGCGGGCAAAATCATTTTTATTTTCCCTTGCTTGCTGATTTTGAACCTAAAGGTGAAGTAGCCAGGTTATATGAAGCATATGATGAAGAAAGTGGGGAATGCAGGCGTGCATTGTACGTACTCGATGAAAGCGGCATTATCTGTTGGAATTATTTATCACCAGTCGGTATTAACCCCGGTGCTGACGGGATCTTACAGGCGCTCGGGGAACTGGATACCGTAAAAACTTTACAACTATGACACAATTAACACCAGCGGTCACCTATACCGATCACGTTTCCGGGGATGAATTCGCCCAGATAGAATTGGTAGAATATGGCGATTACGAATGCCCCCATTGCGGCCATGCTTACCCGATCGTAAAAGACATACAGCAACAATTAGGAAGCGGTATCAGGTTTGCATTCAGGAATTTTCCTTTGAGAAAGATCCATCCCCATGCGTTTTCGGCTGCCGTGGCAACAGAGGCGGCCGGTTTACAGCATAAATTCTGGGAGATGCACGATATTATCTTCGAGAACCAGGGAAATCTCAGCATAGAGAATATCCTTCAGCTTGCTGACGAGATCGATCTCGATCCCGACCGCATTAACATGGACATGCGGCACAAAGACCTTATTGATAAGGTGGAAAAAGATTTTGATAGCGGGATCAGGAGTGGCGTAAACAGTACCCCTACTTTTTATATCAACGGAGAAAAATTTACCGGTGATTGGCAAAATGGGGAACTGCTTCAAACGCTGAAAAACCTGCTGACCAGCATCATCTTTTCATAAATACAGGATCATCAGAAAACAGCTGCGATACTTTGAACGCATTTGTTCAGCAGCCTGTTTTTCCTGGCATTATTTAACAGTTAAATCATGCAAAATGAAAAAGCTTACAATCATTATTATAGTATCTGCTTTGGCAGCGTGCCGTAACAATCAGCAATCTTCACCTGTTACGCTATCAACACAAATGACCGATCAAAAAGGAACGGATAACGATCAATTGACACAGGAGAGATTAAGACGTATGGATTCACTCGACTTTCAGTTTTACAGTAACCAGTTATGGGATTCTTTAGCGATTAGTCATGATGCCAATATTAAAACGTATTACCCGGATGGTTCTACAACTACCGGTCTTTTTCCCCAACACATAGATTTGTTGAAACCAATGTTTGTTTTTGCACCAGATACCAAAGCCGTAGCACATCCGGTTAAATTTGGTGCCGGGGAATGGACCTGCGTAATAGGGGAAGTGGAAGGAACATTTTCGCAACCCATGCCGGCTGGGGATGGTAAAAAAATCCCGCCTACCGGGAAGAAGTTTAAGTTCAGTATGGCCACCATCGGGCATTGGAAGGGTGGAAAGATGATAGAAGAATACTTGTTTTGGGATAACCTGGCTTTTATGAAGCAAATAGGCTTGGTTAAATAAAGAAGCATGATTGGAGCAATAAAAAAATAGGGAATAATATCAATTCTTATAGTAAAAGAATTTGTAATAAATGTTTTTGATGCAGTCCATTCAACGAACACCCATTTAGCTGCACGAAATTTTCTTTTTTGTCAATGACGAGACCGGCCATTTGAAATTACTAGCAGCATTATGTGGTTGAAATCAATCCATTAAATTTGAAATTCAATACAGAGGGCTAAACCAAGCATCAGTAGTTTTGCGATGAAAAATTTCTAACAATGAAGAAAAATGTACAGTTGAATACAACAAACACCCTCCAAAGGAGATTAAATAATACCGCATATAAAAAAAAGACAAAATGATCAGGTTATTTTGCGTTCATTTCTTTCTTGTGGTGTTGGCAGCCACAAAAGCATATTCTCAAAAAGAAACGCTTTTTGTCATCAAAGAGTCTTGCTTTTTTTTGAATAAATTTAAAGGCAGTAAACTAGTTCTAAATCATAAACAGGACTCGATTACATATCGGTCATCTCTTTATAACTATGATTTGAATCATTTTATAAATCTGAATGACAGTGATAAGCTCATCTTGATTGAGCAGCTCTTAAAATATGAAAAAGATAACTCTCTCTGCTGTCTCGATGTTATAGGTCACGGTTTTAATGGAATTGAGGGTTGCAGGGGTGTTCCCATTTCTAAGAGATATTCAATTCAAATTGATGCCTTGTATATTATTAACCGGTTATGCTGGCCGAAAAATATGGAGTTATATTCTTGTTATAATGTATTGTTTGATACATTAACAAAAAAAGAAATTAATCATAACAATGAAAAAATACTCTTATTCTTTAAGGAATATGAAAATTGGTATCGGCAATGTAAAATTCATAATAAGATTGATAAAGATTTTTCTTTTAACAATGGACGATATAAATGGTTTGCGGGACGAAAAAGCAGTGACCCGGAATAACTGAAGACTACAAATGAAACTATCATACATTATTCCTGTTATTCTTCTTCTTTCATGTGGCCATAATGAAGGAGGACAGAAACAGGACTTTGCTAACAACGATGCCAATATCCAAAGAAAGAATCTTGATTGTATGCCGAATGATACAATGATAAATAAAAACAGGGTAAGATATATTGGCGGGGATAGTACTTTTTCGGTCAAAATTACCATTGATGAGCATGACTCAATCCTGCCACATAGATTTAGCTGCTCCGTTCCTCCCGATCTTTTCCCTACTCTTTACGCAGAAGCAAAAGGAGTTATTTGTTTAAGAAGAAGTTCCGGCAGAGACTTTATTGAATTTATTATCTGTTATGTTGATAACAGTAAAATGTTCTTACGGACATTTGAAATAGCCTTAGCAATCGATCTAAAAAATGATAATGTAATTTACCAGAACTACGATTCACTAGAATATGTGATCGTCGAGAATTATAAAACAGGGTATCAGCAAATAGTCAAAATTCCTCCGGAGATAATATCTCCACGTGTATATGACGCGGGTATAAAAAATAATAGTTTGACTTTGTTATTTTTTGATGATAAAAAGCTGACGGTTCCCTATATTAATGGAAATATTAAAAGATAAAAAAGTCATTCCCGGGCGCTATCCCCACGTTATCATAAGTAACAAATTTATGATAACGTGGGGGAGTTATGGTTTAGTAAATCACTTAAGTTTAAGGATTGGTTTTTTGAATTCCATAATTATCGGATTTGGTAAAAGCTGTAATTCTTGCCCGATTTTTTTACAACTTTCCATTAAAATAAGTGTATCCAGATTTTTTATTTTATAAACCTCATATTGAGGGAACTTGTTAAAGTTGAGCCATTCGCCTTCTTCCCTTTATTGGGTACCTATTCTCCCCGCTTTTGGTGATTGCCAGGTATACCTGTTACAGGTAGTTTTGACATCCAATTTTAAATTTTAATCAAAACAAGTCATTTATGAAAAAGATTGCAATTTTCACCATGGTCATTGTGTGCCTGGCTGCCTGTAAGAAAGATAGTATTGAAAAGCATTCCAATACAACGCAGGATGGTTTGACATCAAATAAGGATGAAAACTCAAATACCCCCAGGCCGATCAGCCTAACCCTGACTTCTTCAGCCGACCCGGCTTCCCCGGCATTAACCTGTTCCTTGCCAGGTGTTCCCTTTGGCATTGCCAACAGCGGGTATTTTCTGCATGGCTATGCCTCGCATTTAGGTATGATAAATCCGGAACTCAGTATGGGAATCGATGGGAGCTGTAATCTGAGTGGCAGTTCATTTATTCTCTCCACTGCAACTTCAGGCCAGATCGTTGCAGCCAACGGTGATAAAATAACTTATACCGGCGCCGATGCGATCGACCTGAATAATATTATTTTCCATGGTGGCACAACGGGAGCGATCACCGGTATATGGACCATTACCGGTGGCACCGGGAGGTTTGCAGATGCCACGGGATCCTTTTCGATTACGGGCCTCGTTAATGTCGCCTCAGTAGGAGGTCCTACATTTAGTGTTACAGGTGATGGTACAATAAATTATTAAGAATATTATAGCCGGGAAGGCGGTCCGAAGGATCCTGCGGAGAAGACGGGAAGAATGCAGGAAGAGTTTAAAATAAGAGTCCGAAGGATCCTGCGGAGAATCTTCCCGTGCCCTTTCCGCCTTCCCGCCTTCCCGGCTATTTATTTCCAAGATTCATCAATTGCACATCCCAGCATCCATTCTTACCTCCGCAGTTTTTTGCAGCGAGCAAAATAGCATGCAGCTTTTTTTGTAGTTCAGGTGAGAACGTTGCAAAAATGTTCTTCAGTTCGTAAGGATCTTTCTCTGCATCATAACAACTGATCTCCCCGGTCTCATATTCTACATACAGCATGTTATGAAAACGTAAGGCAGTATACGAAGGCAGCCGGCCATCTTGCTCTTCCTGCCGGTCAGGATCGTCAGGATCATTGCTTACACGGCGATGTTCAATGATGGCAAAATTCCGCCAATTGATTTTCTCAGTGTTTTCTTTACGAAAAAGATATCGTATGTCCCTGCCATCCGGTTCACTGGTCAATTTCGCACCCGCCAGTGCCGCAAAAGTCGGGGCCAGGTCAATGTTAGAGACAATAGCCTGCTGCCAGCTTCCTTTGGCGACCCCGGGTCCGCAGGCGATAAGAGGCACCCGGATATCAATGTCAAATGGTGTTTGCTTTCCCTGCAACATGGAATAATCACCCAGGTGGTAACCATTGTCGGAACTGAAGAAAATATAGGTATGATTGCTCACCCCTGTTTCGTTCAGGACTTTCCTGATATTTCCCAGCATTTCATCAATAGATAGGATACAGCGCAAACGGTTTCTGAAAATATTATCGATGCGGTCAATTTTCTTTGCATCCAGCGATTCTAATTTCCGAAGCCAGTCAGGTGCTGTACTATCGGCCTGCTTATTAAACCTGGGCGTACGCGGTGCTTTTTCATCGTTAAAAAGATTTTCATGCCGGGGCGCCGGTATAAAAGGAGCATGTGGTGTGAAAGTAGCTATTTCAATAAAAAATGGATGAGCTTTCCAGGCTCTTAACAGGCTATCGGTACGGGCAGACAGTACGTCTGTAAGATAATCTTCCGTTGCATGGCCGAAATGCAATAGTCGTCCATTGCAGTTGATATCGTAATCAAAATTGCGATAACCGGCACCTGCTACAAACCAGTCTGACCAACCCGGGAGCGCCTCGTGTTTACGGGGCAGGTATCCGTTCAAAAACTTACCCATCATGGCTGTTTTGTACCCGTTTTGCTGTAGCGCTATGCAAAAACTGCGTTGCGCATCCCCCTTTTCCATATAGACTTCATAACCCCCGTCGGGTTTGGTATTGGTTCGCACACCGCTGTTGTGTGGAAGCATACCGGTAAATATGGAAGAGCGGGAGGGGCAGCAAAGAGAATTGCTGACATAGTAATTACCGAATGTTACCCCTTCTTTCTGCATGGCTTTCAGGTTCGGCATAAAATCCACCAGGTTGCTCGCATAATCATCGGTGAGTATAAAAATGATATTGGGTTTTTCCTTATTGGGGTCCTGGGTTTTCCCGTCCCATGCATTGGTCAAAAAAAGAAGGGTTGGCAAAAACCATTTTAAATTGTTCCTCATTTAAGTGATTGTTTTGTATAAAGTTACGATAGGCAAGAGTTTCGAACTGGGATTTGGCTTTAATAAGCCAGGAAAGTTACCTCCTACGGATATTCTATGCTCACCATTGAGTTATTAATGAGATACTAATGACATATAGGGTAAGATTCCTCTATAACTCCTCCATAACTCCTCTATAACTCCTCTATAACTATTCGTACATTTATTGTATGCCAAAAAGAAACAGACAAAAAAATGATCCCCCTTCTCCGCCAGCCGACGCATCGGAATATATACTCGTGCGAACAAAAGAAAGAGTTTTTTGGCGTCGAAAACGCGGTACCATCAAGAATGTAACCCTGAACAGCGGTTTCAAAAAAAATGCAGAAATCACTGCTATTGTGAGCCCGGCAGCCAAAAGAATTTATGCAAAACTGGATCCATTCTTCAAAGGGCTTGATACCGGCCGTTTTATTGCCAATGTATCTGCCAGGCTCAGGAAGGCATTGAAGCTAAACGGCGAAATGGATTTTTCTTTCCTGTTGGATTACGAGATACAGCCCTGGTACCCGTTGAAGAAATTATTGGATGATGGTTATCAGACCACGATAGAAAATAATGAATTCATTATCCGTATACCTATTCGTAATACTGTCAAGCGACACAACAAACAGGTAAGCGATTATTATTTTGATGCCATCCTGCTATGGGGCCAGCCGGGTAAGTCCAAAGGATTAAGAGTGGAGAGTGACACTTCGCCTTTGTATGAATTCGGTCAGAAAACAACAACGGAATGCAAACTGACTATTAATCTACCTGCTAAAAAAATGCCATGGATGGTATTACTGAAACTCAGTTGCCATGAAGGAAATAAGCCAGCAAACATGGCAAGAAATTATGGGATGAAGGTGGTGGGGTGGGGAGGACCTGAATCGTAGACTCAGGCCAGCTATTCTACGGACAACTGGAGGGCGCTGTAACTTCGAAAGGAAAACTAATAATTGGGACCCGGAAAGCAATTACAATGTTTTTGAGTCAAAGAATTCAGCTATGCATACTCTCCGATCAGCGCTTCACCTAAATCATGTATGGTTACAATACCCAGCAATTCGCCCTCATTCGCTACAACTCCAAAGTTAACCGATGACTTTTTAAATTTTGACAACACCTTGGACGTACCATCTTCTTGTTTGAATTCACAAACAGGTTGAACTAAACTCCCTAAAGTCGAATCCGGTCTTATAAGAAATTCCTTTGCACTCAGAAAACCCGTTACCTGGTTATTGCTTTTTACGACAGGAAAAAAATTATGTTGACTTTCCCTGATCACAGAGGTAATTTCCTCACGCGTCATTGATTCTTTAATGACATCAACTTCGTTGAGCGGCGTCATGATTTGCAGGACACGCAAGTCATAAAAAGTAAAAATATTTTCATGCAATGTCAACTCGTACTCTTCTATGGTGCCCTGTCGGTAAGCAAGACTTAAAAGTGACTTTAAATCTGCATCCGTCAGGTTTTTACTTTCCGAAGATTTAGAGGTGAAGAGGCGAAGAAGAATATGCGTTCCCCAGGTAAGTAATTTTACAAATGGAGAGAACAAACGGATAAACACCAGGAATGACGGGGTAAGGGTTAACGCCACTCCTTGAGGGTTTCTTAAGGCGAGTGTTTTAGGAAACAGCTCACCAAATAAAATGGTGAAATAAGTTATTATTCCAATTCCAACAATCAGGCTAAGGCCATGGGCGAGCCAGGTAGCTAGTCCCCAATGCAGGAGTCGTGGCTCCAGGTATTGCTGCAGGGCTTCGCCTCCATATATCCCTTCCACAATGGCAACTAAAGTCATTCCTACCTGAACTGCACTCAGGTACTTTTCAGGATCCTTCAATAGGTTCAGTAGTTTTTTCGCAGCTGTGTTTCCCCCGTCAGCTGCTTGCTGGATCCGGAAGGGACGAATAGATACCAGGGCGAACTCGACCGCAGAAAAATAGGCATATACTAATGTCAGTAGTATGATCACAATCAGGAAAAGCATAGATTTATTTTATTGATTAAAGTTTACAGGTACGACTAGATGTTTTAAAAAAGAAATTTTACTTTACTGCCAGGTACGTTTCCAAAGTATCTATTTTAAAAATTCTTTTTTAATCCCCAGCTTTTTCATTCTTGATTTCAATGTAGATGGTTGCAGATTTAATACTTCTGCTGCCCCTCCGGCACCCCAGATCCGGCCATTCGTTTTTTTCAACACTGCCAGGATATAGTCACGCTCATTTTCATGAATGGTTTTCATCCGATCTTCTCCAATGGTATCTCCTATTTCTTTTTTTTGAATCATCGGTAATGAAATTTCTTCAATAATATTTCCTTTTGCAAGGAGCACACTTCTTTCAATCAAATGTTCCAGTTCCCTGATATTACCCTGCCAATCATAGGTCATCATGATTTTTAAAACATTGTCTGATAAACCGCTGATTCTTCTCCCCGCTTTTTGATTATAATAGTTCATAAAATAGTAGGCCAATGCGGGGATATCTTCCTTACGTTCCCGTAAAGATGGTAGTGTGATTGGAAACACATTTAAACGATAATATAAGTCAAGTCGAAACCGACCTTCCGCTACCTCTTTTTCCAGGTTACGATTAGTAGCAGCAATGATTCGAACATTTACCTTAACGGGAGCATTTGAACCAATAGGCTCAATTTCTTTTTCCTGTAATACGCGTAACAACTTCACCTGTAATTCAACGGGCATTTCCCCAATCTCATCGAGAAAAATTGTTCCCTTGTCTGCTTTTTCAAATTTTCCAATCCTTTTTTCGTTTGCTCCGGTAAAAGAACCTTTTTCGTGACCAAATAATTCGGACTCGATCAGCGTGGGAGGTAAGGTTGCGCAATTAACTTTAATAAATGGCTGGCCCTTGCGGGTTGATAAATTATGAATGGAGTCAGCTATTTTTTCTTTACCTGTTCCGCTTTCTCCTAACAGAAGTACTGATGTATCCGTTCCGGCAACTTGCGATACATGATCAAAAACATTGAGCAAAAGATGGCTTTTACCTATTATACCTTCGAATCCCTTCATATTTGTTGTGACTTCCCCGCTGAACTTAGTTTTTGCTTGAAGATTTTTAGACTTCTCTCCGTTTCCATTTTGAAGCATAATCTCCATGCAGTTGATCAATGGAAGTTGTATGCGTTCAAACAGCGCTACCTGCTCTGCATTATAGGCATCCGGTCTTCGGCTGTACAAACAAAAGCTGAAGGATTTTCCATTTAAGATATGCAATGGCATCTCAAGATGAGACCTCAGTTGAAAAGTATCGGCAAATAATTTTCGTAATGAAGGATGTTTGCAAATATTTTCGAACGCTTCTTCGTCATAAAAAGTTGCGTCGGTTTCTGCCGGATTATTTAATTGCAATGCTATAAGTTGTTCTTTCGATTTCCCTGTGATCATTTCCAATTCTTTTATTCCGATCATTTGATACTCATTAAAACCGATACGTAAAAAGCATAGACCCTTAAAGGAAGGCTGTCCCATATTATCAAATCCAGCTGCCAAGTAATCGAAAGGAATGTGTGGTTGAAGAATGGTTGCAATTTTTAAGAGCTTTTGTTCCCAGTTAGTTGTATCATTAACAATATTTCTCAGATCTTTTTGTAACTCGTCTTCTTTCCGATACCTGGATTCAATACTGTGCTTATGACGATATCGTGCAATTTCGAGTGTAACAAGAAGATCTTTTTCCCGAAAAGGTTTTACAAGGAATCCATAAGGTTGTGTTTCCTTCGCAGCCATTAATACGTCTTCATTTGAATTAGCAGATAGATATACAAATGGAATATTTTCTTCGGTTAATTGTTTTGCAAGATCGATTCCTGTAAGTTTCCCTTTCAAGAAAATATCAACCAATGCAAAATCCGGTCTTTCATTTTTTATCATTTCCTGTGCCTGTGATACAGAACGTGCAATACCGCTAACGCCATATCCTGCCTGTGTTAGCATTAACCGCAAATAATCTGCTTCCACAAACTGATCTTCCACGATAAGTATTTTTTCTTTCATATCGAATTAATCGATTCGGTTTTTATCTTCGTTAGGTCAGCAGTAATTTCAGGATCATAAATAAATGTGAGCCTGATCTCAATCCCATTATGATTGTTTATCGAAAACTCAGCATCAATATCGTCACTTAATCCCTGCATAAGCTTCATTCCCATTGAATTTAGGTGGCGGGCATTAAATGCTGCAGGCAAACCGATCCCGTTATCGCTGATGGTTAATCTTAAATGATGTTCCGACATATTTTTAAATGTAATTATAATAACTTTTTCCTTATTGTGCGGAAATGCATATTTGATCGAGTTTGTAATAGCTTCATTCATTATTAATCCAAGCGGAATACAGTGTGAAAGCTCTAATTCGATGGGATCGATATCAAATTTGAATTGAATCGATTGATGAATAGTAAAACTATCCCGCAGGTAATTTACCAATTCATGAATATATTCAACCATATTAATGGCGGATAAGTTATCTGACTGATATAATTTTTGATGTATCAGCGACATAGCCTGGATGCGGTGTTGACTCTCTGCTATTGCTTGTATCGCTTCTTCCGTTTTTAAATATTCTGTTTGCGTTCCCAACAAACCCATGACGATGTGAAAATTATTTTTAACACGGTGATGAATTTCCTTAACCAGCCATTCTTTTTCCTTTACTAAATTTTCAAGAGAAATATTTTTTTGATTTATTACTTTTTGCTGCTCTTCGAGCTGCCGGTTGCTTTTCTGCTTGATACGATACCTGTAATAGAGAAATCCAAGCAAAATCAAAACTGCCAATACGATGAAATTTCTCACCATAGTAGTATTTTCCAATCGTATTTCCTGCGCCTTATTCTGGTTGTTCAGGAGGGAAATTTCTTTTTCTTTTTTCTCTGTTTCATATTGAATCTGCAATTCTTCAATCTGTTTGCTTTTCCTGTCATTGAAAATAGAATCCTTCAACAATTGGTATTGTTGCAGGTCATTAACAGCAAGAGAATATTTTTCCATGGCTGAATCGGTAAAGAAAAAATAGCTGACTCCATTCATAATTTATCAACCCGCAAGGGCCAGCCATTTATTAAAGTTAATTGCGCAACCTTACCTCCCACGCTGATCGA
>JGI24806J26614_1000071_pt1 | contig 18676 bp, 18 predicted proteins | sample Kansoi200umMDA_FD_26614 | JGI IMG/M metagenome (IMG submission 26614)
ACCAAACTGCAGATTCGCCTTTGGCAACGGACTTGCCGCAAGTCTTGCAGTTGCTGCTGTATTTCACTATTAAGCTAATCCAATCGTTTTTACTTGAGCTCAATTGACTTGTAAATCCCCCTCATGATCATACTTGCGACAGAAATAAGAAGATATCTGGGACACATGCACCTAATCATTGACTTGATTAATACATTGAAATCTAAAATTGGTTTGAAGTTATAATAGCTGTTCGTTTTTGGAGCTGCAGAATCTTTGTTCCTCAAAGAATCCGTCCTTTACCAAGACATCCATTATCTTACCTTCTAGTTCTATTATTTGCAAGTAACATGAATCGCAGCATGGAAGTCCTAAGAAATTGGTCATCGCGTCATTTGCGAAATCTATTTTATCCTCTTCCCCAAAACAAAAGTGACATTTTTCTCTATTTGTTATTTCCAAGGTTCTACTGCTAGTTAAATCAAATGGCATACACACTTAAAAGAGTAACTACAGAGTTAGAATGACATATCCTCCAAACACGTCAGGTTACATGATCTTTGTTTGATCTTCAGGTGAATGGTTGTATCCCGCATTGCATATTCTACAAACGCCAAACCAATCAGCAATTGTTTGCATCATTTCCCCCTTTGTAAAATCCATTCCACATTCGAAACAGAAAAATTTTTCTTGCATTTCTAGTCTATATGACCTATTTACACGGAGCATAGTCAATCTTTTTGACACCCGACTAGCATTGTTCCGCAAGGACAATTTTAATACTGGTAAAAGAATAAATCTACGGAAAAACGTATTCAGTTTTCTAATAGAATGGCAATGCGTGAATTCTCTTATTGTAGCCTTGATGCACGGACTCATATGCCACTTAGAGATTTTCTGGGTATAAAGCCAGTGCATCACAGAGACGCCAGGGAGGGAGGGCCAGGCCAGAGTAATTGATCATCAGTAATTGCTTTCAGTAATTGTGTTGAGAGCTATTTAGATCGCTCTTACCTCAAACCTTCTCTCATTTGATATAAGATTGAAAACATTAATGTTACTAAATAATTCCTTCTAGCCTAAAGAAGCTGACAAGAAATTTATTTACCGCATAACATAATGATTATGGGATATGAATACCTTCATTGTGGTTTGCGGCGTGTTTTGTATAATGCTTCTAATATTCATTGCGTACGCGTTCATAATTAACAAGGATTCAGCTCCCGTGAGCGCGCAGAAAAAAAGACTCCTTCCTAGTAGTGCAAATAATGCTACTAGTGCACCAGACGAAGCTAATGCCTCTGAAGTTAATGCCTCTGAAGCTATATGACAACCCGAGATGGCGATTACATTCTTTGGTTATTTCCATCATAAAAGTTTGGACACTCTCAGCAGTCACAAGAGTTAAGCCCGCATCTCATGTAATGATACACCGTAACAGTCTTAGTTGTGTGAAGCAGTCTATTCAACCAAGAGTAATTGAGCAAATAGTTTCTTCATAGAAGTAATATTACCTTTCAAATTAACATTAAAGATATAAGAAAAGAACCAACTATTGCTAATAGACTTCACTTGCTGACTTTTGCCTGCCAAAATTGGTTTAAGAAGAGACAATTAGAGAAGTAGAGCGCGTTTTAGAGGGAATCAATATATAATCAAGTTATCCTCAATTTATTGGATTTACGCAGTGTCTGATTCACAGTCATATCGCGACAGAATCTACATAGTCAAAGATATAATAATGAAATTAGTTGAGTATGGCGAACTTAACCAAACTGCCCTAGTGAGCTTTTGTGGCCTAAATTTGAAAAAACATAGATCTATTTTTGAAAAAATGGAATTTAATGGATTTATAGCCAAAAGTGAAGTTGCACTAGGGAAGAGGGTTATTACGGTCTTCAAACCCACCGAAAAAGGATTAGAATTTTGTAGGAGCATACTTGAACCTTATGAGAAAATGTTTCCAAGGGATACTCATTGCACGAATAAAATGATTTAGAGTCGCACTTAATTTTGAATTATCTTAATCTATAGATCTACTCAGGATCATCAATAGACCCAAAATTCGCGGCAATTTCGCTATCAATTTTTTCCTTTCCGCGCAGATAATCATCATAACGTCGACTCCACGAATCAATCAGACGGTACTGCCTTATTCCAATGAATATCCATACGGATGATATTGCAATAACAGAAATCAACAAAGTTACCAAGACTATACCAAACTCATCGCGGTTGTCCATTAGAACAAAAAATGACGGATGTTGCATGATGTAGATCGAGAGGGCTAAAGCAAGTGGGGCTAAAATGAGAGCTGAAATAGACACGCCTTTCAAAGTGGTCCTGATCTTGGAAATTTGCTCTATAAACCCATCCATCATTTTAAGAATATCAGTTCGAGTTGCCAGCTTTTCCTCATCAGAAGACATTAGATATCACCTCTAAAATAAATTTGTCGCGGGCCATCATCATCATTACCAAGACGGTGTATTGTATATTTCTTTAATTCTGGATCTGGGTTAATTTTGTGTGTCACGTCCCTTCTCCAAACCAAAATAACAAGAATAGCACTGTTTTTTTGAGTATATTACTCCCGTATTACCGCATGAAGAGCATTTAACATCATAATCTACCGTAGAATCCAATGATTTTGCCGACTGTAAGCAACTTCCACAAATCGGCGCATCAAGATCATAACTGGAAAGAAATCCATTGCCACATTGATTGCACTTAAGGCTATACATCTTTCCCTTTGGTCTCCATCTCCGAAAAGGATTAATCAATTTCAACTCTGTGTTCACATCGATTTATAGTATACATTGTTAATTAACTTAAGTTAACCTTGTTAATTTGAATGCGATCGAGGATATAAAAAGCTATTATTAGTCTAATAAAACGCTCATTTATTGCCGGCATCAATACTTTAGTCAATAAGGACGAAATTAACTTACATCGAAATCGAATTTTACGTTCTCTGTTCTAATGGGAATAAAGTTAATTCCCATTACTGACACTTCAAGTGTGTAATGCCCGGGACTATCAAATTTGTAAGGGACAGTAATGACTCCTTCAGCTGTGTGTAATAATGGTTGTCCAGTTAACGCTGATACTCTGAATAATTCAGTATTGGACTTACTTATGACCACATCATAATCTATATGGACTTGAATTGTTTCGCTTGATGGTTGCAAGAACGAAACCTTAAATTTCGAATCTCCAGTTTTGAGCGGAAATGGAGAAGCTTGAATCATTACGTCTAAACTTCCTCCGTCAGTGGGACCCTTGGCGTTTGCGGAGGTCATTGGGATCGAGCTCATATTACTATTAGAGGAAGTGGAGTTTACACTAGTAGCGTTTACATTACTGGTATTTCCTAAAGTGCCAACGCCAATGTTCCAGGCTAGAACACGGTCAATGTGAAAATAATTAGAATTTAACCCGGAAAACACAAGCAAAACAAACATTGGCGTCAAAGTTAAGACGAAACGTTTCATCTTATAATTCAAATACCAATCAGGAAGTTAGAATTCAAAACTAATAAACCTTGCAGCCTACACCGCCCAGCCCAACAACGGGGTTCTATCCTCAAATTAAGACCCTAAACTACCCTTTGAAAAAAATGCCAGATAACTCCTACAACCAATTACTGGGTGAATGTGCTACCTACGGATGTAAGCGTACTTTGTACAATCTACTAGTCATTAAGGTTATTAATTTCCACACAGGGTATCGACATCAGTGAGCTTGTTGACATTTTGTAATCAGTTACCGCCAATGATATCATAAATATTACTAAGCGTACTACTAGAAGCTACTTGTAGTTTGTCTGTATGGGTGTTGATACTAGTTCAAATATCCAAGGATTTGCTGCTAATGATGTTACTATATATTTAATAACTTTATTTTCAATAAGATATTATGTCAAGGTCAAAATCTTTCTGTGTGATACTAATCTTTCTCGTTTTTTCATTAACAACTTTATCAATTGTTTATATTAATGGCTCTGAATCAGCAACAGACGGATCTCGAATTATACCGATTGGAATTACTTCTAGACAACTTGATCTCGAGAATAGCTCGCAGGTAAATGCCGCACTTCCGAATTCGTACGTGACTACGAATATTACATTGGGAAAGGGAAGGCCATTATCGATGGCCATGGATTTCACCTCCAATCTACTATACATAGTGTCGCCATCAGATGTCGATAGGAATGTCAGGAATCTGATCTATGTAATTGACAGCAACGAGAACAAAGTAATTGATACCATTAAAGTGGGGAGCGCCGATCACGACTTTCTACGTGACGTAGCTATCGATTCCAGTTCAGGGATGATTTACGCTACTGGCGAATATCGGGTTGAAGAATCAGGAGTAACTTACGAAAATGACTCGATTTATTTCATCGATCCTAAGACAAAACAGTCCGATAGGATTTCAGTCTATGGTGAACCCGAAGAAGGAAAAGAGGGGGATTTATCCAAAATCGCTGTCGATCCATCGTTAAAACTAATTTACGTTGGATCACTTTATCCTGAGGGTGGAATGCCAGGACTGTATGTCGTGGATCCGGCTAAAAAGGATGTCATAACTATGATGGACAAATGGGAGTCTGGCGTAAGTGAAGTTTTGGTTGACTCGATATCCCACCAGCTCATTGTTACTGCGAAATACGATAATTTGGTCTCACTCATGAATGCATCTACAAGAGAAATATCGAAAAATGTCAGTATAGTCGATCCTGTGGCCACCTCTTGGAATCCTGAAGGCTCGATCTACGTAGCAACTGGTTCTGGAAATATAAGCGTGATAGATCCTATTTCTGGCAAAGTCAATAATCATTTTGTAGGCTCGTCTGTACAAGACCTTTCATCTGATCCAAAAGCCAGAATGTTGTACATAACTTCAATAAATAAGACAGTGCAATTGACGCCTAATAGTTCTGAACCTGTTGGGAAGCTGATGGTTATGAATCCAACTACAGGGGTTGCTAACGTTATATTTCAAAGTGACGCAGCATTAACTAAAGCAATTTCAAATCCTTCAAGTGGGACAGTATATGTTTTGGGTTATGATGACAAGAATTCAAAATTGTTCATCTTGAAACCTCAACTGTCATAATCTGATTTCAGATTATTCTCAAGAGCCTCAGGCGCTAACTGTCATCTCAAAGGCAGGACGCTATTCAGTGTCACATTATAGATGTTGTTAACATTGTAAACAATACCTGAGCATTATGAATATGAGTTTTAGGTTAAAGTATCGTAGAGTTTGAGTCCATTCATTCTGGAGGTGAAGCCCTAAAATTGGGTCTACCTATGGATTTTGAAAAACTAGTAGACAGAATTGGATGGAAGGACTTGAATGTGTCTTACTTGAAAAAATGGACTATTGTTGCAATTTTTATTGGATTAGTATCAGGTGGAGCAACAGTGGCATTTTACTTTGCAGTACAAACTCTGTCAACTTTTTTTCTCGGAACGATTGTAGGATATACGTCCCCAGTTCATGAATCAGGTTCCTCAATTTCTGCGACCTATTATCTCTCTGTCGATAGGGTGTGGATGATACCACTAGTTCTTGGTGGCGTGGGAATTTTGATAGGTTTAATCAGTAGTAAGCTTGCACCTGAGACAAAAGGTGATGGCGTTGAAAATGTTATAGAAGCTTTTCATACTAATAGAGGTTCGATTAGAGCCAGGGTCGCTGCCATAAGACCAGTTATATCTTCGCTTGCATTGGGTGCAGGCGCAAGCGGAGGACCTGAAGGTCCTATGGGTCAAATGGGCTCGACTTTTGGGGTCCTGATAGGCAAATTATTTCGCCTAGATGAAGATGAAGTAAAAATAGCAATCGTCTCTGGAATGGGGGCAGGAATAGGCAGCATAATGAGGCTCCCACTTGGTGGAGCGCTATTTAGTATTGAACTGCTATATGGGAGGGATTTTGTTATAAAATCTCTTTTTCCAGTAATGATTGCCTCCTTAACAAGCTACGCTGTCTCTGGAATATACCTAGGATGGCTCCCAATATTGACAATACCTCAAATGTCAGGCGTGGCACTTGGTATCGAGGCAATCGTCGGCTATGTGGCCATTGCGTCGATAGTGGGTCTATGCAGTATATTTTATACAAAGATCATTAACTTCGTTCGGGGCTATTTTGAGAAAGTCAACATAGCCCCCTTTATTAGACCTGCCGTTGGATGCGCTTTAGTAGGAATATTTGCCGTAGGATTTCCGGAAATACTTGGGACGGGCTATGGTTGGTTACAAATAGCCATAGATAATAATATGCAGCTAATGCCAATTTGGTTCCTCATTGCCATAATAATAGTCAAGACCTTTGCGACATCGATTACTGTAGGATCAGGAACAGGGGTCAGTTTTTTTGGACCCACTCTTGTCATAGGGGGGTTCATTGGAGCAGCGGTCATTTCCGTTTTCCACATGTTTAACCTATTTGTGTCTATAGAAGTACCAGCGGCAATTTTAGTCAGTATGTTTGCTTTTTTTGCAGCAGGTACAAAAACACCTTTCTCTTCAATCACCATGGGAACTGAAGTGGTTGGAGGATATTTTATGCTCATACCGCTTATCATTTCAATCCCAATTTCGTATATAATATCGGGCAGAAATAACTCTATTTATAAGAATAATTTGTCTGGTTTCTCGGTTAGAAACAGGAAAACAGGAAGTAATCCATCGTTGCAGCAATTAAAAGTGGGAAACGTGATGGGCGGTAATTTTTTTGACGTTGCAAAGGAAACTGGAATAAGTGAAGCAATTAATATCATGAACGAGACCAAATCAACTACTATTATAGTTACCGACAGTGAAGATAGGCTTGAAGGAATCATTCATTATAGAAGTTTGATAGAGAGTCCACAAGAAAACAAAGATACCATGCGTGTTGAAGAAATTATGATTAAGGACCCTCCTTTCTTACTTCCTTCAGATACTCTTCAGAAAGCCCTTGAAATCATAGTGAAATCTGGACATTCTGAGCTATTCGTTGTCTCTCCTGCCGACAACAAACTTGTAGTAGGATTGTTGTCGTTGAATGATATTTCAGCTGCATGCAATGAAAAGGAACCGATTCTCATGGATTTGGAAGATATAGAGCAGCCAAACCATTCGGAAACAACTGAGATCTTACATGATGCGCGTATAATTGGTCACAAAATAGGACCTAGCAGCAAACAATTTTTGGCTAAACTTAGAGGTTACTGGCCTATTCAGTAGCAAAAGTCCAATTGCACATTAGTAGAACTGTTACTTTAAATGAGTAAGAATTCACTATTAATCTTATCAAAAGAATGCAGAACTCAAAATCAGAATAGCAATTAATGAATTGAATCGCCGGAGATACAGTTTATTCGTTAAAGAAAAAAGAAAGAAGGTGTTTAGCTTACTACGACCTTACCTGTCATGAACGGGTGTAGAGTACAGTAGTAATCAAACGTTCCTGCGGAGGCGAACGTATGTTCGAATGTCTTACCAGCGCCAATATAACTTGAATCAAATTCTGTACCAGAAGCTGCACCTCCTTCAGGGCTTCCAGATGTCACGGTGTGTAGCGTTGTATCATCATTAGTCCAGGTAACTGAGGTTCCCGTGGAGACATTCAAAGTATCCGGATCGAAGAATTTGCCGTTGCTCGGCGTAGAAGCCCCTGGCACTATGGTTACAGAATTACCGCCTGACCCAGAAGTTGCATTGCCGCCTGTCATTGATGTTGCATTGCCGCCTGTCATATTAGCAGTCATTGATGTTTCATTGCCGCCTGTCATTGCTGTAGTATCATTGCCTTGTGCGTGAGCCGTCTGTAACTGACCTAACAATAGTGGGCTGTATGCCACACCTAAAATCAGGACAGCTCCAAGAATAGCTGTCATAACTAACTTAGTCATGGACCAACACTGAGTAATTACTATATTAAAACCTTTGAGTTCTCAAATACACAAGGTTTATTTATTGTAGATCACGGCTGTGGTCTCGGAAAGCTAAGCTAACTGAAAATCAGATAAATTGCTTAATTTTAATAAAAAGAAAAAGGAAAAAAGGAGTTTTGGAAATGTCTGTTTTCTGTTGCACTAGTTATTAGTATCTGTTGAGTTGTCGGCTCCGCCTTCGTCAGCTCCGCCTTCGTCAGCTCCGCCTTCGTCAGCTCCGCCTTCGTCAGCTCCGCCTCCAGATGGTGGTGGTCCGGTTACTTGGTCACTACCTGCAGGTGGTACCCATGTTCCTTCTGGGTGATCGGTGGCAGTAGAGTTGTCGACAGCTAGGACTGCAAGTGCGCCACCTTTAACGACGTCTCTCATTGCATGGTCAACTCCTACATATAATCCTGGATCAGGGAATGTAGATTCAATTACCGATGCTGAGCCTGGTGGAATCCACCATGTCTCGTCATTCCTATCTTGTGTTCCATAGTTATTATTTGCCTCGTTAGTGCCATCTCTGACATTGAGAATTCCTGATATAAAGTGGAATGATACTCCATCATTCGGCCCTGGATTTACAATATACCATCTTGTGAGTTCTCCAGGTTTTACCTTAAAGATCTCTGCCTCCTTGTTTAGCTCAAGTTTTGCTACTTGACCAACAGCGGGCACATATTTGAATGACATGCCATTGGTAAGGACCAAATCAGGTTGCTGAGTCAAGAATTTAACCAAGTCGAAGCTCGCTGTTGCATTTGTTGCTTCAAAGGGTGGATTAATAGATCCATAGACTTCGCTAAATACGACATAGAATTGTTTTGCTTCCTCTTCATTAGGCGGATGTACGACTATACCTCCATACATGCCATTTGCAATGTGTTCCCAAACTCCGTTGAGACCGTCAGCTCCACAATGATACATGAATACACCTGGGAATTCTCCAGTTAGTGTCCATGACTTGGATTGACCTGGTTCAACACTTCCAGAGACTGCCTTACCTGGCCCATAGCCGGCATGAAAGTCTAGACTGTGTATAATCTTTCCTTCGTTCTTCAAGGTAATGTTTAGTACGTCGCCTTGATCGATTGAAATCACTGGACCGGGAATTGAACCGTTAAACACATATGCATTGTACTTAACCCCGCCAGGGTGTAGAGCATTGTCAGGTGCTATTTGGACTTCCTTCTCGCTTGCTACCAACAACACGTTCTTTGTTGGTGCTTCTTGTGCTTCAGCTACCTTAAGCTGGCCCAATGCAAGTGGACTTCCTGCTATCCCTGCAATCAGGACAACTACTAAAATAGCTGCATAAAAAAGCTTATTCATTACAACTCAGTCGCCCTTATGATCTATTTATAGGTTAACTCAACGGCCCGTCAAAATCTGTTAGCCCTTGAGTTTATTCTTCCAATAACTTGCGCATTTCTTTGAAATCATCACTATTTACCTCTCCACGAGCAAGTCTAATCTTTAGAATATGTAATGGGTCATCACTGCCAATTAGTATGGGGCTTTCCATCAATTTCCTTATATTTTTTTGTGAAAAATTTGTCCTAGAAAGACCGCTCAAATCAATCTTGTCATTAGTCCCTTTAGAATTTTTAAATCCATAGTTTGAATTTTGATCGTTTATCGATCTACAGTCTTTGCAAAGAAGTAGGTTGCCGTTCCATGAAATCTTTGCTGGATATTTTCTAAACCCCAGCTTCTTCTGGCAAACACAACAATAGTTCTTTTCGTGATCAGAAAGTAAAGTGTAGCAAGACTGGCACAATTCATTGTACGTCTCCCACCCAATGGAAGGAATATATCTAAGGCTACCCACTCTCAATTTCTTTCTGCAAACACCACATTCATCTAGGTCTTTCACCTTAACGCTAACATTCTCTCCTGTTGGAGAAATCATACTCAGTAGTCCATCTATTAGGCGCCTATCCATTCCACGTTTTGCATAGTCATAAACTTCCATGGTTGAATTCTTATCGCTGTAGATTATTTGAAAATTAATTCCATCTCTACTTTTACGGGATCCATATACAGATCTCCCAGCTATGTGGTATTTCTCATTGTTTAAGTACCTAATTTCAGCTCTTTCTTTGCAGCACTCACAAACCTCGGAGAATAATTTATCATTTACTTCGGTAAACACTACAGAAGCCCTGGTGGCCACAAGGGAATATGAAGCCGGGTTAATAAAAAATATATCCATTGCAATTCACTACACATTCTCATAACAGGTAGCTTATACCTAAATCAAATACGCAGGAGTGCATGTATGATTTTGTGCTAGTTCTAGTCAGGATACCAAGAATGAATCAGTCTTGAAGTAATTTTCTCACAGGTTAACTCGATACTTTATTAATTGTCTGTTGATTTTGAATGATTCGGTAGCTACATGATATTAAGATCTTTCCTGCGAACCCAATCCATGGTCAGCACGGTTAGCCATAAGTTAAATGAGGCCGCCCGAGGGTTAAGTATTTTATTCCCCCGAAAGCACTTCTCCTCAATTCAATTAGGGGGTGTCAGGATTGTTGTAGTCCTTAAAGTCAAACAAATCTTTAAGGCACAAAGTTATTATTCGTAAGTAGAGTTTGCAAATGCAACACCGTATAAAATAGTGAATGATAGCTTGGATACATGCACTTCAAACTTTAAATCACTTATTGACAAACATTCTTTACAGAAATTCTTGATATTTCACAAAAATGTTTTTCTCGCAAGTCTGGTCATCCTCTGCATATTTGTATTTCCAAATTTCAAACAGCTTGCATTTTCTGACGGGTTAACTGCAGAAAACCTTCCACCCGCATCAGTTGGTAACAGACAGGCAAGTTTATTCGTAAAAATAAATCCACCAGTTTTAGTTTCAGGTCAAGACCAGGACACTTATGCACTTTTTAGACTCTTCGATGCGAACACAAATCAGACTATAGAACATACAACTTACCAAATTACTATTACAAAGGGTACTTCTCCTGATCAACGACCCGTGCTCAATGACTTCTTTCATGCTCATAATGGAGTACTAAAATTAAAAATAGAACCTCGTCAAGGGGAGCTGACAGTTTATGGAGATCGTGATCCATTTCAGAATGCCCTGGTGGCAGATCCTGGTGGAGAGGTATTGATACGAGGTCCATTGCTATTGGATGGTGGACTATATCATTTTCATATTGAAATATTTGGCATAGATAATGATAGAAATATTTTCAAGCCCGAAGATGCCCCCAAGTTTGATTCATACCTCAGCGTGGGCGATGTCTTTAAGGAAAATATAACATTCAACAACACGCTGTATAATACGACCCTTATCTCATATTACGACAAGATTCATGACTTTAAATTTAACCCTACAAACCTGGTAGTTTCCTGGGAAATGCCTTTCGACTGGAATGTATCGAGAATCAAGGCGGCTAATATTTTCGTTCATGAAGAATTTAAAGTTCCAAAGAACTTTACCCAATTTAGTAACACTACCTCGTTTAATGCAACAGTAAATGGACAACCAGTACTAGGTAGATCCCTCGCAATAGATCCATTCAGTTCAGAGAATGCTCTGATAATACACTATCTCCTGACAAAGAACGACATAGTTAAACTAGCCGAAATGGGCAATGTTACATCTGGTAGCAACAATACAATGAAGTTTACGCTTATGCCAAAGGGACCTGAGGCAAGGGAAACTTCAACGGATCTACTTACAGACACAGGAGGAATCCGCGTGACTCTCCTCTGGACACCTAATCCACCAGTTGCAGGATCTGAAGCTAAATTATTACTTAACATAACAGACGCTCTTACAGACTCATCTTTGAGGGCTGACGTTAATTACAACTTAACTATACTTGATGGCAGTGGTAAAGTAATTATAAATAAGGAGAATTTAGTAGCAGTGAACGGAACTAGCATTCAAAATCTAACTTTTCCAGAAAGTGGACGTTACCAAATCGAAGTCTTTGTAAATTCACTCAAGTATGAAGGTCAAGCTTTTATTGATACATCGCGAAAAGGAGTAGCAAGAGGGTTTGTTATTGTATCTTAAGATCTGTAAGGGAACAGAGGTCGCATTTTTTAATGGACAGAGTATAGTATAACGATCTCAAAGTCTGGTGACTAAACTAAGAGGTGACTGGTTAGGTGAACGTATTGAAACAGACTTCTGGAAGTCCGGATAATTCTAGAATCGAATGTCGATTATCAATTGAAAACTAGGCGCATAATGTGAGTTATGAGGCGAGTTATGGATTTAATGGCAATAATTTCCTAGCCAATCCCTGGTCTCGAATCTGTATTACCTTTGCGCTTCTCCAAATTATCTAAAACATCTTCGTATTGTCTGTCTAATGGTTTGGTATCGATCTTTAACCCTTCAAGCTTTGCGAAGGCCTTTATGATACTCTTTGCAGCGAGAGGTTGCGGCACGGCCTTGTCTGAAATTTCACCATAAAATCCAATTCCATCGATTTTGCGACTCATTGCTAAACTTAAAATCAGACCATTAAACCAGGTAATAGTAGAAATCTCTTTTCCTATGACATCTATATTTGATTTTAAAAGTAAGTCCTTCAGTTTTTGATTCGTAACGACGCCTACGACTTTTGGCTCTCCTGTTGACTGTTCATTGAGGGATCCTCCGGCCGTGTATAAACGCTTAACCCTGCTCTTTGAAGTGCAAAAATCAAGAAACATATTGCAAAGTCCGAAAAGCTCGTGAGGATCTTCAGGTTGATTGTTACCTGTAAGTATAAGCATTTTTTTGTCTTTGCTGTAAAAAATGTTAAACGTATCAATGACATCAGAAACTACACCGTCTTTTACATTGACCCATGGTTTTTCTGCTAGTGCTATTGTAGCAACGAGATCGGCACGAGTTTCAGTGGCCAAGAATGAGGAAGTCAATCCACCTACCATTCCCATATCTGGAAGTGAAGCGAAAATAAGCGTAGAATCTGGAGCAAAATCCTTAAGAATGTTCAGGCTTAACATTTTTTTCGACCGGCTAATTCATAATAGTAAATAACCTTAAAATATTTACATGATTGCTTATCGTTAAAGTAGGTCAAAATGCTGTCTTTACTGTTCAAGGCCTTAATACCTTCATTATCCCCGGTACAGGAAATTAGTAGAAGGCTATTTAAATGAAATTAAACTTCCTTCATTAGTAGCCTGCTTGCCTAAATGCCTAATCAGCGGCCTAAAAACCGTATTTAGTTTCGATCTGATGATGTCAAATTTTCTTTGCAAGGACTCCCTTTATCTTAATTTCGTGTGTTTCGGGAGGCACGAAGATTTCGGTTCCAATCGTTTTACCATTCTTCGAAATCTTTGCATTTTTGTCAATAATCCCGTCCAAGTATATTGTTATATCATGATCGCCCGAAATTTCCGGAATGCTTAGCTTGACAGTTCCTCCAGATGGATTATAGTGATCTGCCGAAAATGACAGTGTATCAGTTGCAGCGTCATAGCCGAAATCTATTATTTTTGCGGCGCTTTCCAATGTATAAGGCAGGAATTTACCATCTCCTATGTCCATCGTCGTAATAGGGGCATCAACATCAAAGCCAGCACAGCTAAAATAAACTGCCTGTGCTTGAACAGCCGGATCTGGATTGGCAATATATTTTACCTGCTCCCCAGGTCTTAGTAGTGGTATTGTAGCAGTCCTGACAGAATCAACCTGCGTACCATTTTCTTGATGAACTGATGCATAAACGCTAACATTGTGAAGAGCTATACTACCTTCGTTCTTTATGACACCTACTAGATTTTTACCAATGGTTGCATTCATGGTTGTATAATTCTGTTTTAACATCTGATAATACGGGTAACTTACTTGGAGGGCTTCCTTGACATATGGTGAACCTAATACGATACTCTCTTTTCCTATGTCTAGTTTGAAAGGTGATTCCGTAAATGGATATATGGTCTTGCCAAAAGTAGAATTAGCTATGATAGTCGGAGCTCCGGAAATTCCCTCGGTTTTTAAAGCAACTTGAACTTGAACAGGCATGTAACCTTCATTTCGAACAGTACCGACAACAAGTTGAACACCTTGGGAATCTACAAAGGAATAAGATTTTGAAATCTTGACAGGATAGGAGGCCCCTTCCGTATTGGGATTCATCCAAAGTGCAGTCAAACTGAAAGCAGCAAAAGTAATAATTGCAAACACAAGCACAGTTTTCAAGTAAATCAGATGATTGATTAGTTGGTATGACATATTTATTCTGTTAACGAATCAGAATCGGACATACTGGGAATCACAATGGATTTTGTGTCATTAATTCGATAAATGTCTCAACAGGCTATTTCATAATTCTTAGTTTCCAAAGGTTTTCTGACTCTTGCAGTACGATGAAGCTCCAATTTCTTTTCCTGCAAACGTTGGGGATTGATTTCAAAGCAGATTCATCGCTGTCAGTAATTATTTCTATGCACTGGCCAGCTGGCATGGCGCTCAAAGTCTTTACTGTTTCAAAAGAAGGGTAGGGACAAGCCATGCCACGAGTGTCTAACTGCTTATGGACCTGTGCTTGAAATAGGTCTGTCTTTGAATCTGACATTACAATATTGTTTGACGAAGCTGGACTCATGATCTAGATCTACTGCCGTTGAATATATTAGGATTGAGAAAGAATTATGGCACCCAACAGCTAGCTTGAAGTGGCATCCGGTATGCCAATAAAGCTAAATGAAAAGCACCATTCCGCCGCTTTTTGTGGCAGGCAATGCTTCGTTTAAAAATCCAATAACATCCTCGAATCCAACGCCTTCCACAATATTTTCTGGAGTTATTCCCATTTGTTGCAGCATTTCTTTCGACGGTCCACATGCCGTTACCTTCACTCCCGACTCGATAGCATCTTTCAAATATTTATCCAAAGGTGGAGCGCCTACCATCTGTATCTTTGCTGCACCTCCTTTCTTAACTATATCCAATCCGCCCATAGTGCAATAGATTTTGCATTTTGCGCCCATTGTTACGACACCTAGCGCCAACACAAATGCAGAGTAGGCCCTTCCTGGTTCATTAGATACCAAAACTAAGTGTACTTCTTGTTGTTCTGTAGTCATGTTCACCTAGACATCTTGTTCACAAAAAAACATTTCTTCGCGTGCCCAAGACTACGTTAGATCATTGCCAGTAGAGCAAGAGTATATACGCTTTCACTTAATTCTGATCTGGTGTAATGGAACTTTTGAGCAGAGGAGGGAAACCTGTATCAGATTTTAATTCCGCATTGTTAACAGACTTTTATGAAATTGTCATGGCAGCAGCTTATTTCGAATCAAACCAGGTGCATAAATTTGGAGTATTCGAAATGTTTACCAGAAAACTCCCAAGAAATAGGAAGTATCTAATTGCTGCTGGATTGGAACAGGTCATACAATATTTACTGAATTTTCGATTTAGATCTGAAGATATCACTTTCTTGAAATCCCAGAAACCACTCTTAAATATCAGTAATAAATTCTTCGAGTACCTACTTGCTTTGAAGTTTACAGGAGATGTTTGGGCTGTCCCTGAAGGCACTATTGTTTTTCCGTATGAACCGCTAATTAGAGTAGAAGCTCCAATTGTAGAAGCACAAATCATAGAGACTTATCTCCTTTCTGTTATTAATTTTCAAACGCTAATCGCCTCTAAAGCTTCTAGAGTTGTAAGAGCCGCTGCTGGTCGACCTGTTATTGAATTTGGCTCTAGAAGAGCTCATGGACCTAATGCCTCCGTCTTGGCAGCTAGAGCAAGTTTCATAGGTGGATGCCAGGCTACTTCGAATACGTTAGCAGCGTTCAGTATGAATATCCCCGTCAGTGGAACTATGGCCCACTCATTTATTATGAATTTCGACACTGAGGAAGAAGCCTTATTAGCTTTCTCTCAAGTTTTTCCTTCTTCGACGTTACTTATTGATACCTACGATCCTGTTGAAGCTATCACTAAGATAAAAACATTGGGAATCGACGCGGCCGCAATAAGAATCGATAGCGGCGATTTACTAACCACAAGTAAGATAGTAAGAAAGCTGCTAGATGTGGCTGGTTATAGGTCTACAAAAATAATGGCTAGCGGCGACTTGAATGAGACAACAATTGATGAATTGTTATCAAGGTCTGCTCCAATTGATCTATTTGGCGTTGGTACGGAGCTTAGCACGTCTAGAGACGACCCTGCCCTGGATGGGTCGTACAAATTAGTGGCTATCAAAATTAGGTCAAACAGTAAAGAAAAATACGAGCTGAGCTATCGGCAAAAATTGAGTCCAGGAAAGCATACTTACCCAGGTCCAAAACAAGTCTTTAGAATTTTGCGCGGTGGAAAAATAGAGAGGGATTTGCTCACATTAGAAGGAGACACTATTGATGCAGGAAGGCCGCTTTTGATACAATACATTAATCAAGGACAGCTAGTTACAACGCTTCCTTCTTTGATAGATATTCAGGCTGAGTGCAAAGAACAGCTAAAGACACTTCCTGACTCATACCTAGATCTAGGACCAGAGCCGCAGATTAGCCCAGTGGTTATAAGCGATAAATTGAAACAAATAATTGTCTGACATTGCCAATTCATAAAATGGCTCTAAAATATGACTAGTAGCCGTAGTTACAAACTGACAGAGGACAAAGCACCACCACGTTATGTTGTATTGGTAACTGATATGCTTTATGATTTTATTTTTGGTAAATTGAAATCCAAGAGAGCCAAGGCCATAGTGCCTAATATTCGTACATTGTTGGACCAAGCCAGGAAAAATAGAATTCCTGTAATCTACTGCAATGATGAACATAATCAAGGTGACCCTGAACTTCTATTATGGGGAGCGCACGCAATGAAAGGTACTAAAGGATCAGGAGTCATTCAAGATCTCAGCCCCAAACGTAACGATAAGATAGTTACAAAGACGGCATATAGTGCATTTGATGGTGGTCGTTTAGACAGAATATTAAGAGAATCATACAAGCGGAAAGGAGCCACGTCCCTAATTATGACTGGAATTCATACTCATATTTGCATAAAACATTCTGTCTATGATGCTTTTGTTCGCGGATACGATACAATCATTGCGATAGATGCCGTAAATGCCTTCACACGGAAAGACCATTTATTTGGTCTAGAATACATGAAGAAACACTACAGATCCAAGTTCATGAATATTGCATCTATCATAGACATGATGAATGATTAGGGAAATTACAATTAGAACATAACTCCTAAAATTAATTTGCTAATAGTCTTTACTTAGGTAACGCATTTCACGTTGTGCATAAGGGGGGGATATTAGCTCATTTGTGCATAGTTTAATACAGATTGGAATAGTTTGTACTTATATTCAGTTGTAAGTGATGTCATTGGATTTCTCTTACTTTAATTCACATTATCTTGGTTACTTGTCATTTTTTCCAGTTATGCTATCATATTCCTTCATTGCTCTTGGAAGAAAATCTATCAAGTCTGTTGCCACCAGATGAAGTCCATTTTGCTCAACTGCTAGATTCGCAGCTATCCCGTTGAAGTAAACTGCCAACACTGAAGCATCATATGAATTCATTTTAACGAATAGGGTTGACACAATCCCGTCCAATACGTCTCCCGTTCCACCAACGGTCATTGCAGGAGTAGCACGTGTCACACTGGCTACCTCACCCTCAGCATTAGCTACAATGTTTATCCACCCTTTTAGAATAATTGTAATTCTGTATTTTTTTGCCATTGAGACAACATGCGAGATAATGCCTTCTTCATTTTCACCCGGACCCTCGCCAAAAAGCCTTTTGTATTCACCAGCATGCGGGGTTATAATCGAGTTTGAGCCAGAGATAGTTTCGAGGATATCTGGAATCAGTGCCGAAGCATCTAATATCAATTTAGTTCCTTTATCAAGTAGTCTTCTTATAAGTAACGTTAATGCCTTGGGCTTTGCAATAGTCAACCCCATACCTATTGCAGCTGTTTGTGGAACTTTTGGAAGTAGACCTAAGAGTCTATTTGCAGAGCCAACTGTGAGGCTGTCATCAGGCATGGGCAAAGCAATAATATTTGGAGAGTGAGATCGTATGGCTATAGAGATAGACTTCGGAATTCCTGTGTAAACTAAATCAGCGCCAGATCTCAAAGCTGCCAATGAGGCCAAAAGTGGCGCCCCGTGGTAAAGACTGCTTCCCCCCACGATAAGAACTATTCCATTATCACCTTTCCTAGAATATAGATCACGCGATAATGTCCGTTTCCTAATATAGCTTGGAGTTACAGGAAAAACTTTTGGCACTATTTGATTGCTATACTATAGGCAAAAAAACTTTTCCGCAAATTAAGTCAAAGTTCCAAATATAATGAGGAAATATCATTTAATTTATCATTCAGTTTCCTTAGAATTCAGAATCCTTTTTGGAATCTGTTATTTATGCCGAGTGCCTAATGCAGGTAATCATCATTCAAGTTATTAGTTGAAACCAATTTGGTTTAATCTCTCTAGGACGGCCGACAATTGGTATTGCATACCCGCAAGATTTACAACAATTCTTACTATCCAATCCCCACGAAGTTACACTAAATCCGTATCTTCCTACAGCAATAACATTGCATCCAGGACAATAAGTGTGTTCATACTTGTGTCCTGGCACATTACCCAAATACACATAACGCAGACCTTCCGCCTTTGCAATTTCATAATGTCTTTCAAGTGTTTCTACCGGAGTTGAGTCAAATTCCATCATTTTATAGTCAGGATGAAAACGTAGAAAATG
>JGI24806J26614_1000072_pt1 | contig 18602 bp, 8 predicted proteins | sample Kansoi200umMDA_FD_26614 | JGI IMG/M metagenome (IMG submission 26614)
TGGTTGCCGAATTAACAAATCCCTCTGCCAGTGAAGCAGCCATTAAAACTGTTCTGGAGAAATATGGGAGAATTGATGGACTGGTCAATAATGCAGGGGTAAATGATGGGGTAGGACTGGAAAGCGGAAACTATGAAAGTTTTGTGGAAAGCCTGCACAAAAATGTAATCCATTATTATCTGATGGCACACCATGCTTTACCGGCACTTAAAAAATCTAAAGGAGCGATCGTTAATATAGGTTCGAAAGTGGCAGATACCGGGCAGGGTGGAACCTCTGCTTATGCGGCATCCAATGGCGGTAGAAATGCGTTAACGAGAGAATGGGCCGTGGAACTCCTGCCTTATGGAATTCGTGTGAACTCGGTCATCGTTGCAGAATGTTATACGCCATTGTATCAGACCTGGATCAATTCTATTCCTAACTCTGAGGAGAAATTAGCTTCCATAAAAGCGAAAATTCCTTTTGGGAACAGAATGACAACAGCAGAAGAGATTGCAAATACAACGGTGTTTTTGCTTTCTGAGGCGTCGAGTCATACAACTGGGCAACTGGTATATGTTGATGGGGGGTATGTGCATCTCGACCGCTCTATCAGCCCGCTTTAAATAAAAAAAATCAAATGTACTTATCCTCCTCAAATGTTGTGCTGAAGGGCAAAACATTTGGATGTCGTCTAAGCACATTTGATTTTTTTTGCAAAACGCAGAACCTGTATTTGCGGTCCTCGTAATGGGGTTGGAAAGGGAAGGGCGTTTGGGTAAGCAGATTAGTTAAATAGCGCTGTTTATCTAGCTTGATTTCTTTTGAGAATTGAAAAGAGAATTTGATAGGGTAAGATTGAGATAAATAATCAGATGGTTATCTGATCTGATTGAGCGTTTTCTTTTGAGAATTGAAAAGAAAATTTGATAGGGTAAGATTGAGATAAATAATCAGATGGTTATCTGATCTGATTGAACGTTTTCTTTTGAGAATTGAAAAGAAAATTTGATAGGGTAAGATTGAGATAAATAATCAGATGGTTATCTGATCTGATTGAACGTTTTATTTTTGAGAATTGAAAAGAAAATTTGATAGGGTAAGATTGAGATAAATAATCAGATGGTTATCTGATCTGATTGAGCGTTTTCTTTTGAGAATTGAAAAGAAAATTTGATAGAGCATTTTAGATAAATGCGAGATGCGTATTTAAACTTGCTAACTATTTCCTGCAGAAGATAGGTAAAACCCTAACCCGGTTTCTAAGCTGAATTTAATCAGTAACTCTTTATAAAGTATTAAAAATAAAAAGGTGTATGTTGTGAGAAGGCCTTAGGAAGTTTTGTCCTTTTCAGGACAAAAGATTCCAGCCTTCGAATAATATACACCTTTTTATTTTTAATCTCTCCGGGCAATACTCCGGAACTAAATTGCGGCAGTATATGCTTTTAACCAAGCCACCTCTTCCGTATTTAAAAGTGGACTTAAACGTTCAAATACCAACGCATTATAGCTATTCAGCCACTCTATCTGACCTTGTTCCAATAAATTCTTTTGCACGATAGCTGTACTGATCGGTGCAATGGTTAAAGATTCAAATGCATAGAATTCGTTAAACTCATTGCTGACGTCTTTAATCGTGTTTACGAGGTTTTCTATGCGAACACCGTGTTTTCCCGGACGGTATACTCCCGGTTCAATAGAAGTGATCATTCCAAGCTCTATTGCAACAGGAACCGCAGTTGGGTTAAAAGTATGAGGGCCTTCATGAACATTCAGGAAATAGCCAACGCCATGACCTGTTCCATGCCCGTAATTGATGGCATAGTCCCATAATGGTTTGCGGGTGATGGCATCAATCTGATAACCACAGGTTCCTTTAGGGAAGCGCAATTTACAGCCGTCAATCATTCCTTTTAAAACCAGGGTATAATCTGTTTTCTCTTCTTCGGTATTGTTTCCCATCGGAATGGTCCGGGTGATATCTGTTGTGCCGTAAAAATACTGACCTCCGGAATCTACCAGGAACAAGCCTTCTTCTTTTACTTCTACATCACTTTCTTCGGATGGGCCGTAATGTGGTAAGGCACCATGCGCTTTATAAGCACTGATGGTATTGAAGCTGTCGCCCACAAAACCTTCCTGTGCAGCCCTGAACTTACGCAGTTCGGCAGCTGCAGAGAGTTCGGTAATGGTGATTTTTCCTATGTTTTCTGACAACCATTTTAAGAAACGGGTGATGGCAACCCCATCTTTCGCCATTGCGATGCGGGTATTGGCCAGTTCTGTTTCGTTCTTAATGGCTTTTAAATTGGTGGAAGGATTGGTGTCTTTGATGACTTTTACGGAGGCAGGCAATAGTTTTGCATAGGCAAAGCAGTTGCGCTTAGGATCAATAAAAATAGAGGTGTTTTCAGGAACTGCTGATAAGGCAGATTCGATATCTTCATAAGGCATTACCTGAACACCGCTGGCAGCAAGCAATTCTTTTTCATCGGTGCTAAGCTTATCAGGGTTAATGAAGATGGTGGCTTTATCCTGACCTATTAAGGCAAAGCTAAGCACAACAGGGTTATAACTCACATCTTTTCCACGGATGTTGAATAACCAGGCCATATCATCAAGTGATGAAATCAGGTGGTAAGCAGCGCCCTTTTTCTGAAGCTCAGTTCTTACTTCGGATAGTTTAGCGGCTACGGATTGTCCGATATGTTGTTCCTCAATCAGGAAAGCTTTTTCTGCAGGTAGTGCAGGTCTGTTTTCCCAAATAGGACTAAGGTAATCTTTATCACTAAGCTGGATGTCTTTGATGGAGAATTGCTGCGTAAAAAGGTCTCCTAAAAGGATGGAAAGTAGTTTCTCATTTGTCGCAACTACAGCACCTGTATCCAGTTTTTCCAGGAGCCATTGAATGTACTCCGGAGCATGTTGTACTTTTTGTTTAACCAGCTCAAAACCGCTGTTTTCCAATTGCTCTGTTGCCTGCTCAAAATAGCGGAAGTCTGCCCAGAGACCCGCAAAATCATGGGTGATGACTAATGTTCCTGCTGATCCCGTAAAGCCGGAAGCAAAAGGAATACACTTGTAATGGTTGGGTAAGTATTCACTGATGTGTGGATCTGCTGAAGGGATGATGTAAGCCTGTACATTGTCGGCTTTCATTTGTTTACGTATCTCGCTTAATTTTTCCTGATATGTCATGGTTTAATTTTTAATAGCTAATCGCGTTAACGCAAATCTATGGAATTTAATTCCTGTATATAGCTTATTTTTTTGCAGAGGTCGGGTTGATCTGGTTCGGAGAATTCAGGACTGTAATATGGGGCTGGAGTTATCCACAGTAAATGTGAATAACTTTGTTTGGTTTACCTGTAGTGTGCAGATAATTAGGTTTTTGTAGGTTAAATTATTTGTGGATAAAGGTTGGAATTGTCTGTTTTTGTGCAGCACAAATATGAAATCAGAAATGTGGGATAAGATTTCGAAGGCTGTTAGAAATGCTTAGAAGAAGAAGCGAAGATAGGAGGAGAGATGGCTTGGTCTCTAAATAAAAAGAGGGAGGAATTCGTGCTGAATCCTCCCCCGGTAAAATGTTGTTTCCTAAAAAAGGAAAGGTGATTATCTGGGTAAACTGAACCTGAGATTGAGTTCAAAACTACCATTCGTGTACCCGCTCAATGCAGAGGTTTGGGTAGTGTACATTCCACTCACCATGTATTTTTTTCTGAAGTCCATGCCCAGGCCAAAAGTGGCACTTTCGCTGCTGTGGTACAAGCCCATAATGAAGACTTGCTTATTGGCAATTTCCAGTTGTGCACCCGCATCCCAGATGTTGTCAAAACCTTTCACGCCTCTATAGGCTACTTTAGGTTCCAGGTCCAGGCCGTTCAGTCCTTCGCTGATTTTAAGCTTATAGCTTGCTGCGGCATAAAAGGTAGTCACATCGGCAAGTTTGATCACATCCTTTTTCAGGACGCTTTTCAGGTTCGGAATGGATGCCTGCAGGTTAATTTTATCGGAAGTATAAGCGATTCCGAAATCACCATCCAGATAGGTCTTTCTGGCATTGTACTGACCTACCATAGGATCATTGGGATTGCCATAGATATCGCTGGTCTCCAACCGCTGATTCATGAAACCCAGGGATACTCCAAAATGCAACTGGTCATTTTTTTCATTGAGTTTCAGGTGATAGGCATAACTTCCCACTACCCTGATCTGTCTTTGCAGACCTGCACTTTCGTGATAAATGTTTAGNCCTANGCCAACTTTGTTGAAACCATAATCACCGGTCAGNCTTTGGGTGAGCGGGGAACCGGGAACATTGCTCCATAATTTACGGTAAGCNGCNTTAAGCTTCAGCCCTTCTGTGCTACCGGCAAAGGCCGGATTGATGAGGTACTGGTTGCTGTAATATTGTGCCGCCAGCGGNTTTAGCTGTGCCTGGCTGTTGGTACTTATGGCAAAAGCCATAAGTACCAGTGCTAAGAATTTGTATTTCGTTTTCATCTTTATGATGTTTTATTTTAAATAAGGGGGTTGATCTTAATTCTCTCTGATNACGGTGATAAAGCCTTTGAATCTAGGGCGGCCGTTACCGAANTCTATCACGTAATAATAGGTGCCTTCAGCCAGTGCGGTTCCGTTCAGATTTCCGTCCCAGCTGTTGTCATATCCTTTTTTACTATAGATTGGTCTTCCTGCCTTATCAAAGATTTTCACTTCATTGTTCGGATAGAAATCGATATTGTCAATCACCCACTTGTCATTGTATCCGTCTCCGTTAGGGGATAAAATATTGGTGGCTTTGACTTTTGCATAATCTTCCACTACCGTTACGGTAAAGGTTTGGGAATCTGTACATCCGCTGGCATTGGTTGCTGTTACGGTGTATGTGGTCGTTTCCCTTGGCCTTATGGTCAGGATGGCGGTGTTTTGTCCGCTGATGATGCTGCTATGAGTAGCCCATACATAAGAGAGGCCACCTGTGGCGGTCAGTTTCAGACTTTCTCCCTTGCTGACCTCTGTGCTTCCAGCTCCGTTATTATTGCCATTGTCGGCCGTAATGGCGATTACCGGTAAAGGATTCACCGTGATGACAAATGTGCTGCTGTAAGTATCCACACCTCCGTTATCTGTTCCTCCATTGTCTTTGACGGTCACAGTAATGGTTGCTGTTCCTGAAGCACCACTTCTAACGCGGTAGCTGAGGTTTCCGTTGCTGCCGGTTTGGGTTGCGGTGATGTTTTGAATCAGGTTGCTATTGCTGCTGGTCGCTGTAACCGTGGTGGTTTGTGCAGATTCAGGACCTGCAGTGATTCCGGTTAAGGCTACATTTTGTACAGAAGTGGTATAGCAGATGGTCTGACTCGCAACAGGATCCAGCGTTGGGATTTCATTGACATCGCTGATGCTGATGTTGAAAGCTTTCTCCAGACTGAAACCATATTGGGTAGTGCTTTTCACCCTGATGCTGTAGCTGGACTTGTTTTCGAAGTTCAGACTTGCTGCGGTGAGCAGGTTGTTACCTGAAATGCTGAATAAGGCATTGTCGGTATCACCTGTTCCTGAAACCAGGGCATAGGTAAAGGTTGCTGCCGGATCATCGGAAGTGCTGCTGATGGTTCCTGCCGGAGTTCCCGAAGGACTGTTTTCATAAACTGTGGTTCCAGCCAGGAGGATATTTGTTGGTGCACCTGCCCTGATGGTTAAAGTACCATTTACAAAACTGATCTGGTAGTTGCCGGAAGTAGCCGCAGAAGGAACGATATCGTAAGTTCCGATCGGGCTGCTGGTGGTTGCAGTTGTGCTGATCACCACAGGGCTGGTCAGTACGGCAGGAGATTCTGCATTGACAAATCCATCGTACTTAACGGTCAGTGGCGGATTCGCTGTTCCTGCAAATTTCACTTTATCTTCCGCAGTAATGGTCAGCGGTGCTTTATTGATGCTCAGGTTGGCAGCGGTATAGTTCAGCACATAGTTGCTGCTCAGTGCCAGGGTGTTTTGGTTGATGGCATAAGTACCAACATTTTCCCCAGGGACCCTGTTCAGGCTTCCGGTAAAGGTATCCGTTCCGATCAGTGCCGGAATGAAGGTATAAGTTAATGCCGGATCAGCAGTACCATAGGTTTTGGCTGCAGTTGTTGCGGTTACACTGATGTTTTTTGCACCGATGCTCAGGTTGGCAGGGGTGTAAGTGATCAGGTAATTCGGACCGGCAGTTACTGTTCCCTGACCGATGGCATAGTTGCCGATATTCTCGCCGGTAGCTCTTGCTAAGCTTCCTGTAAAGGCATCAGTGCCGATTAAGGCCGGGCTGAAAGTGTAAGTCAGTGCCGGATCTGTATCGCCGTAAGTTTTGTTTTTGGCAACAGCAGTAACCGTCAGCGCTTTACTGGTAATGCTCAGGTTAGCCGGGTTATAAGTGATCAGGTAATTGTTATTTAACACAAGTGATCCCTGATTAATTGCATAGTCCCCTACGTTTTCACCCGAAGTTCTGGCCAGGTTTCCTGTAAAGGCATCCGTACCGATCAGCGCAGGGCTGAAAGTATAGGTGAATAGCGGATCTGCTGTTCCATATACTTTGGTTTTAGCCACAGCGGTTACGGTCACCGGTTTAGCAGTGATGCTCAGGTCAGCTGAAGTAAAGGTAAGGGTATAATTGCTGTTTAAAGCAAGAGTCCCTTGTCCGATGGCATAGTTGCCAATGTTTTCACCGGCAGTTCTGTTTAAGGTTCCGGTAAATACATCAGTACCGATCAGTGCCGGACTGAAAGTATAAGTGAAAGCCGGATCAGCTTCGCCATATACTTTGGTATTGGCCACAGCAGTTACATTTACTGTTTTCCTGGTAATGCTGAAATCAGCTGAAGTAAAGGCAAGGGTGTAATTGTTGTTTAAAGCCAGTGTTCCCTGTCCGATGGCATAGTTACCAATGTTTTCACCGGCAGTTCTGTTTAAGGTTCCGGTAAATACATCAGTACCGATCAGTGCCGGACTGAAGGTATAAGCAAATACCGGATCTGCTGTGCCATATTCTTTGTTACCGGCAGTGGCAGTTACGTTCACTGTTTTCTTCGCGATGCTTAAATCAGCAGCCGTATAGTTCAGGGCGTAATTGTTGCTTAAAGCAAGTGTTCCCTGACCGATGGCATAGTTGCCGATGTTTTCACCCGCTAGGCGTTCCAGTGATCCTGTAAAGGTATCTGTTCCGTTTAGTGCCGGACTGAAAGTATAAGTCAGTGCCGGATCCGTATCGCCATACACTTTGGTTTGAGCGGTAGCGGTTACGGTAATGGCCTGGGAAGTAATGGTCAGGTTGGCCGGTACATAAGTGATCTGGTAATTTGCACCCAGACTGAGGTTACCCTGTCCAATGGCATAAGTACCAACGTCTTCACCGGCAGCGCGATCCAGAGCACCTGTAAAGGCATCTGTTCCGATCAGTGCCGGACTGAAAGTGTAAGTGAATGCCGGATCAGCAGCGGTAAAGATTTTGGTTTTAGCATCAGCGGTTACAGTTACCGGTTTAGCGGTAATGTTCAGGTCAGCTGAAGTAAAGGCAAGGGTATAATTGCTGTTTAAAGCAAGGGTCCCCTGTCCGATGGCATAGTTGCCAATGTTTTCGCCAGCAGCGCGGTCCAGCGTACCGGTAAAGGTATCTGTTCCGATCAGTGCCGGGCTGAAAGTATAAGTGAAAGCAGGATCAGCAGTACCATATACTTTGGTATTGGCTACTGCAGTTACATTTACTGTTTTCCTGGTAATACTGAAATCAGCTGAAGTAAAGGCAAGGGTGTAATTGTTGCTTAAAGCCAGTGTTCCCTGTCCGATGGCATAGTTGCCAATGTTCTCACCTGCTGCGCGGTCCAGTGATCCTGTAAAGGTATCTGTTCCGATCAGTGCCGGATTGAAGGTATAAGCAAATACCGGATCTGCTGTGCCGTATTCTTTGTTGCCAGCAGTAGCAGTTACGTTCACTGTTTTCTTCGTGATGCTTAAATCAGCTGAAGTAAAGGCAAGGGCGTAATTGTTGCTTAAAGCAAGTGTTCCCTGACCGATGGCATAATTGCCAATGTTTTCACCTGCAGCGCGGTCCAGTGATCCTGTAAAGGTATCTGTTCCGTTTAACGCCGGACTGAAAGTATAAGTCAGTGCCGGATCTGTATCGCCATACACTTTGGTTTGAGCGGTAGCGGTTACGGTAATGGCCTGGGAAGTAATGGTCAGGTTGGCCGGTACATAAGTGATCTGGTAATTTGTACCCAGGCTGAGGTTACCCTGTCCGATGGCATAAGCACCAACATTTTCACCAGGAGCACGGTCCAGTGTACCTGTAAAGGTATCTGTTCCGATCAGTGCCGGACTGAAAGTGTAAGTGAATGCCGGATCAGCGGCGGTAAAGATTTTGGTTTTAGCATCCGCGGTTACAGTTACCGGTTTAACGGTAATGCTTAGGTCTGCTGAAGTAAAGGCCAGGGTATAATTGCTGTTTAAAGCAAGGGTCCCTTGTCCGATGGCATAGTTACCAATGTTTTCACCTGTTGCACGGTCCAGGGTACCTGTAAAGGTATCTGTTCCGATCAGTGCAGGGCTGAAAGTATAAGTCAGTGCCGGATCAGCTGCGCCATATACTTTGGTATTGGCAACTGCAGTCACGTTCACTGTTTTTTTGGTAATGCTGAAATCAGCTGAAGTAAAGGCAAGGATGTAATTGTTGTTTAAAGCCAGTGTTCCCTGTCCGATGGCATAGTTGCCAATGTTTTCACCTGCAGCACGGTCCAGGCTACCGGTAAAGGTATCTGTTCCGATCAGCGCCGGACTGAAAGTATAAGCAAATACCGGATCTGTCGTGCCATATTCTTTGTTACCGGCAGTAGCAGTTACGTTCACTGTTTTCTTGGTGATGCTTAAATCAGCTGGAGTAAAGGCAATGGCGTAATTATTACTCAAAGCCAGTGTTCCCTGAGTGATGGCATAATTGCCGATGTTTTCACCGACAACGCGGTCCAGGTTCCCTGTAAAGGTATCAGTACCGATTAGTGCCGGACTGAAAGTGTAAGTCAGTGTCGGATCAATATCGCCATAAGTTTTGTTTTTGGCAACCGCAGTAACTGTCAGCGCTTTGGTAGTAATGCTAAGGATTGCGGGGTTATAAGTAATCAGGTAATTCGGACCAGCAGTTACAGTTCCCTGGTTGAGGGTGTAGTTTCCGATGTTTTCACCTGCAACGCGGTCGAGTGATCCTGTAAAGGTGTCAGTACCGATTAATGCAGGACTGAAAGTATAGTCGAATAGCGGGTCGGCCGTTCCATATACTTTGGTTTTAATCAAGGCAGTTATCGTTACCGGTTTAGCGGTAATGTTCAGGTCAGCTGAAGTAAAGGCAAGGGTGTAATTGCTGTTTAAAGCAAGTGTTCCCTGTCCGATGGCATAGTTGCCAATGTTTTCGCCAGCAGCACGGTCCAGTGTACCTGTGAAGGTATCTGTTCCGATCAGTGCCGGACTGAAAGTATAGGTGAATGCCGGATCAGTTGCACCATAGATTTTGGTATTGGCAACGGCATTAACAGCGATATCCTTTTTGTTTACTACCAGATCCTGAGTTACAGGAGTGGCTGCAAGATAGGCACCGTTTCCGGTCTGTGAAGCGGTGATGGTTGTTGTTCCTGCTGACAGGATGGTGACTGTGTTTCCCGATACGGTGGCTACAGTAGTATTGCTGGAGCTGTAGGTTACGGCTAATCCTGAGCTGCTGGTTGCCGTCAGGGTAATTGGAGTTGCGCCATATACTGAAGCCGCAAGCGGGTTGAAGGTAATGGTTTGAGTTCCTTTAGGAGCGGAAACAATATTACCAGATTTAGCGCCTTCATTTCCGGTTAAATCTGCCGCCGAAATGCGGTAGAAATAACCGATTCCATTGGTTAGTCCGGTATGGGTATAGGTTAAAGTTCCTGCCGGAATGCTTTGAATGAGTGTAGTTGGGTTAATGGTTGTTCCTCCGTAAAGATTGTATTTGTCCAGATCCGAAGCCGGGCTTGCATTCCAGGTAAGGGTATTCTCTGTATTTCCTGCAGTTGCTGCCAGTCCTGTCGGCGCAGCGGGAGCGGTTCTGTCAACAGTTACTGAGCTGCTGTTGGTGGTTGCCGTTACCGGGGTTCCTGCATTTCCTGGCAGATCTGAAAAGGTAATGTTAAAGGCAAGGACTCCTTCAGGAGTCAGTCCTGTTACGGTTTGGCTTGCCGTCCAGTTGTTTCCTCCGCTATTGGTCGGGGTTACTGCAGCTCCTCCCATGGTTACCGTTGGTGTGGCAATCGCTTCTGCAGCCGTAAAATTCAGGGTGATGAGGTCTCCTGCTTTTGCTTTGCTGGTGGTCAGGTTGTTTGAAGCAATGGTAACCGTAGTGAGTGTTGGAATGGTTTTATCATAGGTCACACTGCTGCTGTTGGTAGTTGCGGTTACCGCTGTTCCTGCATTTCCGGTCAGGTCTGTAAAGGCAATATTGAAAGCAAGGGTTCCTTCTGTCTCTGTTCCAGTGAGGGTATAGGTTGCCAGGTAGCTGTTTCCTCCTACCGGGGAGGTCAGGGCTGTATTTCCTGCAATGGTCACTACAGGAAGCGTTACCACTTCGGAAGCGGTAAAGGTTAAGGAAATGGTATTTCCTGTTTTGGCAGTTTGATTTGAGGCGTTATTGGAGACAATGGCCACCGTAGTTAAGGTTGGCAGCGTTTTATCGTAGGTCACACTGCTGGCATTGGTGGTTGCAGTTACTGCAGTTCCAACGTTTCCGGCAACATCGGTAAAGGCGATGTTAAAAGGAATGATGCCATCGGCATCTGCCACCTGTGTGGTATAGGTTGCGGTCCAGTCGTTTCCAGAGGTATTCGTAACGGTAGCTGTATTTCCGAAAATGCTCACCACTGGTGTGGCAATGGTTTCAGCAGCAGCGAAGCTCAGGGTAATCAGATCTCCGGTTTTTGCTTTTGCGGTATTGGCATTATTGGAAGCAATGGTTACTGTAGTCAGGGTAGGGATGGTTTTATCGATGGTATACACCTCTCCGGAAGTATATCCTCCCTGGATCTCATTGCCAATGGTATTGATGATTCCTGTTCCGGAGCTTTGGAGGTTCAGTTTTAAGGTTCCGTCTCCTGTTCCTGTATTTACCGTAACAGTTCTGGTATCGTTACTTCCTGAGGCGGATGTAATCGCAGGACCGGTAATTCCGGTAGAAGTGATGCTGAAGTCAGTTGCATCGACCCCAGTCACGTTTTCAGAGAAAGTCACTAAAAAATCTGCTGAAGTACCATTAATCGTGGCATTACCCACTCTGGTGATGCTGACTATGGTTGGCGTTGTGGTATTGATGACGATTGCTTTGTTTGCACCTAAAGATCCTGCAGCTCCGGGAGCTGCCAGGGTTAGGGTAGCATCGTTTCCTGCGGCATCTTTAATCGTTCCACCTGCCAGGGCAAGTGCAGTAGTACTGGCCTGATCCAGGTCAGGAGTACTTTGGCTTAGGGCTACGGTATAGTTAAAGATTAAAGCAGCTGTTCCTGAGCCACTGGCATAACTGGCTGTTCCACCGGAATTCAGGCTTAGGGTTGGTGTTCCTGTTACGGTCACTGCTTCAGAGAAGTTGACCGTTACCGGAATGAGGTCACCTATTTTATACGTTCCGTCTGCCAGGCTGGAATTAACCGAGCTGACTACCGGAGCGGTGTTGTCGATGATAATATTTTTGTTGGCGCCCAAAGAGTTTGCAGCTCCGGGAGCGGGCAGGGTCAAAGTGGTATTGTTCCCTGCAGCATCTTTGAGTGTGCCGCCGTTTAAGCTGAGTGCGCTGGTACTGGTATAATCCAGATCTGCACTGGCATCTGTTAGCCCTACTGTATAGTTAAAAACGAGAGAAGATGTTCCTGATCCGCTGGTATAATTGACAGTTGCACCGGAATTCAATGCAAGCTGAGGGGTTCCGGTTACGGCAACGGCTTCAGAAAAATTCACCGTCACGTTAATGACATCACCTGCTTTATAGGTTCCGTTTGCGGTAGTTGAATTCACAGAAGCTACGGTAGGGGCAATCCCATCAATCACAATCGCTTTATTATCACCCAGGGAGGTTGCTGCTCCGGGAGCAGCAAGTGTAAGATTTGCATTATTCGTTAAAGCATCCTGAATAGTTCCTCCATTGAGGGCTAATGCAGTAGTAGAAGAATAGTCGAGATCAGCAGTGCTTTGTCCACTGGCGACTGTATAATTAAAGGTGAGGGTATTTGTTCCGCTGCCACTGCTATAATTAACAACGGCACCTGTGTTTAAACTTAATGTTGGTGTTCCGGTTACGTTAACAGTTGCTGAAAAAGTAATGTCAACAGGAATGATATCTCCTATTTTATAAGTTCCGTTTAAGGCCGAAGAAGTCACCTGTGTCACGATAGGAGGCAACTGGAAAATAGGGTTGGTGCCAGGAAAACCGGTACCGCCAGGGGTTAAAACACCCGGAGTGGTTTCGCTATGCGTCCAATTGCCTGTTCCGGACAGACTCGCCAGTATTTGGTCTTTGGTCCCTTGAATAGTACCGGTATAAATGACGTAATCACCATGAAGTGCAGTTCCGGTAAAGGCGGCAGAATAATTTCCGGCAGCTAAAACAGGAGGCAGATAGGATGTGGTCGCGTTTACATTGCCAGAGGTTTGCCATGGTGTTGGAGAACTTGATCCGCCGGGATTATTCGTAGACCAATTGGCGAAAGCATAAATGAAAGTAGGACTGGTAATGTTTCCTGTATAGATAAACCAGTTGTCGCCACCACCTGCAGTAACAAGGGATCCCCATCCGCTAGTGGTGGAGGTTCCATAAGGCGAAAGTCCGGATGTAGCAGGGATTACACCTGGAGTAATGGATATTTTAATCACCGTTCCTGCTGGAATTGTCGTGTTGGTAGTCCAGGTGATTAATCCTTCGGCCGTGACATTGGCCACATCGAATCCATTGGTCGGATGCCAACCTCTGTCGGTGATCTGAATGGTTTGCCCGGAGGGAATGGCCGCAAGCGTAACAATAGCAAGTTCGGCAGGGTTGGAGTTTCCATTGTAGCCAATAATGGCAATGTCTCCAGCTGTTATTTGTCCGATGCTTTTGAATCCGCATAGACAGAAAAAGCAGAAGATGAATAGTGTGGTGAGGGATCTCATGAATCGATTTTTCATTTTGAGTGGCACGTTAATAAGAAGTTTTAGTTAATTCCGTGTTGGAAGCACTAGTGTTGGTAAAGGTCTATATTGGTTAATTTAAATTCAGAAACTGATCTCCCGCTTTCAAGCCCATCGCACATATTTTTTTGCCACTGAAGATGCCTTCAGGGGTTTCCAGGATATTGATAAGCAGCAGTTTTTGATCTGTAGTCAGTACGATAGGACCATGATGGGGATCGACATGGAAGACTGTTCCGGGAAGGGTTGTCCCCGGGTTAAATTCCACATTCATCTGGGATACTTCCAGGATTCTTAATTCCTGTCCATTCATCGTGGTAATTGCCCCATTGTACAATGGATTTGCTGCGTTCACCAGGTTTTCAATCTCCTCTGCGGTTTGTTCATTCCATTGTATCGTCAGGTCACTGATTTCCGGGCTTTTAAAGAAACTCTCTCCGGTTGTTTCCAACGGCTGATTGTACTTGCCGGCGGCTATGGCCTGAATGATTTTTCCCAGATTTTGAGCCAATAACTGGGTTAGCCGCGCTTTTGCGATCCCATAATTTTCTCCTGACATGAATGGCATATCCTGACTAAATACAACAGGGCCTTCATCCAGTGATGGCGTCATTTGATGAACGGTCAGGCAGCTTTGACTTTCGCCGTTCTTTAATTGCCAGAATAGCGGTGCCGATCCTTTGTAAGCAGGAAGTTTACTGAAATGAACATTGAAGATTCCTTTTTCAGGAAGTGTTAAGATGTGTTCCGGTATTTTAAAAGGAAAGGTCATCACCAAAGCTGCAGCAGCATGAAGTGCCGACATCCAGGATGCCAGTTTGCCTTCTGTTTGCAGATCGTCTTTATTGATCCTTAATAACGGAATGTTATTTGTTTCAGCATACTGAATTGTACCTGATAAATCGTAATTATAGTCTTCTGGAATTACGATTCCGGCAAGTACACAATGGCTGGTTAAACCCGACACTGTTTTAACAAATAACGAACTACTAGTGAAAATAATAATTTTCATGACTTGAGAGCGTAGATAGATTATTTTTATTTTGCTACAGAGAATGCATAGGGAATCATTCTTTAAGTAGCTGTTACTGTCCCCCTTGACAATAATTTTGGATAAAAATAGCGTAAAAATGCTAATGTTGGTAATATTTTTTTATTTATTACGTTGTTTGACTTTTTTTTCTAATTTTTGTTCGAAAAAATAACGCTCTATGATATCAAAACGAAGGTCATTTCTAAAGAATTCTTCAATTCTTGCGGGAGCAGTCCTGCTCGGCAAACCACTCAACACTTTGGCTGGTTCTGGTAAAAGTCCTGATAAACTCTCTGAAGGATTACTTAAAATTTCCCATACAGGTGGACTGTCTGGATGCATCAGTTCAGATGCAGGACAGTTTGACAAGTTAATTCGGGTGAATAAACTATTTAGAAGTACTGTCATTTCAGGGTTGGTTCTTGATTCTGGAAATTTCCTGAAAAAAGGGGAGGCCACTGAAGATCAGCTTCGGATGGTGGTCAGGATGAACCAACTGGGATACCATGCCGTGAATATTGGCGCGCAGGATTTGAGTATGGGACAGGAGCATTTTGCTGCACTACTACCTTCGATTAGTTTTCCCTTATTGAATTGCAACTATGATTTCAGTCATAGCGAGCTGTCTTCCCGGGTTAAAAAATATATCGTACTGAAATCAGGAAACCTGAAAATAGGCATTACGGGATTGGCAGCGATGGCAAACATTCCCGGTGTTAAAGTGTCAAATCCTTTTGCCTGTGCAAATGAAGTAGCAAAAAAGCTGAAAAAGGAATTGAATTGTGATTTTGTAATCTGTTTATCTCAGCTTGATGACGAGCATAGAAAATATGACGATCAAAAGCTTGCTGCAGGATCTGAGTATATAGACCTGATCATCGGAAGTCAGGAGCGGAAATTGATGATCGATGCGAAGGTATTGACAAATGCAAAGAAATGGGGGGTGTATTTGAGTCAATCGGCATCCCATGGACGGACTGTTGGAGAAATGAGATTTGAGTTTAATTCTGCAAATTTGGTGACCAGTTTTCACCACCGTTTCAATATATCTGGCGCGCAGAATCATTTAAGCCCTAAGCATACTTATGCGGTGCTTAAACGTATGGCGTCACACTGTGCTTAAATTCTGTATTCCTTCATTGTGTGCTTTTTCTTATTCTGGAAAGCACACAATGAAGGATCATTTATAGCTGTTTTATAATTTAGAGAAACTCAGGTATTGAACAAATCTTGGGTGATCTGAATTATTGCTACCTGCGGCATGTGGAATGGTATTTCTCCAGAGAATAAGGTCTCCTTTTTCTCCTGTAACTGGTTGAGGAACTTCTGTTAACCTTATTGACGTATGTGCTCTTTCGAGTGAGGCAAATGGGGCTATCCATTCTTCAAAGCGATGATGAAATCCGGGAACAAGATGAATTGGGCCTCTATTTTGAGGGACCTCATTTAGGTATAATATTCCCTGAACCTCAAATGGAACTGGTTTGTCAAAATTTATATCCCAATGTAATTGTCCATGCGGGAATCCCCAGATTTCACATTCCGGAGGATTGTATCCCAGCTTTTCTGTATTTGGAACCAAGTCATTGGTCCGATAAAGGTCGGCAAATATTGCTTTGATTTTTTCCTGTTTTCTGATGGCTTCGATGGCTTCATTTTGGTACAATTGAACCATGATGCCCTGCCAGTCCGGATGCTTCATATACCAGGTTGCCGGGTAATTCATGTCTAAATTCAGGTGTCGGCATATGGCCTGTTTAACTTGATCACAGCTGGTTTCATCAACTACGTTACTGATTTTTAAATAGCCATTTTCTTCCCAGAACTGTAGTTGTTCAGGGCTCAGTATTTTCGGGAAATTGTCCGGGCTTTCCTTTTCCTGGTTTTGATTGTTTTGCCATTCTTTGAACTTCCGGTCTGCTTCGATCAGGAAGTCCTGTCCTTTGAGCTGGGCGACCCAGTCTTTGAAATGTTGGAAATCTTTGCAGTCGGCATATAGGAAAAAATAGGTCTCAAATTTACCCAATCCATAAAAACTAAGCCATATGGTTTCCATCTGGTCAAAATTATCAGGTGTTGATGTATTCTTTCCTATTCTTCTTTGCTGATGAGTTTCATAAAAGAGTGTGGTGAAATTGCAATCTGTCATTTCTATTGTCCTATTATCTTTGTTGAATATATTTTTCTAAAGTTTTCATAAGCCTTGTCGCATTGCTCGTATTGGTAACCTGAATTTATCGGCATTTCTTTTTGAAAGGGTTCTGTTCCTGCTTTACTGTGGTAGTTTAGTCTTGCATTAATGGCCTCCTGGTTTTTGATTTCAATCCCTGTAAAGGAAGCGAATGCGCTGATCATTTCTGAGGGGCCATCTGCATAGTCCGCAAAGGCATTCTTTGGGTGTTGTGCCTTTTGAATGTCCAGCATATGCTGATAATACCCTTGCAGGACATCGGCAGTGTATCTCGTAAAATCACCTCCATATTCTTCGGAAGGGTCGATCTGAAGCAATGTTTTGTTGATCATTCCAGGTATGCTGTGCAAGCCTGCCTGTTTTTTATGTGAAGCCAGCACTTCATCAGGTTTCCTGGATAAGAAGAAAAAGGGCGTTTCAGGAAACCAGCTTCTCAACAACCCATAAAAATGGAGATGCCAGCTATCAAGCTTAATGATAAAGGCAGATTCTTTCGCAGTTCTGAATTGCCCCATCAGGTTGACCGCTGCTTTGAACCATTGTTCTTTTTGTGTTAGCGTTATTTTTAAATCCTTTTCTTCCGCTCTTAATATCTCATCTAACAGGGGTGCTTCTGAGATGACAATGTTTTGTTCCTCTTCAGAGAAGGCCTGTGTGACCAGGGTCGAGCCGCAGCGTGAGACATGAAAAATAAAAGCACTGGGTTTCAGATGAGGAATCTCTTCCGCTATATGGGTTAGAAAATCTGTTGAACTGCAACTTGCAATCCTATATTTTTCTTTTCTTTTGACCTGGCATTCGCTGATGGTCTGCTCAAAAAAAGGTGCAGTTATGCGGATGTTTTCCAAGTTCATCCATGAGCATTTCCATCCGTCTTTTTCGTGATAAGACAGTTGGTAGGGCAGCCAGTTTTTTAAAGGATGTGGGGTCATATTAATTAGGAAACGGTTCCTTTTAGACTTGCAATAAGATTACGTGCAGTATCAGTATCCTGAAGTTCCAGTTCGGCTATAATTTTGTTTCTGACCTCCTCGTCAAATTCATTTGCTTTTGGCTCTTCGCAGATTTTGTACCCATGATTTTCAAATAGCTGGTCGGTCCAGTCATTCCTGATGCCGTCTATGATCAGGTGAACCCTTGTGCTTAATCCCTCGTTTACGATGCTATGTGTACTGCTAAAATCCATGTACCAGCATTCTCCTTCGTTTAGCTGGAGGTTATGGTTGTTCACCGTAAACTTCACGCCGGGATTGGTCACCACAGGGATATGGATTCTTAAAGCTCCGTCTTTATAGGCACAGCCAATATCCCGGTGTGGCTTGATGATGCTTCCCGGAGCGAGCGCAAGTAAGCGAATGGCTTCTTTCTCGCATTTCCAGGAGTCAATAATTTCTTTGATGTAAGGGGTTTCCGCTAATAAAGGGGTGTCTTGATAAACGCCCTGGCCGGCATGCGCATAGATGTCATTTGCCATTCCACTCGTGGAGCGTAGAGAAATACTTCTCCAGTCTCCATTGAAGTCCTGCGAGTTGAAATGTAGTGGCCATTCACGCTGCAAGCAGTAATTCAGCTCTTGCTGAAGCTGCTTGCAGTCGTATTGGAAAGTAAATTTTATATGTGTTGGGAGCATGTTTTTATGATCCTAAGGTATAAAAAAGATACTATATTATTTACCTAAACTTAACCTCAGGTTAAGTTCAAAACTACCATTGGTATACGCGCTCAATGCAGAGGTTTGGGTGGTGTACATTCCACTCACCATGTATTTTTTTCTGAAGTCCATACCCAGGCCAAAAGTGGCACTTTCGCTGCTGTGGTACAAGCCCATAATGAAGACCTGTTTATTGGCAATCTCCAGTTGTGCACCCGCATCCCAGATATTGTCAAAACCTTTCACGCCTCTATAGGCTACTTTAGGTTCCAGGTCCAGGCCGTTCAGTCCTTCGCTGATTTTAAGCTTATAGCTCGCTGCGGCATAAAAGGTCGTCACATCGGCAAGTTTGATCACATCCTTTTTCAGGACGCTTTTCAGGTTCGGGATGGATGCCTGCAGGTTAATTTTATCGGAAGTATAAGCAATTCCGAAATCACCATCCAGATAGGTCTTTCTGGCATTGTACTGACCTACCATAGGATCATTGGGATTGCCATAGATATCGCTGGTCTCCAACCGCT
>JGI24806J26614_1000073_pt1 | contig 18539 bp, 15 predicted proteins | sample Kansoi200umMDA_FD_26614 | JGI IMG/M metagenome (IMG submission 26614)
GAGTGATCTTTTATCTGCGCAGCTGGTTTCCGGCTGATGCTCGCGCCCGCACCGTAGCATGGTTCATGACTGCGGGCACACTTTCCGCAGTGGTTGGCGGGCCCATCTCCGGCGCCTTGCTCCGAGTGCACGATCCAAATGGACTCGCGGGTTGGCAGTGGATGTTTTTGATGGAAGGCATCCCTGCAGTGGTCATGGGAGGTGTTGTCCTGCTCTATCTCACCGATAAGCCAGAAATTGCCGGCTGGCTTTCAGAAGAGCATCGCTCGTGGCTGATCGGCACGCTGGAGCAGGAGCGGCAGAATATCTCCGTGGATGCCCCAGCCAACATTTCTTCTGTCTTCAAGAACCTGAATATATGGCTGCTGGCTATCACTTATTTTGGACTCAACACTTGTTCATACGGGATGAGTCTGTTTCTGCCAAAGATGATTCAGGCCTCAACTTCGGTAGACACTTTCAGAATTGGATTATTGACGGCGATCCCTTACATCTCAGCAACCATTGCAATGGTTTTGTTTGGGTTCCATTCGGACCGAACCGGCGAACGTAAATTTCATACGGGGTTAACCGCATTGGCTGCCGCGCTATGTCTGGGTGGCGCAGCCTATTCGCACTCGCTGGTGCCGATGCTGATATTGATGACGCTGGCTGCTTCGTTCCAGTGGTCGATGCTTGGGCCGTTTTGGGCCATGCCGAGTTCTTTTCTCCACGGCGCAGCCGCTGCGACGGGAATTGCTTTTATCAATTCAGTGGGCAACTTGGGCGGATTCTTTGGTCCTAAGGTATTGGGAAGACTGGGCTTCCAAAACGGATTGCTGATTGTGGGCACTACCATCGGAATCGGTGGCCTTATGGCTCTACTGGTGCGATTACCGCGCAGCGTCAGCAGTTCTCTTTCTGAGACAAACGCAGATATTCGTTAATTTATCTCATAGCAAACAAAACACTTAACCACCGCAACTAACCTCTCTTTATAGGGTTTACTCGTTCAGAAACAGAAGTACCGGGTCGACCGCGCCTTCCCCCGGACGTGAGTGCCCTGAGAGACTTAAAGAACACCTAGCCTCTCAAAGGAGAGCAAGTCATGAAATCGCGTGGGCATTTGATTTTCGCATCGCTCTTTTTGCTGTTCTTGTCAGCTACAGCTCTTTGGGCGGAAGATGACCCGCCAACCACTGCGGAAAGTGTGCCCGCAGTCATGAACCATGCTACGGTGCGGGCGCGAGCATCAGCCGGAAACCAGCTGCGCAGATAAAAGATCACTCCCGGAAAAAATCCTGCTTCCGCCAATCCCAGCAGAAAACGCATGCCATAAAACTCGAAAGGCGTGCGCACAAACATCATGCAGGAGGAAATAATTCCCCAAGTCACCATGAGCACGCAAATCCACCTCTTGGCCCCGAGTCGTTGCAGAATCAGATTGCTAGGGACCTGAAAGAAGAAATACCCCAAGAAAAATGCGCCGGCGCCATTTCCATAGATGTCATTGGTGAACCCCAGTTGGCCCTGCATCTGCAGCGCGGCAAACCCGACGTTGATGCGGTCGAGGTAAGCGATGATGTAAAGCAGAAATAGAAACGGCACCAATCGCCAGGTGATCTTGGACACTGCGGCAGTTGCAATCGACGATGCGGAAACGGCAGTGGGCGACGCTTCTTCCACGGGTCTCATAGCAATGCCGCACGATTCTACGCCAGAAAAAGCTTCTTGCGGATTTCTTCTACGATTTCTTGCGGCGTGTGATTAATTTCGATGACCAGCGAGTCGTCGTGGGGTTCTTCCAGATCAGAAAACTGCGTGCTGAGAAGATCTGCCTTCGCGTAGTGTCCGGTTCGGTGGGCCAAACGGCTTTGAATGAGTGTTGCGCTTCCACGCAGGTAAACAAATTTGGGTTCGACTTTTTCGCGAAGTACCTCACGGTAGGACAGCTTCAACGCAGAACAGGCAAGTACAAAGTTTTTTCCGTCAGCCTGCCATTGCAGCATGGCGTCATGGATGGCCTTGAGCCAGGGAATACGGTCGGCATCGGTCAGCCCGATGCCTTGGCGCATTTTCTCAATATTGGCTGGAGGATGGAACCGGTCGGCATCGGCGAACCCCCAGCCTAATTGTTGGGCGAGAAGGGAACCAACTGTAGTCTTACCCGAACCCGTCACTCCCATGATGACGACGATCATTGCAATCCAGCTACTTCGCTTCCTGAGCTCCCATGCGGTGCTTCCAATGCGACCACACAAACCAGATGATGCCGGCGGCCAGCAGGACTCCAATGACCAGATCAAACTGGTGAAAATATTTTCCTAAATCGCGCCAGTTTTCACCGAGCTTCAATCCCAGCCATGCCAGGCCCAGACACCACGGCCATGATCCCAAAAATGTGTAGACATGAAAACGCAGACGAGGCATGCGCGCGATTCCGGCTGGTAGAGCGATGAATGTGCGAACCACAGGTAGCAGACGGCCAATCAACACCGCCAAATATCCCCACCGGTGAAAGAATCGGTCTGCCCAATCCAATTCACGGCGGCCCATCAGAATCCAACGCCCGTACTTTTCTACGAGCGGACGGCCGCCGTAGCAACCCAACTCGTAAGCCACCAGCGATCCCAAATTGCAGCCTATGGCGCCAGCCGTCGCCACCCAAAACAAATTCATGCTGCCTTCGTAAACCAGATATCCGGCAAAGGGCATGATTAATTCAGAAGGCAGGGGAATACAGGCCGACTCAATCCCCATGAGAATGGCTATGCCACCGTAACCCGTCGTCGCAACAACTGATTTAATAAATATGAAAAGAACTGCGAGAATGCGCTCAGTCATGAAAAACAATCATCTCATGCCCGGCGATTAGAACGAACTTTCCTGGGTAAAGGTGTAACCAGGAAGCGAGAAGCCCTCTGGTCCCTTGGAGGCTTTCACGCGAATCGTAGGAACATCGGGTGCACTCGACTCCGCTAGCCGCAGAATGGCAAATTGGCTGAACACTTCACTGTAAACCTTGGTGACCAGATAATCCTGGCCGCTCTGATCTTGCCGCCAGACTTGCCCGAGTTGAATGGACTTTACCGCCACGGATCGCCTCCGCTGAAAATTAAAGACTAACGACCGGAATGTCTGGCGTCAATTACGCCAGTGGTTACTGTAGTGCAACGATCATTTGTTAAGATGAAGCGGCAATTTCAAGGAAAGCCTCATGGCACGTGGTGTTACCCCTCGCCGACCCGCAAAAACGGGACGGCATGAAAAGCCCGAGCACGCTGTGCCGACAACACCGCTAAAAATGGAGCGACGTGCATTGCCGCCCGTTAGCAAACCGAAACGCTCGAAAAACAGTTACAACCCTGTGGCCCCGGAACGCGTTGCGGAAATCCTAAAGCGCCTAGACCAAAATTATCCCGGCGTAACCTGCGCCTTGCATCACAACAACGCCTGGGAGCTGGTAGTCGCGACAATTCTGTCGGCGCAATGCACCGATGTGCGCGTAAACATCGTCACCCCTGATCTTTTTAAGAAATATCCCACAGTGCAGGACTTTGCCGCACTAAAGCCTGAACAACTGGAAGCAGACATTCGTACCACCGGGTTTTTCCGCAACAAGGCGAAGTCGATCGTTGGAACAGCAGGGAAAGTGGTGGAAGATTTCGGCGGCAAAGTGCCGGACGAGATGGATAAACTGCTGACTCTTCCGGGAGTCGCCCGGAAGACCGCGAATGTTGTCCTAGGCTCGTGGTTCAAGAAAAATGTCGGAGTAGTCGTAGACACCCACGTGACGCGCATCTCCAATCGCCTGGAACTTTCCACCGCAACCGAGGCACCGAAAATTGAACAGGATTTGATGAAAGTAATTCCACAAGACAAGTGGACGCTGTTTTCTCATCAGATCATTTGGCACGGACGAAAGATTTGCATCGCGCGCAAACCCAAGTGCGCCGAGTGCACGCTGGAAAATATCTGTCATGCCGGCGACAAGACGTGGAGCACGGTGGAAGTACACAAAAACGCCAAGCTTTGAACAGGAGGATGTGTGGCTTGGCCAGCAGGGGTCGGATCAATTGCTGGATTGCAGGAACTTTACGATTGGTGGTATTGGCCAAAGTTCGATGATGCGGAGGTCATTAACCTTAACCTTCACGTAGGCGGAACTGAACCGTCTTCTCTGAATGTTTCACACTTTGCAGCTAAACCATCGACAACTAGCTGCATACCATTGCAACTCATTCATTTTATGCATGTACCTATTTCATTTACTATCGTCATTCTCATGATTGTCGTTGCTCAATCTCAGGTCAGGCAGGCAACCCAAGCCATTACCGATCCCAAACAAGTCACGAGCAAACCCAACGCCCAGGTAGAGCGCAGCCTATCCATAGAGAAGCTATACATGACCCGGGCGGTGGGCGATACCGCGTGGTCACCGGATGGCAAGACCATCGTCTTTGTCAGCAATATCAGCGGAAGAAACAATCTGTGGCTGGTTCCATCCACGGGAGGCTGGCCCACACAACTTACCATCAGCGACCAGCGGCAGACAGCTCCAATCTGGTCACCGGATGGCAAGTGGATCGCTTATCAATCTGACTACGATGGTGATGAGCAGTGGGACCTCTTCATGGTCTCGCCAAAAACCGGGCAGGTGGTGAACCTGACCAACACACGGACAATTTCAGAAGAAAGTCCCACCTGGTCGCCCGACAGCCGCTACCTGGCCTACATGGTGAAGGCGAAGACCTCGTCGGTATATGAAATCGACATCTTCGACAAGCTCATGCGGGAGACCAAACATCTGACCAGCAACACGCCAGTGGACAAAATGAATGTTGGGCCTATCTGGTCACGCGACGGTAAGTGGATCGCCTATACGCAAAATCAAGCCAAAGGAACGGATTCAAACATCTTTGTTGCCGAGGTAGCTTCCGCTACCAGTACTCTTCTCACTCCGCATGAAGGCGAACAAATTCATCGGGCTAGCGATTTTTCTCCGGATGGCAAATCACTGCTGATTACTTCCAATGCAGCAAACGGTTATGACAATGTAGGCCTGCTCGATATTCAGTCGAAAAAAATCAACTGGCTCACCCGAGACCAATGGGAAATTGCCGCTGGCCAATTCTCTCCCGATGGCAAACACCTTACCTGGACAGCCAACGTGGATGGCAACAGCAATATTTATTTGCATGACCCAGCTACCAAGAAAACCGCTGCGTTGCGATTGCCTGCGGGATGGAACACTCCCGGCGGCGCTGACTCAGCATTCACGCATGACGGTGCGAATCTCCTCTACTACCACAACGGCCCGACCGCGCCGCGCGACGCCTGGGTCTATTCGCTCACGACCGGCAAATCGCATCAGGTCTCTTATTCTTTAGTCGCCGGCATTCGTTCCGAGGATATGGTCGAGCCCGTGCTGGTTCACTATCCCAGCAAGGATGGCAAGTGGACCCTCTCCGCGTGGCTTTATGTTCCCTACAACATGCCGAAGAACGGGCAGAATGCAGCGATTGTCTATGTCCACGGAGGACCAGCTTCCCAAACTGTGAACGCTTTTAATCGCTTCGTACAGCACATCGCCAATCAGGGTTACATGGTGATTGCTCCGAACTATCGTGGTTCGACCGGATACGGCAAAGAATTCCAACAGGCGAATTTATTCGACATGGGCGGAGGGGATTTGGAGGACGTCCTCGGCGCCGCAGACTGGCTGAAGCAGACAGGGTTTGTTGATCCCAAGAAACTAATTCTGATGGGCGGAAGCTACGGTGGCTATCTCACCATGATGGGCGTAACCAAGGCGCCAGAAGTTTGGGCCGCAGGTGTGCCGATTGTGCCCTTTGTCAACTGGTTCACCGAAATCGAAAACGAGGACCCAGTTCTCCAGCAGTGTGACCTGGCCACCATGGGCGATCCCAAAACTAACAGGGCCCTATTCGAAGAGCGCTCGCCGATTTTCTTTGTAGACAAAATAAAAGCACCCCTGTTGCTGCTCGCTGGGGGAAATGATCCGCGGTGCCCAAAGGAAGAGACTTTGCAGGTTGTAGAAGCTGTCCAAAAAAAAGGCGGCGTGGCAGAATACAAAATTTATGAAAACGAAGGCCATGGCTTTGCCCGCGTGGAAAACCAGATTGATGCCTACCAGAGAGTGTCACAGTTTTTAAAGGCGCGCGTGCCACCTGCAGATTGCTACTGTACTCTGACGGAGCCATGATGGAGCGACGGTATCCCCGCCCCCTCGAAAACAAAATTTAAGGGAATAGATCTTGGGTGGCGCCATTCGCCACCCAAGTGCTCTGGAGCAAAGCCTTTAGTTAGGACTTACTGCGCCTTCTTCACGAACTTTTCAAAGAAATCCCCTTTATTCCACCGCGGCCGCTCTGTCTGCTGCGCAATCTCATATCCCACCGCCAGATTCAGCCGTGTGCTTTTCACTGCCGCGTTGAAATCCAAATACGGCTGATTCATGTCGTCGAGAGGCTGGTGATAATACTTCTGCTCCCATTCGTTCATAATCTTCTCCCCATCAAGTTTCGGATCGACCGCCTTGTTCCCCTGATCAATCGCAACAGCCGGGACACCTTGCTTGATAAAGGAGTACTGATCACTGCGTACAAAGTAGACTTCCTCGGGTGCAGGATCAGGACTGACCTCCAGGCCCATGCGCTTGGCTACATCATCCACCACTTTTCCGATGCTCGAATGCTCAGCGCCCAACGGCACGATGTCCTTAAAATCAAAGAATGCACCAATTTCGTCCATGTTGATAGTGGCTACGATATCTTTGATTGCGACAGTCGGACGATGCGCATACGCATCGGACCCAAGCAGACCTTCCTCTTCGCCAGTCACAATCAAAAATAAGATTGAACGTCGTGGTGCTTTCGGCATCGAACTCAAAGCGCGCGCGATCTCCAACACGCCTGAGGTCCCTGATGCGTTGTCGAGGGTACCGTTGTAAATGGTGTCGCCATTGACTGCTTCTCCGATCCCCATGTGATCGGCATGCGCGCTGTACAGGACATATTCATTCTTAAGTTTCGCGTCCGAACCTGGCAAAATCGCGGCGATGTTTGGGCTTTCAAATTCCGAATGCTTACTTACCAGATGAAACTTTGCGCTCGCGGCCAGTGGAAATGACTGCGGAGTGCCGGCTACCGAAGCGGCCAAGGCATCCTTGAAAGATTTTGGGCTGCCGGCAAACATACGGTCGGCGACTTCACTGCTGATGATTGCTCCACCGCGCAGTGGAGGCTGGGCATCGTTCGGCTGGCCATTTTCGTCTAGCCAGCGTACACGCGGATAACGGAAATGACGAGCATAGCGCGAAAATGGGGTGCGCTCGGCAATTGAACCTGCCCAGATTCCAATGATGCCGATCGCGCCGTGTGATGCTGCGTTTGCCGCCTTGACCGTGGATGAAGAATGATGGGCGCGCAGAGCCGAAGGGAACTTGGCAGGAGCTCCATACAGGTACGCGACAATTTTTCCTTTTACATCCGCGCCAGCGTAGTCGTCATAGTTGAAGTCTGGCGCTGTCACGCCGTAACCAACAAAAACCACCGGCGCTTCAAACGAAGAATCCGGATTCAGCTCATTTCCCAGCGCAGCAAACTCTTCGAAGAAACGAAGGTTCTGATCCTGTCCGTTCGCGGTGACGGTAAAGGAACTCCTATCGCGGTCCAGTTCGACTTTGCGAAAGCGAATATTTTGAAAGTAAGTCCCGTTGTCGCCGGCTGGCGTGAGTCCCATCTCCTGAAATTGGCTGGCAACATATTTTGCGGCCAGATAGTAGCCGCGTGTTCCGGTGTAGCGTCCTTCGAGCAGGTCGTCGGAGAGAAATCCCATCTGCGCTTTTAATCCTTCAGGACGAATGCGCGCCAGTAGGTCAGCGGGTGGATAAGTCGAAGAGTTGTTTTGGGCTTGGGAAGTGAGACAGATGATAAAAATCAGAATCAAAAGTCGCTTAGGCGACAAAGGCGTTCCTCCGGTCTGGGCGGTGAGATAGACAAAACATTCTACTCAGACGAGTGTGGAGTGTGAAATGTGAGCAGAAATTAGTTGAATAGTAGAAATTAGCTAGAATCTGTCATTCGGCAGCGCGAAAGTTAACGCCAGAAATCTGTTTTCAATCGACGATACCGCTAAACGGTGGGGTGAGTCACGAAGTACTCGCGGATCGCTTTGATCAGCCCGGGGATAGTGTACTTTTTGGCCTCAACATCTACCTTCAGACCTAATTCCCGAAGCGTGGCCGATGTCACGGGCCCAATCGACGCCAATCGTATGCCATCCAGCTTTCGGGATTTTCCCAGCAAGGCCGCAAAGTTTCTAACTGTGGAGGAACTGGTGAAGGTAATTACATCTGGCCGGGAATTAGGTTGTCGAAATACGGTTCGCAATTTTGTCCGAGACTTTACAGGGATAACGGTTTCGTAGGCCTCGACCACGTCCACGCGTGCTCCCAGCTTTCTCAGTTCACGAGGAATCACATCGCGGGCAACTTTCGCGCGGGCAAGCAGGACCCGTTTCCCTTTCCCTGGTCCACATAGGCTCTTGACCACGGATTCAGCCACGTATTGTTTGGGCACAACGTGTACTTTCAAACCATGTTGCTCGATGGCCTTCTTAGTTGCCGGGCCGATCGCAGCCAGGCGCAGATGGCGAAAATGCTTTTTGGTAAGGCGCAGATGCTGGGCTCTTTCCCAGACCGCCTCTACTCCATTCACACTGGTAAGAATGAGCCAGTCGTACTGACCCAGATTCTTCAGCGCAGAGTCCAGCGGCTGGTAAGAGCGGGGCTTGCGAATCTCGATCAAGGGAATCTCCAGGACTTCCGCCCCCTGCGAGCGCAGTCCCGCCGACAGCGCACTCGCCTGATGGCGGGCACGTCCGACAAGCACTCGTACATTCTGCAAAGATGGCGGCATGACGTTCAGGGTTGGGAAGGTGGCGCGATGGCTTGACTGTAAATCTCTTCCAGAATCTCATCACCGCCTTTGCGCAAAAGTGCTTCGCCAACTTCTTCTCCCAACCGCACTGGGTCATCCCCGTCAAGGGATTCGCGCAAAACTTTCGTTCCATCCGGGCGTGCGACCACGGCGTCCAAATGCAGCCGTTCTCCCCGCATTTGTGCCAGGGCACCAATGGGAACCTGGCAGCCCCCGCCCATTTTGTTCAGGAGTGCACGCTCGCAAGTGGTGGCGGCACGGGCGGCAGCGTTGTCGAGAAACGTGAGGTGTGCGGCTGTATGAGAATCGTCGCCGCGGACTTCAATGGCCAGTGCGCCTTGTCCGGCGGCCGGACACATGATCTCTGCCGGGATTGCCTGGCGCACCAACTCTGTTTTGCCCAATCTGTACACCCCTGCAGCCGCGAGAATGATGGCGTCATACTCTCCGGCTTCCAGCTTGCGCAGTCTTGTATCCACATTGCCGCGCAACGGATGGATTTCTAAATCCGGTCGCAATGCCATCAACTGTGCCTGACGTCGAAGGCTGCTGGTTCCGACCCTTGCGCGGTGCGGCAAGCCCTGGATGTTTGAAAATCGCGACGAGCAAAACACATCTCGCGGATCCTCGCGTTGGGTAATAGCGGCAAGAGAGAATCCTTCCACTAATTCGGTAGGCAAATCCTTGAGGCTGTGCACGGCCAAATCCACGTCGCCTTCCGCCAAGGCCTCTTCGATTTCTTTGGTGAACATGCCCTTGGTGCCGACCTTAGCTAGGGCTAGTTCAGTAATCTTGTCGCCAGTCGTGTGGATGACCTCAATTTCAACTTCGTGGCCACATCCCTGAAGCAGAGCTTTAACATAGTTTGCCTGCCAGAGCGCAAGCTGTGATCCCCGCGAACCAATCCGCAACCGCGCCATCAGCCTTGCTCTCCGGAGCCCGATTTCAGCGCCTTCTCCCGTTCCTGGAGATTGAACAATCGCCGCACCACGTCCACAACTGTAGTGGCTTCGGCCTCGCGTGCCGCAGTTTTCAAAGTGCTGATGGGCGTGTGCATGATTTTGTTAATGATGCCGCGGGTCAGAGTTTCAACAGCCAATTCCTGCTCGGGACTCAGTGGCCCCAGTCGTCCGCGCACACGGTCGATCTCAGCTTGGCGGATGGTCTCAAGATGATCTTGCAATGAAACGATGGTAGGCACGACATCGAGCGTCTGTACCCGCTCCAGAAACCGATCGACTTCGCTCTGGATGATGGCTTCAGCCCGCTCGGCCTCTTTCTCGCGGTCCGCCACGTGCGATGCCACCGCCTGCTGCAAATCGTCGATGTCGTAGACAAAGATGCCATCGAGTTTGTTCATCTCCGGATCGACATCGCGCGGCACGGCGATGTCGATAAAGAACATGGGTTTGTTTTTGCGCCGCGCCAGAAATCTTTCACCATGCTCCCGGCGGAAAATCGCAACCGGGGCTCCGGTAGAAGTAATGACGATGTCTGCTCTGTCGCAGCTTTCGTAGATGTCAGAGAAGTGAATGGCCTCGCCCTTGAACTTCGCAGCAAGTTGCGTGGCGCGCTCGTAGGTGCGGTTGGCCACAAAGATCGACTCCGCACCGTGCGCTTGTAAATGCCGCGCGGCCAATTCGCTCATCTTGCCGGCCCCGACCAAGCATACGTGCTTGCCTTTGAGCGATCCGAAAATCTTTTTGGCCAGTTCTACCGCGACCGAAGCCACCGATACAGCCGACGATCCCACTGCGGTTTCCGTACGGACGCGCTTGGCCACAGCAAACGATCGGGTTAGCAGCAAGTCGAGTTTCGAGTACACCGCTCCCACCGCGCGGGCGGTGGCGTAAGCCTCTTTCACTTGTCCGAGGATTTGCGGCTCGCCCACCACCATGGAATCCAAACTGGAAGCTACTCGAAACAAATGCAGGATCGCCTCTTTTTCCCGGTACTCGTATAAATGTGGTTCGAACTTCCGCGGCTCGACTTGAAAATAGTCTTGCAGAAAAGTCCGCAGATCACCGCTGTTGTTTTTCGCTTGCACCAAGACTTCCACTCGGTTGCAGGTGGACAGAATCATTCCCTCATCCACTCCCGGGTGTTTTACCAGCCGCTGCATGGCTTCAGCCAGCTTCGACTCGGGAATGGCCAGGCGCTCGCGCACCTCCACCGGGGCCGTTTTATGGTTTATGCCAAGCAGGTGAAAGTTCATGACTGAACAAACCTGTGGATGGTGCTGTAGTAATTGGCTGACCAGGCCACAATCGCGGCCACAAAAACTCCGGCCGCGAGATAGGCGGCGCGCCGGCCCCGCCACCCCGCATTCCAGCGGGTATAGACCAACACCAGATAAACCGCCCACATCAAAACCGATAACAAAACCTTAGGATCAAAAAAATCAACTTTGCTATACGCCGCCTGAGCGATCACGATGCCGAGCACCAATCCCACCGTCATGAAGGGAAATCCCAGCAGCAGCGAACGGTAACCCATGTCATCGATGACTTCGAGTGCTGGCAGGCGGGAAAGCACTCCGCTGGACTTTTTCGACTTGAGCCCGCGTTCTTGAATCAGATAGAGCAGGCTGGCGCTGAAACTTAAAAACAGGCACGCGTATCCAGCAAGGATCAGGGCGATGTGAAAAAACAGCCAGCCTTTGAGTACCGCAGGGGAGTTCAAAGGAAAGGCTTGTTGCCCAGTCGCCGCCACCACCGTCAGCAAAAGGACCAGGGGAAAAACAACTATGCCCGGCGAGTTGGTGTGGTAAACGAAATACACAACCATAAAAGCCGTCATCACCAGCAGCGCAAACAAGGACTCCGAATTGTGTACCGAGGTAAGCGTCAGTTGGCCGGACAGCAACACTGCTTCAGTTAGGGAAACAAACTGAAAGACCATTCCCAGACCCATAGCCGGTACCGCAAAACGATGGAGTAACGCACCGCGGCGGGTGAGCGCCGACAGGGCATACAGTACACCCATCGCGTAAAAACCAAGCGCGACTCGCAACCACAGTATGGGCATAGTAGGAAAGCGACGGCGCGAGGCCGCAAAGGTGATTATAGTCTGCACCACGCCTGGTTCAGAAGCGCGGAGGTTGCAGACCGAGAACTGAGAGCAACGAGCGAAGAACTGATTTACCCCACGCCGAGGGTAACCAATGCCTGCTGCAAGGTATTCGCGTCTACCAGCAGCCTTCGCCCGTCGCCCTTCATGTCTTCGATTTCATCAAACGCCTGAAACAGCCGCATTTTGACCGCACCATACTGCTCGGCATCATTGAGCTGGCGCCCATGACTGGAGGCCCATTCTGCGAGGCTTTGATCGGGTAACACCACACTTACCGAAAATGTAAGCTTGCGGTCTGAGGTCACATCAAAAACATATTCGGATGCGGGGGCAGCCGGCTCGCTCGAGAGGGCCGGCCGTTTGCCGACAAAGTAATACTGATAGACGTATCCCTGGCCCCCGGTATAAGTCTTCATGCGGCGCAGGGTCATGAGGAAATTCTCGGTGCGCAGAGACGGTTCAACCGCTGCATGGCAGTAAGATACTCAGCTTTCAAGCGTCGCGCAAAGGCTTCCTGTTAGAGACTTTTGGAGAAATAATCACAAACCTTCCTTTGCTATAATCCGCCCACAAAGCCTGCGCGAAAGCTCAAAGATGACCGAGCCGTCCACGCCGCTGATGCGGCAGTACACCGCCATCAAAAAAGACCATCCCAGCGCCCTGCTGTTTTTTCGCCTGGGCGATTTCTACGAGTTGTTTTTCGATGACGCGGTAGTAGCGGCGCGCGAACTGCAGATCACCCTCACCTCCCGCAACAAAGAAAAGGGGATGGCAATCCCGATGTGCGGAGTTCCGTTCCATGCGGCCGAGGGGTACATATCCAAGCTCATCCGCAAGGGATTCAAGGTTGCCATCTGCGACCAGATGGAAGACGCGAGACTTGCCAAGAAGTTGGTTCGTCGCCAGGTGACACGGGTAGTGACGCCGGGGACCGCGGCTGATTCCTCGCTGAGCTCGGAGGAGAACAATTTTCTGGCGGCGGTGGCATCGACCCCAGACCGCGTAGGATTCGCGGCTTTGGATTTGTCGACAGGGGAGTTCCGGGCCACCGAATTCATCGGCGAAGATGCCGCGCGGCGTATTCAAGAAGAACTTCAACAATTACGACCAAAGGAGCTGCTGTATGGATCTTCAGCCCCGTTACTTGATGGAGCACATGCTGGGGATCTTGCCCGCGGGCCGGGGCAAAGCCCCGGCTCTACCCGTGGTTTTTCAGGCTGGACGGAGACCCCTTTGGAGGACTGGATTTTTGCTCCCGATCATGCCCTTCCGCTGGTCGAAAATCACTTTGGGGTTTTGTCTTTAGAAGGGTTTGGGCTGGCAGGAAAGCCGGCTGCGGCCTCGGCGGCTGGTGCCATACTTTATTACGTCCGTTCCACTCAGCGCGGAACTTTGGATCACGTCGATCGCATCGGTTTTTATGAGCGGCAGAATTGTCTGGTTCTCGATACGGTCACGGTCCGAAACCTCGAACTCATCGAGCCGCTTTTTGCCAACGCCGATGCGGGCACGACTTTGTTTCGTGCCATCGATGCCACCGTCACGCCCATGGGCAAGCGTCTGTTGCGCTCCTGGCTGCTGCGGCCGTCGATTGATGCGGCAGAAATGAATGCTCGTCTGGATGCGGTCGAAGTACAGGTCAAAGAAACCGTCGCACGCGAAGAGTTGCGGCGCTCACTCACTGGCATCTTAGATTTGGAGCGCCTGCTCAGCCGCGTGACTTTGGAGACCGCGAACCCGCGTGATGTTCTGGCTCTGGCAGTCTCTTTGGCCAAGATTCCCACGGTGCGCGCGGGACTCGGACACTCCGCCGCCGACCGCCTGCAGAAACTTCATGGCGCCATCGATGAGTTGAGCGACCTGCGCCAGCGCATCGAGAAATCCATCATCGCTGAGCCGCCCATATCTTTGAGCGACGGTGGAGTCATTCAACCCGGCCTAAACAAAGAACTGGACGACGTGCGTGACCTCAGCCACAACAGCAAGCAGTACCTTGCTCAGGTCGAACTACGGGAGCGCCAGAGGACGGGCATCGCTTCGCTCAAGGTAAAGTTCAACAATATTTTTGGCTACTACATCGAAATTTCCAACCCCAACCTGCACTTGGCGCCATCCGACTACGAGCGCAAGCAGACGCTGGTAAATGCTGAGCGCTTCACCACGCCGGAGTTGAAAGAGTACGAGTCGAAAATTCTCGATGCCCAGGAAAAGATCGTCGAGATCGAGCGCCTGCTGTTCGCCGAGTTGCGCTCTGCCATTGCCGGGCAAGCCCGCCGCATAAGGCAAACTGCTTTAGCGCTGGCAGAGGTGGATGTGCTCGCTTCCCTGGCGCAGATTGCTGCACTAAGGAATTATTGTAGGCCCAAGTTTGACGATTCTTCTGACATCGAAATTGTTGAAGGCCGCCACCCGGTTATCGAGCAAATGGAGATGGCAAGCGCTGAACGCTTCGTACCCAACGACCTTTATTTGAATTCCACCACCCACACCGTGCTGCTGCTGACCGGGCCCAACATGGGTGGCAAGTCCACCTACTTGCGACAGGCAGCGTTGACGGTAATTCTCGCGCAGATGGGGTCGTTTGTCCCCGCCCGTTCCGCGCGCCTGGGTATTGTGGACCGCGTGTTTACTCGCATCGGTGCAAGCGACAACCTGGCCCGGGGCCGCTCAACCTTCATGGTGGAGATGACGGAAACCGCAGCCATCCTGAACACGGCGACTCCGCGGTCGTTGGTGTTACTCGACGAGGTCGGGCGGGGCACGGCAACCTATGACGGCCTGGCTATTGCCTGGGCTGCGGTGGAATACATTCATGCGCGCACTCGGGCCAAGACTTTGTTTGCCACACACTATTTTGAACTGACCGAACTCGCTCAACAGCTCTCGGGAGTAAAGAATTATCACGTGTCGGTGAAGGAGACCGGCGGCGGAATCGTGTTTCTCCGCAAAGTTGAACCCGGGGCCGCCGACCGCAGTTATGGGATTGAAGTGGCCAAACTCGCCGGATTACCCAATGAAGTCATTATGCGGGCACGCGAAGTACTGGCCGAGCATGAGAACGCAGAACAAAAAGTCACTGGGTATCTCTCTTCCGGCGCCAAACCCTCAGCCACACAACTCACCATCTTTACCCCGTTGTCACAACCGGTACTCGACCGCTTACGCCAAGTCGATTTGAACCGCCTGACTCCGCTTGAAGCGTTAAACTTGCTGGCTGAGTTGAAAAAAGAAATCTAAAAGAACAATGCAATTGCGGGCGCCCGCGGCGCACACCCTCGATGGATCGGTAAAGACGCCCATCGCTAACAAGTCCCTTGAAGCAGATAAGAGATCAAATCGGCCAATTAATGATCGTCGGCTTCGAGCCGGTGGAGATGACGCCAAATCTCCGCTCACTGCTTACTCGCATCCAACCCGCAGGCGTCATTCTCTTTGCCCGGAACATAGCCCGCCCCGAGCAAACTTACTCATTGCTCAAAAACTGTCAGGCTGAGATCGCATCACCGTTATTCACTTGTGTAGACCTTGAGGGCGGACGTGTGGATCGCTTTCGCAATGTGATCGGCTCAGCTCCTTCTGCTGCCGATGTTTTTGCCGCCGGCAACCGCAGACTTTTCCGCAAGCACGGCAAAATAATCGGAGAGTCCTGCCGCGCCCTGGGCTTTAACACCAACTTTGCTCCCGTGGTCGATCTGGCTCTTGAAGTCTCACATACGGTGATGAGTTCACGAGCAGTCTCCCCAGATCCGAAGCAAGTCATTATTTACGCCCGTGAATTTCTCGCCGGACTTCGCGCCGCGGGCGTGATTGGATCTGGCAAACACTTCCCCGGATTGGGTGAAGCCAATCTCGATACCCACAGCGAACTGCCGTTGGTTGATAAATCATTCCCCCAGTTATGGGAACAAGATTTGGTCCCCTATCGTACCCTGCGCAGGGAATTTCCCATGGTGCTGATAGGACATGCCAACTACCCAACGGTCACCAAAGACGGGCTGCCCGCTTCACTCTCAAAGAAATGGATCACGGACATTCTGCGGCGCCAGATCGGATATCGGGGGCTGATCGTTTCTGATGACATGGAGATGGGTGCAGTACTCAAAACGATACCCATCGAACAAGTCGCGGTTGAGTTTGTTGGTGCGGGCGGAGACCTGTGCCTGATCTGTCGCCAGGAAGAGCTAGTATTAAAAGCTTATGAGGAATTAGTGAAGAAGGCGGAGCGCGACCGCAAGTTCGCGCGGCGTGTGCAAGAATCTGTTGCCAGGGTGCTAGCCTTTAAGAAAAAATCCAATGAATTGAAGCGAAAAATGCAGGCCCCGGACGCCGATAAAATTCAAAAGCTTTCGCGGCAATTGTGGGAGTTCGGAGAGCAAGTGCGCCTGGAGTCCATTAAGGGGCAGGCATGATCGTTGCGGGTGTTATGAGTGGGACTTCGGCCGATGGGATCAATGTTGCGCTGGTAAAGATCGCCACAAGGGAGCAAAGCGCCCACCCCCGCACTGGTTTGCAATTCAAGCTGCTGGGCCACGCACAATATTCCTATCCAAAACCAGTGCGCAACGCGGTGTTGACCGCGATGAATGCAAAAAGTGCGAGTGTCGCTGATCTCGCGCGGCTGAATTTTTTATTGGCCGAACTGTATGCTGATGCAGTCCTTGCCACCCAGCGAAAGTTTCGGGTTAAAGCTGAACTGGTCGGGTGCCATGGTCAGACCTTATATCATCAGGGGGAGGCCAGATCTTTTCTGGGACGCAAACTTGCGGTCACCTGGCAAACCGGGGAGGGAACTGTTCTTGCTGCCCGGGTAGGAGTTCCAGTTGTCTCCGACTTCCGCCCGGCTGACATGGCAGCTGGAGGCAAGGGGGCGCCGCTGGTTCCGTTTCTGGATTATTTCTTTTATCGCGATTCGCGCATCGGCCGTATCGCGCAAAACATTGGGGGAATCGCCAACTTGACCGCAATCCCTGCGGGAGGGAAACCTGAACAGGTCATTGCCTTTGATACCGGGCCAGGCAATATGGTGATCGACGCAATAGCATTAAGGCTGTTCGCACAGTCCTATGACCGCGACGGATGTCTGGCCGCCTCGGGAAAAATCCTCGAACCTGTACTCGCGAAGCTGTTGTGTGCGCCCTATTTTCTACGGCGGCCTCCGAAAACTGCAGGACGCGAGGAGTTCGGACGGGAATTCGCGGAGAGACTTTTAAAACTCTGCGGCCGCGCTGACAAAAGAGATGTCATCGCTACAACGACCGCTTTGACTGCCCGATCGATTGCCCATGCCATACGGCGATTTGCCCCGCGCCGTGGAAACTTCGCTGAGCTTGTGCTGGCAGGAGGCGGAGCGAAGAACAAAACGTTAATTAACATGCTGGGTCATGAGCTTCAGCCCCTTGGAATTAAAGTGCGTTCCTCTGAAGAGTTCGGCCTTCCCGGCCAAGCCAAAGAGGCGGTTGCCTTTGCGATTCTGGCGCATGAAACCTGGCATCGCCGTCCCTCCAATGTTCCGGCAGCAACGGGGGCCCGTCGTGGTGCGATTCTGGGAAAAGTCTCTTATGTTTAAAGAAAGAGCGGAACGAATAGCCTTTCTTTTGCTGCTCAGCTGCCTTCTGTTCACACTTTCCTGTTCCCGCAAATCAGATCCCAACACGGTGGTGATGATTATCGAAAGCAGCCCGGCCAATCTTGATCCTCGGGTTGGACAGGACGCACAATCGCAATTTATCGGTGCCCTGATCTTTGATGACCTGCTTACCCGCGATGAGCATCTGCAGGCGGCTCCTGGCTTGGCCGAACGTTGGGAGATCCCCGATCCGTTGACCTACATATTTCATCTTCGCTCCGGCGTGAAATTCCACGACGGACGTCCGCTCACTTCACATGACGTTAAATGGACGCTCGACTCCTTAATGCAGGGAAAAGTCCGCAGCGCCAAGGCCGGAACCTATCGCTTTGTAGACCGCATCGATGCTCCCGATGACCTCACCGTCACCATTCACTTAAAAGAGCCGCAGGCTACGCTACTGTGGAACTTGTCCGGCGAAGCCATGGGGATCGTGCCGTACGGCAGCGGAGACGAAATCGGCCGCCAACCAATCGGCTCTGGGCCATTTCGCTTTGTGAGCGCAGAGCTCGATAAAGAGGTAGTGATTGAACGTAACAACGACTACTGGGGCGAGAAGGCGCACGTCGCCGGGGTTCGCTTCACTGTAGTTCCCGACGTCACTACCCGTGCTCTCGAGTTACGTAAAGGCAGCGCCGACCTTTCGTCGTCCAACTCTCTTACCGCGGACATGGTGCTGGTGCTCGGGAAGGAGCCAACGCTTGAGGTCACGCGCGTTCCGGGGACAGTGCTGGCCTACATGGCCTTCAACCTTCGTGATCCGATTTTGAAGGACCCACGGGTGCGTCAGGCACTGGCATATGCGATCGATCGCAATCCACTGATTCATTACCTCTGGCGGGATTTCGCCCGCCCTGCCAACAGCGTTTTGCCACCGCAAAGCTGGGCTTATAACGGGG
>JGI24806J26614_1000074_pt1 | contig 18465 bp, 7 predicted proteins | sample Kansoi200umMDA_FD_26614 | JGI IMG/M metagenome (IMG submission 26614)
AAGAAAAGAATATCAGCTATTGTTTCAATTGTGTCATAATTCTCCTTACGCAAAGCCATATAAGAGAGAATAGCTGAAGTTAAAAACAGACATGTATTTGCTGAAAGTATCTCATCTGCATAAGTACTGATGCCGGTTTTCAATATACGGAAAAGTGCAATGATTGTAACACTTACCCCAGCCATTGTTGTTGAGCCTGTAAATACATGCTCAGCGATGGTTTTTCTTTTATTATTGTTATTACGCATTCTGCTTCAACTATTAATGATAACTGTACTCGATGCGACCTACAGGCTGCTTTTGCTTATTAAAGCAGAGCTCTTTTTGCTTGAGTCCATTAGGCAAATAAATGTATTGCCACACAAGGTAATTATCAGAGCTCTGGGGTATTTGGGTTAATTGAATAAGCGTACCATTGTTATCATACTCAAATAAAAAGTCTGGTAATAATCGTTGCGCTCTTGCGTTAAAACGTACAATATCGGTGAGCTGATGCTGATCATTGTAATAATAGAAATACTTTTCGATCAGGCGACCATTCTTTCGCCAATGCTCCTCTGCAATATCTCGCTGCTCATCCTTTACAAGATCAACAACAGTTGTGTCTCCGTTATCTTTTACGAGTAGCATTTTCACCGGTTGATTGTTTTCATATTGCCACTGATGTATTTCCTTTGAAGAATTATTCATAAAAGTATCCTGCACCTGGGTTGTTATTGATTGAAGATTATTATTGTTATACGTGTAAATTGTTGTGCTTTCTATATTTTCTGCATTATTAACTGTTTTGGTCACTTTATCATTTTCATAAAAAGATGTGGAAACTGATCTGCCTGTTGAAGGATATTCTGTGGTAGTTGCGATAGTGGAGTTGTTGCCGGATACCTGTTGCTCTAACATAAAATGATCGGTGAGTTCTCCATTCGCTTCATAGCTTGCTGCCGATACTCGCTGAACATGATTATTTTTTAGTAAAAGGTATTGCCTGTTTGTTTGTTGTGTGGTAATTATATCATTATAATAATATTGGCTAAAAGAAATGTTTATACTGAAGAGGAATACTACAAGTGAGATTATTGGTTTCATCAATGTTGAATTTATTTCAAAAATAACAGGTGCAATTCATTAACGGTGAACAATACTGTAAAGTATGCATTGCAGCATTGATTGAGTTATGTATTTTTAGTCAAATTTTAACAGGGTGTCGCATCTGAAAGAAAGAAAAGAAAAGAACTGTCTCAATTGCAATGCGGAAGTTTTGGGAAGGTATTGTTATATATGCGGGCAGGAAAATGTTGAAGTAGAAGAAAGTTTCTGGTCACTTGCAACGCATCTTGTTTATGACATAATGCACTTCGACAGCAAGTTTTTTGAAACTCTTAAATTTCTCTTGCTTAAACCCGGTTTTTTATCCAAAGAATATTTGCGCGGCAAAAGAGCCAGCTATCTGCATCCTATAAGAATGTATGTGTTTACCTCAGCTATATTCTTTATCGTTTTTTTTACATTTATTTCTAAGCATAACGACCTTGAATCGGAAGGTAATAACAGCAAGGTAACACACACAGACAACGGAAAAATAGAATTGAATAGACAGATAAGTGTGTTACGGGACTCTTTAAAAAAAATCAGTGATCCAACGGATCGCCGCGAGATTGAAAAAGAGATCCAGGTATTAAATACTATCCTATCCTATATACCTGCTTCAGAAACTGAAGATTCTGCAAAGCATAATAATAAGAACGATAATGTTATTTCTTTTGCTCAGAATGCGCCGAAAAGCAAGAAGGAATATGATTCTTTGCAACAAAAACTTCCTGAAAGCGAAAGAGACAATTGGTTGGAAAGGCTCGTAACATATCGTACAATCTATATTAATCAAAAATACAAAGGAGACGAAGAGAGATTTAAAGAAGATTTTTTTGAAAAATTCAAGCATTCAATACCCCAGATGATGTTTGTTTCTCTGCCGGTAATAGCGCTGATTGTGCAGTTGCTGTATATAAGAAGAAGAAAACAATTTTTTTACGTGGACCATTTAATCCTTCTTATACATGTTTATATTGCCATCTTTATTTCTTTGCTTGTATATAATGGATTTTCAGCTTTATATGATACTACACATTTCCGATTGCTCAGTTGGATCGCCACACTTATCGGTATTTATATTTTTCTTTATTGTTTCCTTGCAATGTATAATTTTTACAAACAGGGAATTTTTAAAACCTTTGCCAAGTATTTTATTTTGCTATTCGTGGGCAGCATATTGACAGCTTTATTGCTGGTAATATTAGCTATTTCTTCATTTTTTCAAGTTTAAGTCATGGAAAATATTGGATCTTCTTTTGAAAAGCTGGTAAATATTATGGATGAGCTGCGTGAAAAATGTCCGTGGGATAAAAAACAAACGATCCATACACTGCGTTCAATGACTATAGAAGAAACTTATGAGCTTGCTGATGCAATAATAGAGGAAGACTGGCAAAATATTAAAGAAGAACTTGGAGATCTGTTACTTCACCTTGTGTTTTATGCGAGGATAGGTAAAGAACAATCAAAATTCAAATTAAAAGAGGTAATTGAAACACTTTGCGATAAACTAATTGTTCGACATCCACATATTTACGGCGACGTAAAAGTGAAGGATGAAGAAGATGTTAAAAGGAACTGGGAAGCGATAAAAATAAGTGAAGGGAAAAAATCGGTTATGGATGGCGTACCGGTTTCATTACCTGCGGTTGTGAAAGCTATAAGAATTCAGGAAAAAGCTAAACAGGTTGGCTTTGAGTGGCATAACAAAGAAGATGTATGGAAAAAGGTTGAAGAGGAGATAACAGAGCTAAAAGAGGTGATAGTACAAGAGAATAAAAAAAAGATAGAAGAAGAATTTGGCGACGTCTTGTTTAGCCTGATTAACTATGCACGATTTTTGCATATTGATGCAGAGGCTGCCCTGGAAAAAGTAAATAAAAAATTTATAAGCCGCTTTGTAAAAATGGAAGAAGCCGCCGCAGAGAAATCCCAAAATCTTGCTGATATGACCCTTGAAGAAATGGATATTTTGTGGAACCGTATTAAAAAACAAAATCACACTTCTTGATTAAGATTCTCAAAACTTCGGCGTACAAGTATGGTTATCTTTTTATTGCAGCCGCGTGGTTGTACACGGTTTCTTTTTTGTTTACAAATTATTTTTCCTTTGACTCAAGTCCGGTTAAGGTGGCAACGGTATTAAGGAAATATATAAGCAGGCAGGAAAAACATTTTGATGATCTGCTAAAAGATTCATTACTGATACAGGGAATTATTACAAATAAACCTTCTGCTGCCAAAATGTATCTCTGGAAGGATGACATTGGGATTTTTGCCTACATTAATGAAAACGGTAGTCCCGAGGAATTATATTGGAATACCAATATTATGTCAGTAGAAAATGAGGATTTAAAAAGACCTGATGGACATTACGCCGTTTCCTATCAAAATAGTTATTTCGAGTTATTAAAGAAAACAATTCAAAAAAACAATCGTGAATATCTCATACTCGGATTAATCCCCATACACTGGGCATACACTATCGAAAATGAAAATGTACAGAGTCGTTTCGCCGCTTACCCACAACTTGAAAAAAGTTATACGATATCTTCAGTTAATAATGGTACGCCTATATTAAACGGCGCAGGTGAAAAACTTTTTTTTCTTCAATCGAAGACAAGTACTCTGCTTAATGACCAGCCCGGATCTGCTTCTATTGTGTTACGTGTGGTTGCTATCATTATTTTAATGATCTTTATTAATTCACTCGCAACTGAACTGGCTGAACAAATGAATTTTTTCACCGGGTTCTCCTTTCTGCTGATCATAGTAATATTTTTTCGAACACTAACCTACTTTTTCCATTTTCCATTTGATTACAGCAAACTTGATTTATTTGACCCACGGGTATATGCTTCGAGCATTTTGCATCCCTCGCTGGGTGATCTTATGATCAACGCCATACTCTTATACTGGTTTGTTAGTTTTATTAAATACAATATCGACAAATTCAAAAACATTGATTTTGAATTACCTGAGGTTGCAAAAAAAATAATTGGCATTGTATCATTAAGTACTATACCCTTATTTACTATAAAGATGGCCGGCTTTTTAACAAGCCTGGTAAAAGATTCTGCGGAAACAAAGATATCTTTTAACGTGACCAACTTTTTTTCAATGAACATTTACACGATTGTAAGTTTCATTATCATTTGTTTCATAATTCTCAGCTTTTTTTACATCTCTCAATTCCTGGTAAAACTTTCCTTGCTTGCAAGGTTAACTATGTATTGGAGAATTATAATTTTATTGTCTTTCGCTTTTTTATTTTTAAGTTTTAAAATAGATGGTTCAAATGATACTGTTCTCAACTTTGCACTGATTGCGTGGCTGCTTATATTTTATGTTTGTCTTAGTCTTAGAACCGAGGATCTTGCTCTTTCATTTTTTCAATTATCTTCTTTTATGCCGTGGAGCATTTTTCTTATGGCATCGGTATCTGCATTTTTGATATACCAGAATAAATCGCTCGAACAGGACAAGAGAATAACAATAGCAGAAAAAATAACTACAGAGTCAGACCCCGCTAATGAAACCATTTTAAGAATTGCGCTTACAAGATTTTCCGGTTTTATTTCGATAAATAGTTTTTCAAATTTTTACTCTGAAAATGAAAATAAAGCCCTGAAGAATAATATTATTAATGATAATTTCCAGGGGTACCTAAAAAATTATTATACACGTATCTACACCTTTGACCCAGTATACAGGCCATTGTATAATGATGATTCAACATCCTTCAATGTTATTAAATCTATTATTATGAATCAGGGAAGATTTACAACTGTTCCTGATTTATATTATTATGAAAATGCTGCTGACAAGTTCAGTTATATTTATGAAAAGGATGTGTATGCTAATGATTCTATTCCTCTTGGTTATATTTTTTTAATAATACGGCCCAGGGCATATAAAGATGAAGAAGAATTAACACCTCAGTTGTTCAGGCAACTTGTAAATGATGTTTCGAATTTAGGACAGGATTATGCCCTCGCTATTTATCAAAATAATCGGCTTATAAAAAGTACCAGTAACTACAGCTTTCGGGATGTTATTACTGCAAGGGATTTACCTCAATTTGAACACGAGTTCAGGGACAATAAAGATTACAGCGAACTCTGGTATAGAGCAGCGGGCAATAAAGTAATTATTGTCGCGAGAAAAAATAACTGGTTTCCTGAATCGGTTACTTTTTTTGCTTATCTGTTTGGTTTACTTGTTGTGCTCGTGCTTATTCAGCATTTCGGCCATCTTATTCTTAAAACACATTTTAAATGGGATAGAATAAAAAAAGTTTTCCGTTTTAATATCCGTACACAAATACAGGTAATTATTGTTATAGTTAGTGTGATATCATTTATTGTAATTGGCATAGCTACAATATCTTTCTTCATCATAAGATTCCACAGAAGTAACGATGAGAAATTAAGAACGACTGCACAGATCCTGGTAAATGAAATAGAAAAATTAAATAAAGAGCACGGCGTTGTAGCCAATATGTTTACTACTTGGGACACGAATGATCTTGAAAAAAGAATTCTTGAAATTGCAGAAATACACAATATTGATATTAACTTTTTTGATGCAGCAGGAAATTTACGGATCACTTCCCAACGATATATTTATGATAACGGGATCCTCAGCAATAAAATGAATCCTGCGGCATACTATGATATGCATTATAATCACACTACCCAGTTTATTCAAAATGAAGGTGTGGTTAACTATTCCTATCTTAGTATTTATGTGCCTGTAAAAAATGATGATGGCCGTCTGCTTGCCTATCTTAATGTTCCATTTATAAATTCACAGGTAGAACTGAACCTGGAAATTTCAAACTTTCTTGTCACGCTCATAAATCTTAACGCACTTATTTTTATACTGGCGGGAGCAATTGCAATTTGGATAACGAGGCGTATCACTTCCTCTTTCACATTGATCGGAAACAAGATGAAAGCCGTCAACTTTGGCATGGTTAACGAAGAGATTGAATGGAAGAAGGATGATGAGCTTGGCGAACTGGTAAGTGAATACAATAAAATGGTGAAAAAACTTGCAGAAAGTGCAAGGGCACTTGCACGAAGTGAGCGTGAAGGAGCATGGCGCGAAATGGCGCGACAAGTAGCACATGAAATAAAGAATCCGCTTACACCTATGAAGTTAAGTATTCAATATCTTCAGAGGGCAATACATAATAATGCACCGAACGTAAAGGATCTTTCACGCCAGGTTGCCAATACGCTGGTTGAACAAATAGATCAGCTGTCAAAAATTGCGGGTGATTTCTCCCAGTTTGCAAACATCACGAACGTGCGCAAAGAGGTATTTGACCTGTCTGATGTATTGGGAACAATTATTCAATTATACCGCACAGATGAAAGAATAGACATAGTGTGGAGAAAGGAAGAAGGCAGCTACATGATCGAGGCCGACAGAACACAGATACATCGTTTGTTCACCAATCTTATTAAGAACGCCATTGAAGCGTATGAAAGCAATGAAAAAGTAAGGATCGTGGTGCGCCAGTTCAAAAATGATAATGAAGCAATTGTATCTGTTGAAGATAAAGGAATTGGTATTCCCGAGGTAATGCAGCCAAAAATTTTCGCACCGAACTTTACCACTAAATCTTCAGGGACGGGTCTTGGACTTGCCATTTGTAAAGGCATTGTGGAAAAAGCAAATGGCAATATCTGGTTTGAAACAAAAGAAGACGTAGGAAGCAAATTTTTTGTTTCATTTCCGTTGGTGTAACAACTGCCTTAGTTAGAAATTACAAAAAAGGACATACAATGCCAAACTACTTTCACGCCATCAAACAAAAAGATTTTATCCCGATGCAAATAGAGATTCCGGCATTCTTATGAAGTATCTCCATTAAAAGCTGGACCATGAAAGCTTATCTGTGCCTCAACCTGACATTCGTTTTCTTAGTTCACTACATTGTTTTCCTATACTCATCATTGAATGCATTGGTGTTTTGTTATTACTCTTTTTCAAACTTCAGAATGTTTAAAATGTTTTGCGCCACTTTTTGTCCCAATTTGTTCCCTTCCGTGCAGGAAATGGTATAATGAATGCCGGCATATACGCGAGACTTACCAATTTGTTCCGCCATATCATAAAAGGAAGTATAATGCTGATCAGGCATGCCCAGGAACTTGTAAGTATTATTAGTCAAATGATAATTCTCTCCAAACATAGAGGTAAGCACTACCGCCATGGCGCCGGCAAGTGTGGAGTGGCCTGAGATATAATCAGGAAAAGGTGGTGTGTCGAATAGAGGGGTCCATGAATTATATCCTAAAACATTTTTGATATAGAGAATCGGACGCATGTTATTATAAGCATACTTTACTTTCCAGCATCCAATACCTGCATCTACTAATGCTATACCCGCTTTGGCATAAGCCAGAGCACTTTCATCGAGCGTGCTATTCTCCTGTTGCAACACGAGTTTTAAAATAGAAATATAATGACCGTCTCCATAGCCAGGATTATCTCTGTAGTACAAGCCTGTTGCTGTTTGTTCTGGAGTTAGTGATTGAGAAACATCATAGACTTCTTTTGCCATTTTATAAAAATCAGATGAAGGGTTGGTGGAATAATCAGGTAAAGGAGCCACATCTGCACCATTTGAGCTTCCGGCTACCAGCAATCGGTTATTTTTCCAATAAGGACCAAAGGCAACTTGTGGACCTGTTGATGTTATTAACGGCTCCCATAAACCATTACCAACAGGTGGTGTAAAAGGATCATTGGCATGATCGGCGCCATCGGTTTTAGCCCAATCAAAAACTTTTTGCGCTACTGATTTACCAAAAGTAATAGAACGTTGTAATCCCACCTGTTCATTCACAGCATTTGCATATTCATTATTCAAAGTATTTTCTAATGAATCAACAGCTAGTTTATTAGCAGCGGAAGTAGTGGGGAAAAAACTGCGTGTGATGGCAGCTAAAGCAGCATTGGCACTGCCGGGCCAGTAATAAGCAAAACCCGGTTGTGTAACGGGCATATTTGGAAATTGATTGAGTTGTCCGAATAAACTTTGATAGGCGGGCATCCCTGGCACTACCGATTCGTATAATGCAATGCCGGTATAACCAAATATACGGGTAACCGGCAGGCCTCCAATAAAGGGGGAACTGGCGCGCATCAGGCGAAGTTGCATATCCATCCATTTAAACACTACATCGGATGAATATTCTTTGGTTTGTTCTAAGTGGTTGTGCAAGCTCTTAAGATTGGTAGCATTGCTTTCTTGCGTATGTTGTTTTATTGAAGACTTGTCAATCGTTTTTTGGCAAAACAATAATGCTGTAAAAAAAGCGTAGGCAATGGATAAAAAAATCTTTTTCATGACAGATATTTTTTTAGTAGTTACTGTTTAGCAGAATAAGAACTTTCATCATTGTTAAACTATGGAATAAAATTAAAAAGCATGAATGCCATAAGCATGGCTATTCAGCTCAACTATCTGTCAAAAAAGTTCAATTCAGGAAATCGCTCAGGAAGTTTCTACTTTACGATAATGCAAAGGTGAGGCGCCAAATCGTTTTTTAAAAAGATGGCTGAAGTGCGTGCTGTTTTCAAACCCGCTTTCGAAAGATATTTCTGTTATTGGTTTGTTTGTATTCAGCAATAATTTATAAGCGTGGTTTAATTTCTGTGTTTGCAACCAGTGACCCGGGCTGGTTTTGTACACTGCAACAAAATGCCTTTTGAAAGAAGATAAACTTAGGTTTAGCATTTTGGCATAGTCCTCCAGGGAAAGATTATAGAGGCAATTGGCTTCCATCACCTGTTGGAACGGATCATACTCCGGGTTGCTTATTTGCTGAAGGTATACTTGTAAGTCCAGGTTATCCGGATCAGTAAGAATGGTTATTAACAGCTCGCAGAATTTTAATTCCAGCAAAGTTTCAGAGGGCTTATTTTCAGAATAGAAATAAGGGATCACCGATTCGATATAGTTATACATGAAATCATTTACATGAAGGGGTATAACAGAGCCTTTGCTTGGCCCGGACGAATGAAGCGACGCTTTCAAGGCGCTATTATTCCGCATAAAACTTTGCAGGTAAGTATCAGGTATAAAGAAAGTGATAATGCAAAGCGTTTCTTCGAAAAATTTTTCAGTAATGCAAGCTCCCTTTTTTACAAAAAGAGCATCACCTGCTTTAAACAACAAGGACAGGTCAGGTGTATGAAAAGCTTTTTTACCTGTGAGTATATACTGAATATAGTTATGCTGTGACCAGAGATCTGAAATGGGTTTATCCATAGGGCATTTGTAATGGACAAACAAAAGTTTTTTGACCGCAAACTGGGTATAAACTTCAGGCCTTGATTTTACCCTCTCGTAGTAATTAAACACCTGTGAGATTTTAGCTACTCAAAGATACCCTTTTGGCCTTGAAAAAAGCGATTGGACGCTGCCATTAGAGCGAACTCAAAATAAAAAAGCCTCTCGGAAATCTGAAAGGCTTTTAATAAATACGGCAGCTACCGGATTTTATCCCGATGCAAATCGGGACTCCCGCATTGTGGTGCAGTGCCATCGGCCGTGAGGGGCTTAACTTCTCCCCTCGCCGTTGCTGGTGTTTGCACGTGCAACATTAAATTCTTGGTTCGAGCAACTCCAACAAAGGCACAGAGACAAAAGGAAGTAAGGATATATATGAACCCAGATCAGGCTAATATAGGCTTGCGATATTTCAATGCTGCACATCCTTTGGCTTCGTTCCGATTGCAATTGTCTTCAATAAAACAACATACGCAAGAAAGCAATGCTACCAATCTTAAGAGCTTGCACAACCACTTAGAACAAACCAAAGAATATTCATCCGATGTAGTGTTTAAATGGATGGATATGCAACTTCGCCTGATGCGCGCCAGTTCCCCCTTTATTGGAGGCCTGCCGGTTACCCGTATATTTGGTTATACCGGCATTGCATTATACGAATCGGTAGTGCCAGGGATGCCCGCCTATCAAAGTTTATTCGGACAACTCAATCAATTTCCAAATATGCCCGTTACACAACCGGGTTTTGCTTATTACTGGCCCGGCAGTGCCAATGCTGCTTTAGCTGCCATCACACGCAGTTTTTTCCCCACTACTTCCGCTGCTAATAAACTAGCTGTTGATTCATTAGAAAATACTTTGAATAATGAATATGCAAATGCTGTGAATGAACAGGTGGGATTACAACGTTCTATTACTTTTGGTAAATCAGTAGCGCAAAAAGTTTTTGATTGGGCTAAAACCGATGGCGCCGATCATGCCAATGATCCTTTTACACCACCTGTTGGTAATGGTTTATGGGAGCCGTTAATAACATCAACAGGTCCACAAGTTGCCTTTGGTCCTTATTGGAAAAATAACCGATTGCTGGTAGCCGGAAGCTCAAATGGTGCAGATGTGGCTCCTTTACCTGATTATTCCACCAACCCTTCATCTGATTTTTATAAAATGGCAAAAGAAGTCTATGATGTTTCTCAATCACTAACTCCAGAACAAACAGCAACAGGCTTGTACTACAGAGATAATCCTGGCTATGGAGACGGTCATTATATTTCTATTTTAAAACTCGTGTTGCAACAGGAGAATAGCACGCTCGATGAAAGTGCTCTGGCTTATGCCAAAGCGGGTATAGCATTAGTAGATGCAGGTATTGGATGCTGGAAAGTAAAGTATGCTTATAATAACATGCGTCCGATTCTCTATATCAAAAATGTTTTAGGATATAATTCATGGACCCCTCTATTCGACACACCACCTTTTCCTGATTATATCTCAGGCCACTCCACACTTGCCGGCGCCATGGCGGTAGTGCTTACCTCTATGTTTGGAGAGAATTATCATTTGACTAATAATACTTACAAGTTCCTGGGCATGCCTGATCAGCATTATACTTCCTTTTATGATATGGCGGAACAAATTGGTAAGTCTCGCGTATATGCCGGCATTCATTATACCATTTCCTGCACGGAAGGGAACAAATTGGGACAAAAAGTGGCGCAAAACATTTTAAACATTCTGAAGTTTGAAAAAGAGTAATAACAAAACACCAATGCATTCAATGATGAGTATAGGAAAACAATGTAGTGAACTAAGAAAACGAATGTCAGGTTGAGGCACAGATAAGCTTTCATGGTCCAGCTTTTAATGGAGATACTTCATAAGAATGCCGGAATCTCTATTTGCATCGGGATAAAATCTTTTTGTTTGATGGCGTGAAAGTAGTTTGGCATTGTATGTCCTTTTTTGTAATTTCTAACTAAGGCAGTTGTTACACCAACGGAAATGAAACAAAAAATTTGCTTCCTACGTCTTCTTTTGTTTCAAACCAGATATTGCCATTTGCTTTTTCCACAATGCCTTTACAAATGGCAAGTCCAAGACCCGTCCCTGAAGATTTAGTGGTAAAGTTCGGTGCGAAAATTTTTGGCTGCATTACCTCGGGAATACCAATTCCTTTATCTTCAACAGATACAATTGCTTCATTATCATTTTTGAACTGGCGCACCACGATCCTTACTTTTTCATTGCTTTCATACGCTTCAATGGCGTTCTTAATAAGATTGGTGAACAAACGATGTATCTGTGTTCTGTCGGCCTCGATCATGTAGCTGCCTTCTTCCTTTCTCCACACTATGTCTATTCTTTCATCTGTGCGGTATAATTGAATAATTGTTCCCAATACATCAGACAGGTCAAATACCTCTTTGCGCACGTTCGTGATGTTTGCAAACTGGGAGAAATCACCCGCAATTTTTGACAGCTGATCTATTTGTTCAACCAGCGTATTGGCAACCTGGCGTGAAAGATCCTTTACGTTCGGTGCATTATTATGTATTGCCCTCTGAAGATATTGAATACTTAACTTCATAGGTGTAAGCGGATTCTTTATTTCATGTGCTACTTGTCGCGCCATTTCGCGCCATGCTCCTTCACGCTCACTTCGTGCAAGTGCCCTTGCACTTTCTGCAAGTTTTTTCACCATTTTATTGTATTCACTTACCAGTTCGCCAAGCTCATCATCCTTCTTCCATTCAATCTCTTCGTTAACCATGCCAAAGTTGACGGCTTTCATCTTGTTTCCGATCAATGTGAAAGAGGAAGTGATACGCCTCGTTATCCAAATTGCAATTGCTCCCGCCAGTATAAAAATAAGTGCGTTAAGATTTATGAGCGTGACAAGAAAGTTTGAAATTTCCAGGTTCAGTTCTACCTGTGAATTTATAAATGGAACATTAAGATAGGCAAGCAGACGGCCATCATCATTTTTTACAGGCACATAAATACTAAGATAGGAATAGTTAACCACACCTTCATTTTGAATAAACTGGGTAGTGTGATTATAATGCATATCATAGTATGCCGCAGGATTCATTTTATTGCTGAGGATCCCGTTATCATAAATATATCGTTGGGAAGTGATCCGTAAATTTCCTGCTGCATCAAAAAAGTTAATATCAATATTGTGTATTTCTGCAATTTCAAGAATTCTTTTTTCAAGATCATTCGTGTCCCAAGTAGTAAACATATTGGCTACAACGCCGTGCTCTTTATTTAATTTTTCTATTTCATTTACCAGGATCTGTGCAGTCGTTCTTAATTTCTCATCGTTACTTCTGTGGAATCTTATGATGAAGAAAGATATTGTAGCTATGCCAATTACAATAAATGATATCACACTAACTATAACAATAATTACCTGTATTTGTGTACGGATATTAAAACGGAAAACTTTTTTTATTCTATCCCATTTAAAATGTGTTTTAAGAATAAGATGGCCGAAATGCTGAATAAGCACGAGCACAACAAGTAAACCAAACAGATAAGCAAAAAAAGTAACCGATTCAGGAAACCAGTTATTTTTTCTCGCGACAATAATTACTTTATTGCCCGCTGCTCTATACCAGAGTTCGCTGTAATCTTTATTGTCCCTGAACTCGTGTTCAAATTGAGGTAAATCCCTTGCAGTAATAACATCCCGAAAGCTGTAGTTACTGGTACTTTTTATAAGCCGATTATTTTGATAAATAGCGAGGGCATAATCCTGTCCTAAATTCGAAACATCATTTACAAGTTGCCTGAACAACTGAGGTGTTAATTCTTCTTCATCTTTATATGCCCTGGGCCGTATTATTAAAAAAATATAACCAAGAGGAATAGAATCATTAGCATACACATCCTTTTCATAAATATAACTGAACTTGTCAGCAGCATTTTCATAATAATATAAATCAGGAACAGTTGTAAATCTTCCCTGATTCATAATAATAGATTTAATAACATTGAAGGATGTTGAATCATCATTATACAATGGCCTGTATACTGGGTCAAAGGTGTAGATACGTGTATAATAATTTTTTAGGTACCCCTGGAAATTATCATTAATAATATTATTCTTCAGGGCTTTATTTTCATTTTCAGAGTAAAAATTTGAAAAACTATTTATCGAAATAAAACCGGAAAATCTTGTAAGCGCAATTCTTAAAATGGTTTCATTAGCGGGGTCTGACTCTGTAGTTATTTTTTCTGCTATTGTTATTCTCTTGTCCTGTTCGAGCGATTTATTCTGGTATATCAAAAATGCAGATACCGATGCCATAAGAAAAATGCTCCACGGCATAAAAGAAGATAATTGAAAAAATGAAAGAGCAAGATCCTCGGTTCTAAGACTAAGACAAACATAAAATATAAGCAGCCACGCAATCAGTGCAAAGTTGAGAACAGTATCATTTGAACCATCTATTTTAAAACTTAAAAATAAAAAAGCGAAAGACAATAAAATTATAATTCTCCAATACATAGTTAACCTTGCAAGCAAGGAAAGTTTTACCAGGAATTGAGAGATGTAAAAAAAGCTGAGAATTATGAAACAAATGATAATGAAACTTACAATCGTGTAAATGTTCATTGAAAAAAAGTTGGTCACGTTAAAAGATATCTTTGTTTCCGCAGAATCTTTTACCAGGCTTGTTAAAAAGCCGGCCATCTTTATAGTAAATAAGGGTATAGTACTTAATGATACAATGCCAATTATTTTTTTTGCAACCTCAGGTAATTCAAAATCAATGTTTTTGAATTTGTCGATATTGTATTTAATAAAACTAACAAACCAGTATAAGAGTATGGCGTTGATCATAAGATCACCCAGCGAGGGATGCAAAATGCTCGAAGCATATACCCGTGGGTCAAATAAATCAAGTTTGCTGTAATCAAATGGAAAATGGAAAAAGTAGGTTAGTGTTCGAAAAAATATTACTATGATCAGCAGAAAGGAGAACCCGGTGAAAAAATTCATTTGTTCAGCCAGTTCAGTTGCGAGTGAATTAATAAAGATCATTAAAATAATGATAGCAACCACACGTAACACAATAGAAGCAGATCCGGGCTGGTCATTAAGCAGAGTACTTGTCTTCGATTGAAGAAAAAAAAGTTTTTCACCTGCGCCGTTTAATATAGGCGTACCATTATTAACTGAAGATATCGTATAACTTTTTTCAAGTTGTGGGTAAGCGGCGAAACGACTCTGTACATTTTCATTTTCGATAGTGTATGCCCAGTGTATGGGGATTAATCCGAGTATGAGATATTCACGATTGTTTTTTTGAATTGTTTTCTTTAATAACTCGAAATAACTATTTTGATAGGAAACGGCGTAATGTCCATCAGGTCTTTTTAAATCCTCATTTTCTACTGACATAATATTGGTATTCCAATATAATTCCTCGGGACTACCGTTTTCATTAATGTAGGCAAAAATCCCAATGTCATCCTTCCAGAGATACATTTTGGCAGCAGAAGGTTTATTTGTAATAATTCCCTGTATCAGTAATGAATCTTTTAGCAGATCATCAAAATGTTTTTCCTGCCTGCTTATATATTTCCTTAATACCGTTGCCACCTTAACCGGACTTGAGTCAAAGGAAAAATAATTTGTAAACAAAAAAGAAACCGTGTACAACCACGCGGCTGCAATAAAAAGATAACCATACTTGTACGCCGAAGTTTTGAGAATCTTAATCAAGAAGTGTGATTTTGTTTTTTAATACGGTTCCACAAAATATCCATTTCTTCAAGGGTCATATCAGCAAGATTTTGGGATTTCTCTGCGGCGGCTTCTTCCATTTTTACAAAGCGGCTTATAAATTTTTTATTTACTTTTTCCAGGGCAGCCTCTGCATCAATATGCAAAAATCGTGCATAGTTAATCAGGCTAAACAAGACGTCGCCAAATTCTTCTTCTATCTTTTTTTTATTCTCTTGTACTATCACCTCTTTTAGCTCTGTTATCTCCTCTTCAACCTTTTTCCATACATCTTCTTTGTTATGCCACTCAAAGCCAACCTGTTTAGCTTTTTCCTGAATTCTTATAGCTTTCACAACCGCAGGTAATGAAACCGGTACGCCATCCATAACCGATTTTTTCCCTTCACTTATTTTTATCGCTTCCCAGTTCCTTTTAACATCTTCTTCATCCTTCACTTTTACGTCGCCGTAAATATGTGGATGTCGAACAATTAGTTTATCGCAAAGTGTTTCAATTACCTCTTTTAATTTGAATTTTGATTGTTCTTTACCTATCCTCGCATAAAACACAAGGTGAAGTAACAGATCTCCAAGTTCTTCTTTAATATTTTGCCAGTCTTCCTCTATTATTGCATCAGCAAGCTCATAAGTTTCTTCTATAGTCATTGAACGCAGTGTATGGATCGTTTGTTTTTTATCCCACGGACATTTTTCACGCAGCTCATCCATAATATTTACCAGCTTTTCAAAAGAAGATCCAATATTTTCCATGACTTAAACTTGAAAAAATGAAGAAATAGCTAATATTACCAGCAATAAAGCTGTCAATATGCTGCCCACGAATAGCAAAATAAAATACTTGGCAAAGGTTTTAAAAATTCCCTGTTTGTAAAAATTATACATTGCAAGGAAACAATAAAGAAAAATATAAATACCGATAAGTGTGGCGATCCAACTGAGCAATCGGAAATGTGTAGTATCATATAAAGCTGAAAATCCATTATATACAAGCAAAGAAATAAAGATGGCAATATAAACATGTATAAGAAGGATTAAATGGTCCACGTAAAAAAATTGTTTTCTTCTTCTTATATACAGCAACTGCACAATCAGCGCTATTACCGGCAGAGAAACAAACATCATCTGGGGTATTGAATGCTTGAATTTTTCAAAAAAATCTTCTTTAAATCTCTCTTCGTCTCCTTTGTATTTTTGATTAATATAGATTGTACGATATGTTACGAGCCTTTCCAACCAATTGTCTCTTTCGCTTTCAGGAAGTTTTTGTTGCAAAGAATCATATTCCTTCTTGCTTTTCGGCGCATTCTGAGCAAAAGAAATAACATTATCGTTCTTATTATTATGCTTTGCAGAATCTTCAGTTTCTGAAGCAGGTATATAGGATAGGATAGTATTTAATACCTGGATCTCTTTTTCAATCTCGCGGCGATCCGTTGGATCACTGATTTTTTTTAAAGAGTCCCGTAACACACTTATCTGTCTATTCAATTCTATTTTTCCGTTGTCTGTGTGTGTTACCTTGCTGTTATTACCTTCCGATTCAAGGTCGTTATGCTTAGAAATAAATGTAAAAAAAACGATAAAGAATATAGCTGAGGTAAACACATACATTCTTATAGGATGCAGATAGCTGGCTCTTTTGCCGCGCAAATATTCTTTGGATAAAAAACCGGGTTTAAGCAAGAGAAATTTAAGAGTTTCAAAAAACTTGCTGTCGAAGTGCATTATGTCATAAACAAGATGCGTTGCAAGTGACCAGAAACTTTCTTCTACTTCAACATTTTCCTGCCCGCATATATAACAATACCTTCCCAAAACTTCCGCATTGCAATTGAGACAGTTCTTTTCTTTTCTTTCTTTCAGATGCGACACCCTGTTAAAATTTGACTAAAAATACATAACTCAATCAATGCTGCAATGCATACTTTACAGTATTGTTCACCGTTAATGAATTGCACCTGTTATTTTTGAAATAAATTCAACATTGATGAAACCAATAATCTCACTTGTAGTATTCCTCTTCAGTATAAACATTTCTTTTAGCCAATATTATTATAATGATATAATTACCACACAACAAACAAACAGGCAATACCTTTTACTAAAAAATAATCATGTTCAGCGAGTATCGGCAGCAAGCTATGAAGCGAATGGAGAACTCACCGATCATTTTATGTTAGAGCAACAGGTATCCGGCAACAACTCCACTATCGCAACTACCACAGAATATCCTTCAACAGGCAGATCAGTTTCCACATCTTTTTATGAAAATGATAAAGTGACCAAAACAGTTAATAATGCAGAAAATATAGAAAGCACAACAATTTACACGTATAACAATAATAATCTTCAATCAATAACAACCCAGGTGCAGGATACTTTTATGAATAATTCTTCAAAGGAAATACATCAGTGGCAATATGAAAACAATCAACCGGTGAAAATGCTACTCGTAAAAGATAACGGAGACACAACTGTTGTTGATCTTGTAAAGGATGAGCAGCGAGATATTGCAGAGGAGCATTGGCGAAAGAATGGTCGCCTGATCGAAAAGTATTTCTATTATTACAATGATCAGCATCAGCTCACCGATATTGTACGTTTTAACGCAAGAGCGCAACGATTATTACCAGACTTTTTATTTGAGTATGATAACAATGGTACGCTTATTCAATTAACCCAAATACCCCAGAGCTCTGATAATTACCTTGTGTGGCAATACATTTATTTGCCTAATGGACTCAAGCAAAAAGAGCTCTGCTTTAATAAGCAAAAGCAGCCTGTAGGTCGCATCGAGTACAGTTATCATTAATAGTTGAAGCAGAATGCGTAATAACAATAATAAAAGAAAAACCATCGCTGAGCATGTATTTACAGGCTCAACAACAATGGCTGGGGTAAGTGTTACAATCATTGCACTTTTCCGTATATTGAAAACCGGCATCAGTACTTATGCAGATGAGATACTTTCAGCAAATACATGTCTGTTTTTAACTTCAGCTATTCTCTCTTATATGGCTTTGCGTAAGGAGAATTATGACACAATTGAAACAATAGCTGATATTCTTTTCTTTACCGGCATGGTCATCATGATGTTTGTCGGGGTCATCATTGTTTATACTACATATTAATTCGACATTTTTTTAATTCAAATTGATTATTTCCAGTCTGTGTCAGGCGGGCGTCGTACTTCTTTACTTATAGAGAGGCTTTCGCCATGCTCCAATCCGACGGTTGTAGTTCATATTTAAACTCTGAAATAAAAAAAGCGATTTGCATTAATGCCAAAGCTGCTCACAAAAAAT
>JGI24806J26614_1000075_pt1 | contig 18444 bp, 14 predicted proteins | sample Kansoi200umMDA_FD_26614 | JGI IMG/M metagenome (IMG submission 26614)
AAAATAATAACCAGGGTGCCAGCGCATTGATATTATTTTTCTGTTCGGTTAATTGATGTAATGTCTTTTGCGACCAGATATCATCCTGCTCATCCGGCACAAGGTCCAGCTCGATCAGGATCCTTGTAAAAGACGATTCAAGTTCTTCTATATACAGTTTTATCTCTCCCAGAGAATGGATCTTATTTGGGTAATTCTTTTCCAGTAATTCCTGAAATTCCAATAAAAGCTCATTTTCGGCGGTATATTCCGCCAGCACACTAATGGTGTCAGATAACCCTTTAAAAAAACTTTCAGTCACTATTTTATGATCAGGCACAGACAGCAGCCCCTGCTTTAGGGTTATAAGGCACGCTGCCAGGTTTCCACTGTCTACTGTGGAAATGTATTTCGGAAACAGCGGCACCAGCGAGATCGTATCATACCAGTTATACAAATGTCCCCGGTATCGCTCCATACGCTGCATGGTATTGAGGGTACTACTTGTACGCTCTAAAAATTGCGATGTTGTTAAATAACCAAAGTCATATGCAGTAAGATTCGACAGTAATGTTAGCCCGATATTGGTTGGGGACGTACGGTGCGCAATTCTCTCGACAGGATTTTCCTGGTAATTGTCCGGAGGCAACCAATTATCGTCGGCTGTGACAAATGTTTCAAAGAAACTCCATATTTTCCTTGCCAACGTCTGTAGATAAATAGTTTGCTCTCTGGAAATAGCCATTTTACCCGGAGGCAGGGGGCGACTTATTGCAAAGGCGATCAGGGGTGCTGCCATCCAGAAACTGAGAAAAGGTAATGCAATGAGAACGACGGAAGGGTTATAAATGGTCAGATAAATATAGGTGGAAGCTGCAAAAACGGGCTCAAACCACATAGTGAGAAATGATCTTAAAATGGTATTTTGCCGGTGCTCCAAACTACTATACGGACTCCATTGAAGCAGCTTCCTGTGAGAGATTAACATTCTCCAAAGTGTTGTTAAAATGGCATTCGTATTTACATACACTTCATAAGGTAAAAATGCCAGTTCTAGCAACTGCTGTATAAAATTATTAAGGGCAGACCTGCCGGTATAAATAAAGTGCTGAATAAAAATGACATCAGCCGGCCTGCGCACAAGTTCCCAGAAAAAGTTAACGAAGGAGGGTAATATGATAATAAGAGTTACTACCAGTGTCCAGAACCATGCTGCAGATGAAAGTGTCCAGCCGAATAATAACAATAATAAGAGGCACAACGGTACCAGGCTTCGCCGGATATTATCAAAGATTTTCCATCTTGAAAAGAGGGTGATCGGATTTTTATGCAGCCTCCTGTCATGCCCGGGAACAAAAGGCAAAACCCATCTTGCTATCTGCCAATCACCCCTGATCCACCGGTGCCGGCGCTGCATATCCGAATCATATCGTAACGGATATTCTTCATAGAGTTGCACATCCGTTACTAATCCTGAGCGTGCATAACAACCTTCCAGTAAGTCATGGCTCAGGATCCGGTTCTCGGGAAGCCTGTCTTTAAGCGCCTGTTCGAAGGCGTCTATATCATAGATCCCTTTACCAATGAAGGAACCTTCAAGGAATAAATCCTGGTAAACATCGGACGTCGCTTTGGTGTAAGGGTCTGTTCCGGGTTCATTGCTATGAAGTAGCGCATACAATGAAGTATTAGCTGTCGGTAAGCTATTTGACACCCTCGGTTGAAGTATACTATATCCATCGGTTACTCTTTTCTTCCGTTTGTTATAGAGCGGATGATTTAATGGGTGAGCCATCGTTCCGATCATTTTCCACGCCGCATCACGGGGAAGTTGGGTATCAGTGTCAAGGGTAATAATATATTTGATGTCTTTGAAGCAGGAAGTATTTCCAACTATCTCTGAAAAATAACCATTGTCTTTGCCCCGTAATAAAGCATTTAGCTCGCCAAGCTTTCCCCGTTTTCTTTCATACCCCATCCATATTTTATCATATTTATTCCACCTGCGGGGCCGGTGAAAAAGAAAAAAAATATCATTAGACGGCCGATGATATTTCTTATTAAGCTCCATGATCCTGTTTTTCAAAGCCAGCAGGAGGGGCTCGTCTTCAGGCAGGTGTTCAGTCTTCGCATCTTTAAAATCAGTTAGTAACGCAAAATAAACGTTTGCGTCCCTGTTTGCAAGAAAACGAACTTCCAATCCTTCTACCAACGAATCAATAGAGAAAATGCTGGTTATCAAAGTCGGTATTACAACCATCGACATACCTTCCTTGGGTACGCCCTTTGAATAATCCATGCGCGGGAGAACACATGGCCTGATCAGAATGGTACTCAGCCAATTTACCAGCGAAACCGCCAGCCTGGTCGTTGCCAGGAACGCTACAATGCATACAGTTAAGAGGATACCCCTCTGTAACAATTCCGTTGACGCTTCTGCAATAAGCAACCAGCAAATAAGAAAGCTGAGGAAGCAAATAGTACCCAGGTAAATAAGCAAGGGGTTTTTGTTTGTAACTCTCCTGCATTTCTCAAAAGTGGTAGTCCTGGCATTGGCGGCTTTTGCTGTGGCAACATAACCTTTACCGGTAAGATAATAACCCACATGCGATAGTCTCGGATCGTCGTTTACAGCATGGCTTTCTTTGGCAGCCTGTATTGCCATCTCAGCCACTGCCTGTTCTGATAAATCACTTAAAATGGCAATTTTTTCAACAGCATGCCTGTAATGATCCCGGGTAAGAAAGTCCATCTTGCCATAGATGCCATTTATATCACGATGCAGGGTTGCTTCAACTATGCTGGTCTCCTCGACAAAATCTCTCCAGTTGGTGGTGCTTAAAAAGCGAAGACTGTTGATGCTATAACTTATGGAAACCTGGGTAGCTGCCTGGTTGCGGTTTTCAAGTTGGATCAGTTCATTGCTTGTTAACCCCATCTCTGAAAGTCTTTGTTCGATCCAGTTAAGTGGAAGTGAAAGTGAACTGCCTTTTTCCTGTAACCTCCTGGTGAGTTCCGCTACAAATGAGCTTACCATTGGGGGCTCTGACCTCGCCATATCAGCTATTACCAGTACCAGGTTCTTTGGGTCTGTTTCAACGATGGCTATCATTTCATCTGCCCAGCGGTTGGCAAGGGATTTATTCGTTATTTCTTCTGCGATCAGGATAGACAGCCGTCTTAAATTTTCTATTAATGCCAGCCGCAGCATGATTGGTATGGCCCAGAGTTCACCCAATTTTAAATAACTAACCGTTTGATAGGCATTTACAAAACCGGTTAGAGTCGCAAGATCAATATGGCCATCACTATGCGAAATAATTTCCACTGCCATATCATAAACACGCGGTAAACCTGCCGATTCTCCTTTGAGCAAACGGGGTAAAGTTTTACTATAATTTTTAGGTAAATGCTTTTTACCTATATATATCTGTTCTTCAATCAGGTAGAAATTATCGAGAAGCCATTCCGCGGCAGGAGCAATGGGGTTATGTTTTTTTAAGTTATCAGACAGTAATGCATAAACTTCCAGCAGGATATGCTCATTTTCTGCCAATCTTTTCAGCAAAAGCTCCGAAGTTTGTTCGTAGATCAGTACATGCCTTTTAGCAAGAGTAACAGCATACTGTTCCCATTTTTCTTTGGTAAATATTTCGCTCCTGAGGGGACTTTCATTGGCATGCTTATCGTTATTGATGTCTCCAAAAAAGGGGTCTATAATATTTTTCTTTAGCCTGGCGATCGCCTGTGGAAGTAATTCCAATAAATCATTTTTATTATTTTTTCGTGGTAAAACTTTCATCGCCTTTTGAATATTGGTTTTTCCGCAGCGCGGCTACAACTACAAATATATAACCGTATGAAGGAACAGGAAGCTATAAAACCTACAAAATATATACAGGAATACAAGCTTATGCAAAGATTTACGAATCCTAAAAGTAAAGGTCCCAAATTATTAAGAAAAATAGAAATGATGAGTACACATAATAACAAAGATTTTTTCGGACAAATAAATGGTTTTGTTTCGAAAGCGCAGCCAATTTTCTGTTCATTCAAAAGTTGCATAAAAACCGGAAGAACCTGAAACCAATGTTTAGCCATTCGACTTGCCTTGTTTAAATGTAGCACCCTTTTCGCAAAGCGAACTAAAGAGATTTACCGGGGATACTGCCGCAAACGATAAAACCAGCCGGATAATTATTAATTGAACCCGGGAAACTAGTGACTGAGCGAAAAAATTGCAAGTCCCTACTTTCATTCTATTTGCACAAAAGGTATTCTTTTATCGTCACTTTCCTCCCGATGGTTGTTTCGTCATCTTATCAAGGATCAATTGAAATGTTTATTAGTGATTGGAATTTTATTAATACATCATTTTTTCGACAGTCCTGAAGGGGACAAGTTCTTTTGAAAAAACTGCCATGCTCTTTAGCAGGGAAGAGGTTCGGCGGCTGTCATATGCTGCTTAGCCGGAAAATATAAGTGTAAGGTTTATGGGGACATGAAAGGCAAAATCTTTCTTTTGTTATCACGCTGGAAGTCAGCGTTTTTGGCACCGAGAACGAGTAGACTGGTCAGAAGGTTATTCCCGCATCGTCGATTTGATTTGACCGCGGCTCCTCCTACAATTAAGGGAGATGCCTTCACCATCGCGGAGCTTATGATGTTCTTTTGATCTGTTCTTTGTCCCAGTTTCGTTTGCCGAGCATGAACACGGATCCAGTGGTATTTATCGTTTTAATGCGATGTAGGCCCGGGGTCAAAGGTGTATGCATCAGTAACTGCTATTTATTTTCATGAAAGTTACAAGATTGCGATGGAAACCCGTAACGGCTATTCTACCAGGTATCCGCTCGATCAGAGATTTCATACCCTAATTGCTTTTTTCGAATAAATAATCAATGGATTTTCCATTTCCTGAAATGGTCGCTGTAAGTTTATTCCCATCTCTCTTATAAGTGATCATTTTTGGGAAATCATGCCGAGGATTTTCAGCAATAAATTCTTTGTCTGTAATCCCTGTAATCTTAAAGTAAACAGGCTCTTTATTTTCTTTGATATCTGCTACATAAAAAATATCATTGTCCTTTTTGATGATCTTTAGGTTTTCAATGGCTGCGGTATCATAACCCTGCAAAGTAATGCCATAGCCGTTGAGTTCTAAATCAGAAATTTTGGACCAGTTTTCATTGCCACTTATTCCTGGCTTCACCGTGATAAGGGTCCATTTTCCAACCAGCCATGCCAGTTTTTCAAAGTTGTTATCAGCTGTGTTGCTTACCTGGGCGTTGGTGTAGCCGAAGGTTAACAAAGAAAAAGCCAAAAGAGCTACTTTTTTCATGATCTGTACTTTGAGCCAAAAATATTGGATAGTTGACGTACTGTATTGTACAAACCCGACTTTCTATGATTAAAGAAAGCGGTTACCCGTGGTCTTTAAAAAGAAATTAGCGATATTTTTTTCATCAAAAAAGTAACGGGAGGGATCTTCCCCCGTAAAGCTCTTAAAATTTCTGATAAAATGCGCCTGGTCATAATAACCCGCATCCAGTGCTACCTGCGTCCAGGTGAGCTGATCATGTTTGATCAGTTGAAAAATGTAGTTGAACCTAATAATGCGGGCATATATTTTAGGTGGGATACCAATATATTTTTTAAACAACCTTTGCAATTGCCTTTGTGTTGTAAAAAGAGTTTTACAAAGTTTGTTTATTTCAATAACCCCTTTGCAAGCTAAGATGCTGTCAATTGCTTCATCAATCAGCTTTTCCGGCCTATGGCTAGCTGCAACGAGTTGTCGAAAATATTCATTGCAGGCAATCGTTCTTTCCTCTTTGCCGCCTGCTTGCAGCCGGCTTATCAGCGTATGAAGTTTTTCTTCGTTTAACTCGTCAATCGAAACAACTTTATCCGCCAGCCTGTCCATTTGGATATCAAATAAATGCGTTAATGCGGGCGGCCTTAACTTAATTCCGAATACGCCCGAAGCCGCTGTATTTTCAAGATAAAAGTGTTTCTTAATCTGGCCGGCAACCAAATACCTGGATTGAACTTCCCATTTGTTGTTAATATTTATGCGGTATGGGTCCCGGTAATGAATAATTATTTCCGGGTAACCATCCGGAATAATTTTCTGCCTGTGCACTGCAGGGTCATCATTCTCAATTATCCAGTAGTATTCAATATATTCCTTAATATCATTATCAGGTATGATATGATTAAAAAGCATTTGACAGTTATATTTATAGTTTTGGCAAGGTTACAAATATCTGATGCATATTTACGTTTACTAATTGACGCCTGGGACTTTGCAAAAATATCGAAGTCTCTGTAGGTTAAATCATTGCTTTTCCAAATGACCGGTGTAAGTGGAATATTTCTTTATATTGATTTATTGCCCGGAATTGCTAACTTTTCTCTGAATATGTTGGGTTCTAAAAATTTACTGCCTGAGATTAAATCGTTAACTTTTAAATCAGCCTTTTGCACGCACCGTCGATATCTTAATGAACGCTAAAATTTTACGATGAAAAAGATTATTGTTCTTTTTAACGGGATAAATGCCCCCTGGCATATAACAACTTTTGCTATAAACATAGCAAAACAAACCAATGCGGAGATCTATGCTTTGTTTCTGAAAGATGAAAGAAGGAACTATTCTTATCCCAGCGACATGGAATCGGTTGAAACCAATGTATCGGCTGAAAAAGAGCGGGATGAAAATGAAGAGCTGAAAAGAAAAAATGCAGCACTATTTAAAACTTTTTGTGATGATGCACAGGTTGCCTGCAATTTTGAAAAGGAAATTTCTCTGAAACAGCTTGTTGATTTCAGTTCAGATGCGGATATCATCGTTATCAACTCACACGACGATCTGCAACGCTATTCTCTTAAAGATATCCTGGCAGAATTAAAGTGCCCGGTTTGCCTGATATCTGTTAATGCCACAGAAATCAGAAAGTCAATATTATTATACGACGGGAGCAGACAGGCGTTGCATGCCATTACAGCTTACAGCAGGCTTTTTCCAAAGCTATGCGGAGAAAAAACTTATCTGGTTACTATAAACCCAAAAGAAAAGATAACGGAAGCTGCTATGATGGCAACTATGGAAAAGCTTCAAAAAAAATTTTCTAACCTTAAGATGGTATCTCTTTCAGGAAATCTTGAAGAAACATTAATTGAATTTCTTGATGAGAATACTGAAAATAGTATGGTTGTAATGGGAGCTTATGGCCGGAGCGCTATTTCCCGACTGTTTAAACCAAGCCTTTCAAATGTTATCCTTGAGCAATCAAGAACATCCTTATTTATTGCCCATAATTAACGACGAACAAGGCATAATACATAATTTGAATATAACTACTGGTTATCAAACCATTACCGCGTTGGCTTTGATCTCATCCATATGGATGCCGGAGTGGCTTTCATCATACACACAAGCCCCTTTATTTATTACAAGTACCTGAGGCGATTCATGCCGCACGCGGAAATCAGACGCAATCTTATTCGAAATATTTCGGTTATTTATTATATCGAGAAAATAGAAGTCGATTCCCGTTGGGAATTCGTTTCTATCAAGCCGGTGCCTGGCCATACTGCTCACAGAACAGCGGCTACTGTGTTTAAATATTACCTGTGGCCGGTGATCCGAGTTCTTTTTTATTTCCTCGAGTTGTTGCTCATTTAATAAAGGAATCCAGTTCATTTGTCTTTAATAGGTGTAATTTCAAAAAAATTAGTGAATTATCTTTTCAGTCATCGGGCAACCGGTTCTTGATCTGCGCGAACCTGTACAGGATGCAAAGCTGATTATAACTGAACTTACCAGGGCGAAAACAATAATAATTTTTTTCATAATGAGTTTTGGGTTAAACCTTTATTTTGCACCCATTTGCAAATTTAAATAAATCATTTTAAGGATGATATCTAAAAACGAATTATATTTCAATCTATTGTTAAAAGTTAGTTTCAAAAAATATTTTCATTAAATATGCGGATTCACTTTATATCCATTGGTGGTAGTGTAATGCACCAGCTTGCCATTGCGCTCAGCCGTAAAGGTTATCAGGTTACAGGCAGCGACGATGAAATTTTTGAACCCGCTTCAACCAATCTTCAAAATGAAGGTATTATGCCGCAGGAAACGGGATGGCAACCTGGAAAAATTACCGGGGATATTGATGCAGTAATATTAGGGATGCATGCAAAAGAAGATAATCCTGAGCTGAAAAAGGCAAGGGAGGCCGGGTTAAAGATTTATTCTTTTCCAGAATATATTTTCCAGGAAAGCAGGGATAAGAAGAGAGTAGCAGTAGGAGGCAGCCACGGTAAAACAAGCACCACAGCGATGATTATGCACGTACTGAAGAATGCAGGTGTTGATTTTGATTACCTGGTGGGCGCCAGGCTGGAAGGGTTTGATCAAAGCGTGCGGATTACCGATGCACCATTGATCGTGTGTGAAGCCGACGAATATCCGGCCAGTGTGATCGAAAAGCGTCCGAAGTTCCACTTTCTTCTGCCTCATATTGCCGTAATTACCGGCATTGCATGGGATCATATCAATGTTTTTCCTACGTTTGATTTTTATCTTGATCAGTTTAAAATATTTATTCAAAAAATTGAGAAAGATGGCCTTTTGATTTATAATGAAACTGATGAAGTTTTAAAGAAACTTGTGGCCGATACCGAAAGGCAGGATATAAGATATGTACCGTACGGACTGCCAACTTATTTTATCGAAGATGGTATCACAAGTGTAATGATCGGAAAAGAAAAAACCCCATTGAAGGTTTTTGGAAACCATAATCTTTTAAATTTGCAGGCAGCTTATTCGGTTTGTAAAGCGCTCGGTATAGATGATAGCCAGTTTGCCACGTTTATGGCAGGTTTTACGGGCGCTTCCAAAAGGCTTGAGATACTTGCAGAAACCACAGACTATACCGTATTCAGGGATTTTGCACATGCGCCCAGTAAAGTGATGGCGAGTATCAATGCTGTAAAACAGCAATTCCCCCAACGAAAACTTGTGGCTATTCTGGAACTTCATACTTTCAGCAGCCTGAATGAAAAATTTATGAAAGAATATTCCGGCGCGATGGACAACGCTGATGAAGGGATTGTTTTTTACAGCAAACATGCGTTAGAATTAAAACGAATGCAACCCCTTGACCCTAAAAGCGTCGTACGCGGATTTAATAAATCAGATCTCGAAGTGATTACTGAGAAAAAACAACTGGAGGAAAGGCTCGCAAATATGAATTGTGGTAATACCAATTTTCTTTTTATGAGTAGTGGCAATTATGAGGGTATGGATATTATATCCCGGCTACAACCGGGGCTGAACTAGATGCTATCCGGACAAATTATCGCAACAGTTACCTGGAACCAAATAATAAATAAAATGCCGCTACAACTAAAACGCCCATTGGTTTTTATCGACCTGGAAACCACCGGTGTCAATCTTTCCACCGACAGGATTGTGGAAATCGCCATCGTAAAGCTGGCTCCTGATGGATCGAGAGCTATCAAGCAAAAAATTCTGAATCCTCAAATGCCAATTCCTAAAAACAGCAGCGCTATTCATGGAATTACAGATGAGAAAGTAAAAGATGCACCGACTTTTAAACAGGTTTCTAATGAGCTAAAGCAATTTATTGAAGATGCTGATTTGTCAGGATACAATTCAAATCGCTTTGACATTCCTATGTTGATGGAAGAATTTTTAAGAGCAGGGGTTACTATTGATATGACCAATCGCCGGATGCTTGACGTACAACATATTTTTCACATGATGGAAAAACGTACTCTTGGAGCTGCCTATAAGTTTTATTGCGAAAAAGAATTGCACGACGCCCACTCAGCTGAAGCGGATGCGGCTGCGACCTGGGAGATTTTAGAAGCCCAGCTTACCAGGTATGAACATTTAGGAAATACTTTAGATACTATTTTGCAATTTACAGGAGAAGAAAGATTTGTGGATTTTGCCCGGCGTTTTATTATGGATAATGATATAGAAGTATTTAACTTTGGCAAACATAAAGGCCGACCTGTTTCAGATGTGTTAAAAGCGGAACCTCAATATTATGACTGGATGATGAAAGGAGATTTTTCTTTGCACACAAAACAAAAACTTACTGAAATACTCAACCGTTCGTTACTCAGAAAATAAACCAACTAACCTTATTCTTAATTTTTTTTTAAAGATTAATTGTAAATTCATTTTAAATACCACCGCCTTTTTTGGAAAAGCTTCTTATTATACCTACTTACAATGAAAGAGATAATGTTGCGTCTATACTGGAGGTAGTATTTTCATTACAACAAAATTTTCATGTTCTTATTGTAGATGATCACTCTCCGGATGGTACGGCAGAAATTGTAAAGCGGCTTTTCGTAAAGTATCCGGGGCTATTGTTCCTGGAAGAACGTTATGGTAAACTCGGGTTGGGAACCGCATACATACACGGTTTCAAATGGGCGCTTGATAAAGGATACCGGTATATTTTTGAAATGGATGCCGATTTTTCGCACAATCCGCACGACCTTGACAAACTTTACAAAGCCTGTAAAAATGGTAGCGCCGATGTTGCTGTAGGTTCACGGTATGTTAAAGGTGGGAGTGTAGAAAACTGGCCATGGACCAGGGTAGGATTGTCAAAAGGCGCCTCAGTATATACCCGTATTATTACTTTAATGCCGGTAAAAGATCCCACTGCGGGTTTTGTATGTTATCGCAGCGAAGTGCTTGAGGCTATAAATTTTGAGCAGATAAGCTTCATCGGTTATGCCTTCCAGATAGAAATGAAATTTGCCGCCTGGAAACTGGGCTTTAAAATCAAAGAAGTGCCCATCATTTTTATTGACAGAAGGTATGGGGTGTCTAAAATGAACAAGGGTATCGTCAAGGAGGGAATCTTTGGAGTGCTGAAGCTTAAATGGATGAGCATGTTTAAAAATTATCGCCGCAGGGTTAAAAATGTCACTGATGACAGGTCGTATCAAAGCCATAAAATAATTATGGAAAGAGAATGATACGAAGGGGGGCCAGGTTGAAGAATTGACCGGTTGAATTTTGAACCCCTATCTTTTAGGTTAACTCAGGATTTAAATGCAGGGTGAAACTGCTGTAAGGTGTCTCTCAGGTATTCCCGGTCAAGGTGGGTATAAATTTCAGTAGTCGTAATACTTTCGTGTCCCAGCATTTCCTGTACAGCACGCAAGTCGGCACCGCCCTCCACGAGATGTGTTGCAAACGAATGACGGAAAGTATGTGGCGAAATATTTTTTGTAATCCCTGCAAGGCTGGCCAGCTCTTTTATAATCATGAATATCATCACACGTGATAGCTTTCTTCCCCGCCGGTTCAGGAACACAACATCTTCATTGCCGGGTATAACGGGTAGGCGCACACGAATATTTTGCCTGTAAATATTTATATATTTTATTGCGGGCGATCCTACCGGAACGAGCCTTTCTTTATCACCTTTCCCTATGATCCGAATATACCCGACATCAAAATAAAGGCATGATAACCGGAGGTTTACCAACTCACTTACCCGTAATCCACAACTGTAAAGAGTTTCAATAATTGCCTTATTCCGTGTGCCCTCTGGTGTGCTCATGTCAATAACGCTGCTTATGTTTTCTATTTCATTAAAGCTCAACACGTCCGGCAGGTGTTTTGCTAGTTTAGGTGTTTCAAGCAATGCCGTAGGATCCGTTTTTGAAATTTGCTCCTGCAGGCAATATTTGTAAAAATTTCGAAGCCCGGAAATTATTCTCGACTGGGAAGATGGTGTCATCCCGAGTTTACTAATCCACTGTAAGAACTTTTCCAGGTGTTGAAGCTCTACATCACGGGGTGTAATTTCATTGCGCGCGATAACAAGAAATTGTATGAATTTCTCCAAATCATACACGTATGCGTCTACTGAATTTTCCGATAAAGACTTTTCGAGTTGCAGGTAGGCCCTAAACCCTTTTTTATAGACATCCCACATAAAACAGTTTAAACGTTCTGTGAAATTAAAATAAAATATACGCTACTTTTATATTTTAAAGCAATCGTAACAGCATATTCTGAAGCCACCTAATTTTCATGCACACTATTAATTTCCGGAAATTCAAAAAAAGATTTGAGGAAAAGAGAAAATCTTTAAGACGTTTTATTACATCAACAGAAAATAAGCCGCCACATAACCTGGAAGTTCTTGCAGAACAGACGGATAAAAAGGTGTGGGCAGCAGTTAACTGCCTTGGTTGCGCCAATTGTTGTAAAGAGATGAGCCCCACTTATACTTTCGCGGATATAAAAAGAATTGCGGCACATTTGGGCATGAGACCGAAAGATTTCAGACAGAAATGGCTGTATCTCGATAAAAGGGAAAATGACTGGATGAACAAATCCCGGCCGTGCCAGTTCCTGGATCTAAAGTCAAACATGTGTTCTATATATGACGTACGACCTGCAGATTGTGCAAGCTTTCCCCACCTTTTAAAAAGACCAATGACTGACTATATGTATGTGCATAAACAAAACATCGAATATTGTCCGGCAACCATGCTTTTTGTTCAAAAGCTTAATGAATCTATAACGGGTAATTGTTAACTGACTTGCTTATCGATCACTTTGTTCTGTAAAATAAAAGTAAGACATTAACGTTGTTGACCACAGGTATTTATATTTTTTAGCACTTTAATCAGGCAGGATTTTTTTTCTGTTAGATACATCGCCGATAAACAGGCTGCTGGCATTTACAGATCGATTTTAAATTTTTAAAAAAATTAAACACATTTACTGTCTATAAATTCTTACCAACTCTATGCTACGCACAGGAAATTTAATTGGTCTCTTCTTAATGATTATTATAAGCTGTTGCCTGGTGTGTTGTAAAACGAAGCACGTTACTCCCGAAAAGGAAATTGTAAAAAAACCAGAGGAAATGGATGATCAGATTTCCGATAACATCAAAGAACTGCTGCAATTTGTAAAAGATAATGAGGGGAAAATTAATAACTCAATCAAATTATCACTTCCTTCGATAGTAGACTCATATTATGATCAAAATGATTATCATAATATCTGGAGCCGGAAAGAAAGGTGGCTTTCACCGGCTGATTCACTGTATGATTTTATTGAAACGTCAAAATACTACGGCCTTTATCCCGCGGATTATCATTTTAAAGAGCTAACCGGTTTACGTCAAAAATTAATTGATGATTCTTTGGCAAAAACTGATGCAATCATATGGACAAAGGCCGACCTTTTGCTAACTGATGCTTTTATGAAAATTGCAAAGGATATTAAAGAAGGAAGGTTGCTCCCCGACAGCGTGTCAATAATCTCCAAACAAAAATATATTGATTCTTTCTTTGTTAAAAATCTAAAGCAGGTTAATGAAAATAATTCTATTACCGACCTGTTTAATACTATTGAGCCTGCAAATGATAACTATCAATCCCTGAGGAGTATGCTAAGGGGCTTTGTTGATAGCATGGATAATACTGTCTATGTATATATTGATTATCCGCAGAAAGATTCGCTCAAACTGGTTAAAAGCCTTCAAAAAAGACTCATGCAGTCAGGTGCAACAAAGCTCAATATACCAATTCCTGATTCGGTGCTGCTGAGTACTGAAATAAAAAAATACCAATCATCGCACGGGATCAGCAAAGATGGAAAGATATCTGCTAAACTTATAAAAACCCTCAACAATAACGACGTTGAGAAATTCAGGAGAATTGCGATTACGCTTGACCGGTATAAACTTCTTCCCGCCAAACTTCCTGAAAAGTATATATGGGTAAATCTCCCTGGTTTTTATTTAAAGCTGTGGGATCATGATACGCTTGTGCTTGAGTCGAAAGTTATTGTAGGCAAGCCCGAGACACGAACTCCCGTCTTGTCGTCGCATATTACAGACATGGTTACTTACCCACAATGGACGATACCGGCAAGTATTATAAAAAAAGATATTTTACCGGCCATGAAAAAGGATGCCGGTTATCTTGCAAGGAAAGGCTTTAACCTGGTTGATACAAAAGGAGAAATAGTAAATCCTTACACAGTAAACTGGTCTAAATATTCAAAGGGGATTCCATGGAAAGTAATGCAGGGTAGCGGCGATGATAACGCCCTGGGAGTTTTTAAATTTAATTTTAGTAATCCATATAGTGTCTATTTGCACGATACAAACCAGCGTTATCTTTTCAAAAATTCTTCAAGGGCGTTAAGCCATGGCTGTGTACGGGTTGAAAACTGGCAGGAACTTGCTTTTTACATAGCCCGCAATGACAGTCTTAATCAAACTGGCGAAAACCAGCTATCCTATAATGTTGATTCTATTAAAACCTGGCTTGCGAATAAAGACAGGAAGCGGATCATGGTAAAAAACAAGCTGCCTCTTTTTATTGAATATTTTACCTGCGAGGTAAAAAAGAATAAAATCGTTTTTTATGATGATATTTATAATGATGACAGACGGCTTGCTGAAAAATATTTTGCAAATAAATAAATGAAAAATACCTTATAGTTTAGTGATACTGGTGCTGTCGAAAGGGATATTATGCAATCTTCTCACTTTGATATCTCCACCGATTAATTGAAATATTACTTCAGTATTTGTAAAATGAAAAAATTATTTCTTTGCCTGTGGGCGTTAAGCATTTCTTTTTCTGACCTGAGTGCGCAAGGGAAAACACATCATCATAAAATTACTTCGACAAAGAAAAATATTGTCAAATATGGCACTGCAAGTTTTTATGCGACAAAATTTAATGGGCGCAAAACAGCAAATGGGAATATTTACAATTCAGTAAAATATACTGCAGCATGTAATGTACTTCCATTAAATACCTGGATAAAAGTTACGAACCTTTCAAATGATAAATCGGTTATTGTGATGGTTAATGACCGATTGCACGCAAGAACCAAACGTCTTATTGATTTGTCAAAGGATGCTGCCAGAAAGCTCGGATATGTCAGGAAGGGGATAACACGTGTGAAGGTTGAAGTACTTAGAAATTTTCAACTGTCAACCAGGTGAAAATATTTTTTAGCACGGCTGAACCCCAGTGAGCAATTAGTTTCCCACCCATGCCGTTACTTCTTTGTTACCGTTATGTTGAGTTAAAACCGTTTTAATTAAATAATTTTCTCCTTTGGTTCTAACCCTCTATTTTTGTTTTTAGCAAACTAACATGTTATGAAAAAGTTTTATTTCCTGGTTCTCATAATACCTTTTTTTATTACATCTTTTGGCCAGCAGGCAAGCTATACAAAAACAAAGGCCTTAGGTTTTAGTTTCTTCTTAAGTGATTTTCAAACTGCTGCAGATATCAGGAATAACGGACTGGTAAGTGTTTTTAGAGCCAAAACTTTTTTCAAAACGCAAAGGATGAATCCGGGACTTGCATTAAACTATCTTTCAGGAATGAGCAGGCATATCGATTTTAGTGCAACTCTTGGCGGCTCATTCCTTGATTATCCCATAGAAAATAAACCTTCTTTCAGTTCAGATAATTTTTTACTGGAATCAACAGCAAGCCTTAACCTCAAGCTCCTTAGCGACAGGTATTGGGTGTCGCCCTTTATCGATCTTGGCGTTGGTGCCAGCAATTATAAAAAATATTTTAGTGCATTTATACCTGCGGGTGTAGGAGTACAAATTAATTTTATTGACCAGGCCTATCTTCTTATCAATTCGCAATACAGGATACCGGTAACGGAAAATGCCAGCTATCATTTTTACCACAGCATTACGATTGCAGGAAATATTGAAGAGAAGGAACGAACGCCTAAAGTTGTTCCAGTGCCTGTGGTAACAGACCGTGATGGTGACGGCATAGTCGATAGCCTCGATGCATGCCCCGACGAGGCAGGCCTTGCAGCATTGCAGGGTTGCCCCGACCGTGATAGTGATGGGATTGCCGATAAGGATGATAAATGCCCGGATGTTGCCGGCCTTGCAAAATACCAGGGCTGCCCCATACCGGATACTGATAAAGATGGTATTAATGATGAAGAGGATAAATGCCCTAATGTGCCGGGGGTTGCCCGCTACCAGGGTTGTCCGATACCTGACACCGATAAAGATGGAGTCAATGATGAAGAAGATAAATGTCCAAACGAGGCAGGTCCGGCTTCCAACTTTGGCTGTCCTGTAATTGATGTCGTAATTGTTGAGAAAGTAAATAAGGCTGCAAAAAATATCTTCTTTGCAACAGGAAGTGCCAAATTATTGCCGAAATCCTATAAGTCATTAAAAGAGGTGGCAAAGGTATTACAAGACAATCCATCGTTCAAAATAGATATAGAAGGGCACACAGATAGTACCGGCGGCCATGAAATGAATATGAAGTTATCAGATGCACGTGCTGCATCGGTGGCAGCATATTTGAAAGCAAACGGAGTAGATGAAAGCAGGATGACATCGAAAGGATATGGGCCTGATGTACCTCTTGCCCCCAACAAGACGGTTGCAGGAAGAGCCAAAAACAGGAGAGTGGAAATGAAACTGAGAAATTATTAATAGGAATGACTAAAACGAAACCCTGCTGTTGCGGGGTTTTTTTGGCATTTAAGTTACCGCCTTCCGTATGGTTAATAACTTTCTGAGAAGCTCCTCAAGGAGATCCAGTTTTAGCATGTTGGCCCCATCGCTTAAAGCACACGACGGATCGGGATGCGTTTCTATAAACAATCCATCTGCCCCGGTAGCTATGGCAGCTTTGGCAATAGTTTCAATCATTTGAGGATTACCTCCTGTGACGCCGCTGCTTTGGTTGGGCTGTTGCAAACTATGGGTGCAATCCATTATCACAGGCACCCCATGATTTTTCATGATGGGAATATTCCGGTAATCAACCACTAAGTCAGTATAGCCAAATGAGTTTCCTCTTTCGGTAAGCATTACTTTTTGACCCTGGCCTGGTCCACGGGATACTTTATTGATTTTTTCAACAGCAAACTTCATGGAATCTCCATTTACGAACTGGCCTTTTTTCACATTCACTATTTTACCGGTTTCTGCTGCCGCTACAAGGAGGTCAGTCTGCCTGCAAAGAAAGGCGGGGATCTGTAAAATATCCACATAGTTTGCGGCAACTGCTGCTTCCTCATGCGCATGGATGTCGGTGATCGTTGGCAATGAAAATCTATTGCCTACCTTTTGCAATATCTCTAAACCCACTTCATCGCCTACCCCGGTAAAAGAACCTGCACTGGTACGGTTTGCTTTGCGGTAAGAGGCTTTGAATACATAAGGAATATCAAGCCTTTTGCATATACCCCACACTTTTTCAGCGACTTCCATTACCAGTTCCTCACTTTCAACAACACATGGGCCTGCGATGAGAAAGAAATTTTTTTCATCATATTGCTGATCAACAAAAAGTTCCTTTAAAAAATCTACCATTGTATTTTTTTTTGAGCCAAAGTTATTTTAAACTGCTGAGGTAGCACACGAAAGGAAAACATAAAACTGACGCAAGAGAAGTAAGCGTTTGGCAGGGATAAGCTTTATTTTATCATGCTTAAATCATTGTCGTAATGAAATCAAAACGATCTGCAGCCCAAGGCATTAAGCTGGACCATTAAAATTACGGCAGCGCCATCTTACTATAAAGGAAGTCCAGGGCATCCTTGTCAGGTATTTTTTTTGACCCGGTCTTTTCACCCAATATCATTATCCAGTTAGTCTTTTTGTTGTATTGCGGCCATTCCGGCAGCCCGGGTCCGTTTGGATCCCCTTTTCTGATAAAATTCACCCAATAGGACGACATGGTATTTGAAATCTCGTGATCAACAGCTTCCCACGGACGGTTAACAAATTTTAAATTGTCATATGCATAAGGAACTTCGCCGGTATGAAATGCGCCATATTTTACATACTCTCCCGTAGCCGGTAACTTACGGGTAAACCGATATACAAAGACTTTTGATTTGCCCAGTTCGCTTTGAAAATTTGCCCAGGTGTAATTCTGCACACCAAAGATCATGTCGCGGGAAAGTTTTAATTGGGAAGTACCAGCTAGTGAATCATCAGTTGCAGGGTAAAATTTTAAAAAGTTTTGGGCATCAGTATTATATTTCTGTACTGCTTCCTTACGAAAATTTTCGGCGCTTTTTACGGGGTCAAACAGCAAACCTTCATCTTCATTCCAGCCAGTTAGCAAGTCAACATTATTTTCTTCGCCCCGCATGAAGATTTTTGCCGGAGCAGCAGGTAAAACATAACCATCTATGATCGGTCCGGTAAGCTTTTGAGCTTGCTTCATTAATTCATCCGCAGGCTTCTGTCTTAAATCGTAGATGGACGACGCATGTAATGACTCTGCAATTTTCAGCCCTTCCTCTTCAGCCTGGTGTAAGGTTGCACGTCCTCCAATGGCACCAGGAAGAAGACTTGCGCCACTTTCAGCAATGGCTCTGTAAAATAAATTTTTTGCAACCGGGGATGA
>JGI24806J26614_1000076_pt1 | contig 18376 bp, 10 predicted proteins | sample Kansoi200umMDA_FD_26614 | JGI IMG/M metagenome (IMG submission 26614)
ACACCTGTCGCATTTGCTCTGCAGAAGTTCCCGAAGGAAAAGTTGCTACGTCGGCCCAACGGCGATGAATGCTGTGCAGCGATATAATTTAATGAATGGTGGTGGTTATTTGCCTCCTAAGTGGGGTCTTGGATTTACACAACGTGTACCAACATTGTTCAGCCAGTCGGACATTATTAAAGAAGCACAGTCCTTCAATGAACACCAGTTTCCACTTGATTTTATTGGCGTTGAACCTGGCTGGCACAGCATGTCGTACCCATGTACTTTTGAGTGGGACAGTACCCGGTTCAAACATCCAAAGGAGTTCATTGATACACTCGCGGGAATGGGTATACGAACAAATCTTTGGTTGAATCCGTATGTCGCACCAATGAGTGGTTTGTATCCAAAAGTAAAGCCTTTATCAGGATCCCATACAGTATGGAATGGAATTGTCCCTGATATTACATTGCCTGAAACAAGACAGTTCTTTAAAGAGCATTTTATGAAGAACCACCTCGATATTGGAGTTGGTGGATACAAAGTTGATGAAGTTGATGGGTATGATAACTGGTTATGGCCCGACGTAGCAACTTTTCCTTCGGGAACTTCTGCAGAGCAAATGCGACAGGTGTATGGGTTAATTTTTCAGAATATGACAGCGGGATGGTTTAAAGAAAAGAACCAGCGTACCTATGGCCTGGTACGAGGATCGAATGCAGGTTCAAGCAATCTTCCATATGTCATTTACAATGATTATTACAGTCACCGTGATTTTATTACTGCACTCGTTAATAGCAGTTTCATTGGTGTTCTGTGGACACCTGAAGTACGTGCATCAAAAACGGCGGAGGAATGGGTTCGGCGGATGCAATCGGTTTGCTTCTCTCCAATGGCGATGCTCAATGCCTGGGCAGATGGAACAAAGCCATGGACATTCCCTGAAGTCGCTGATGCAGTAAAAGATGTCGCTACGTTAAGGATGCAGTTGCTGCCATATATCTATAGCACATTTGCCCAGTATCATTTTGAAGGTAAACCACCATTTCGGGCTATGAACCTGGTTGAAGGATTCGCATTCAGATCTACCGATGCCGCAGGAAAATTGGATGCTACCGATAATCCATATGCGATGGCTATCCGGGAAGATATCAAAGACCAGTATATGATGGGAGATAATATTTTGGTAGCCCCAGTATTTGAAGGAGAGAAATCCAGGAAACTCTATCTCCCGGCGGGAAAATGGTATGATTTCTATACCGGAAAATTCGTTGGCGAGAACCAGCAGATAACCATTGAAACTCCGCTTGAGCGTATCCCTTTATTTGTCAAAGACGGCGGAATCATTCCTATGGTGCCGGTAGCCTTACATGCTTCAGAACCGGGTGTAACAGTTCCTGTTGAAATCAGGCATTATGGAAATGCGGTATCCGAGTTCACTTTATATGATGATGATGGATTAAGCTTCAACTATGAAAAAGGAGCCTATAACCAGGTGAAACTATCGGCATCAAAAGACAAGAAAGGAAAATGGATTGGGAAGGTTTCAACACCTGATAAAACGAAGCCATTTTCATACAATAAATTCACATGGAAATTTATGCCAGTGGAATAGTAAAAAAGAAATCGGGAGTCGTAAGTCTTCCGATTTCTTTTTACAATAAACCTATAATCTTAGGTTTTTTTTCAGGTATTAATTCGATTGGCATTCCTTATTTTCCAGACTTCGGAAATCAAACTTTGAAAGCCTGGCAAACACAGTTCATTTCTGCTATCAAACAATTATTTCGGCGAGCAGGAATAATTAGCCCATGCAATACTAAATGAGAGAAATGGGTAGAAGAATTTTGGCCCCAACTTCGTTGGATAACCCTGGCTGTTTCTTTCAACTACTCCTACATTGTCCCTGCTGTAGTCCCTGTTTACAAACATCAATTCTTTGTTGCCTCCCAGGAAACTGGTGTTGTTTTTGAATGGATCTTCATCTATAGGATAGCTATAATGGGTAGTATCTATATGGCCTCCTAATTCTATATTTTCCTTTTTTACATACATGATAACTCGGTCGCGTGAATCATAAGTATATTCACCGGATGCAAAATAACCGCTGCCTTCTTCAACATTCGTCCCGGTTAAGAGAGTGTCGTACCTGATCAGTCCCTGATCATAGTAATATTTCGAGAGTACATTGGTGAGAATTTCCTGCTCCCGATTTAAACCTTCATTCATGGCGATCAATCGTTTCTTTGAATCGTAGTAGAAGGTGTACTCCCAAATACCTGTTCCGGCATCTAGCCGTTCAATATGAGAAGGCGCACCCCAATCAGTATAATAGAATGTTGCATCCGCACTGGAATCCGGGTTAAGTACTTCATTGATCCTGCAAACATCATTTTTTTTCGGCTTTGAGACAACCGACTCCTGCTTAGTGCAGGCAACAAATATTAAGGCCGCAAAAAATGCAGCGAAGTAAATGGACGGTTTCATTTTGTTATTTTTTAAAAGGAATAATTAACTCTAATATATACTGAACTATTACTATAGAAAATGATTACGATCACAACTGCGCCTGATGTTTGTAGTGTTCCTGGGCTTCCGTGGTTTGTTTAACAGGCGGTTGTGGGAATCCTGGATTACGGTGAAGATTAATCCCAGCGATTTAAAGTTTTTTCAGGACTTAGCAAGTCTTGAATTCTGGGCTATCGGCAATCATAATTTGCAGCCAGAATATTGATTCCGAGAAATGCATAAGATGTAGAAAATTTAGTTGGATATCCCAATTCATTTGTCGCTACGACACCTTGATTTGTTTTATTATAATCACGGTTTACAAACATCAGCTCCTTATTGCCACCCAGAATGGAATGATTGTTAACGAATGGATCTTCCGGCTGATATAAATAACGCAGCGTGTCCTTATGGTCATCTATCGCTTCGACAAGTGAGTATTCTATAATTCTTTTATGCGTGTCATAAGAATACTTACCTGTCCGAAAATAATTTCCCCCTCCATTTGCCAGATCTTCTTCTCTAAAGAGCGTATCACTTACTATCACATCATTTTCATATACATACTTTTCAAGAGTCCAGATAGCGGTATCGTCCGGACTAACTAACCCGGTGAGCAATGCAGTGAGGCGTTTATCCTGGTCATAATAAAACAGGTATTCCCACTGACCAGTTCGTGGGTCAGCCAATTCAATACGATCAGGTGCACCCCAATCGGTGTAAAAGAACTCCGCATATGGAACTGAATCTTTTAGTACTACTTTCAGCCTGCACTCGGAAGGTAGAATTAGCACATCAGACCCCTCACTACTACATGAAGTGAGTACAATAGACATTATTGTTAGAAGGGAAAAAATTAAGGGCTTCATACTAAAGGTTTAAATGATCTGCAGGCGAATTCTGATTATCATTAAATGACCCTTTGTAAAGTTCAGACATTTCCTTATGACTTCTATAGGCCGGGAACCATATAACCCCAAAATTTCCAATTGGATATTGGAAATTGGCAGGTGTTTAACCTGCACATTGAAGATGGAATCCATGTGATTTTGGGTTGGTAATATGAGCCAGTTTGAATTCCTGGCTACTGAATATTTGCCTTATTTGCTTTTTTCCACTTAAGTTCGATAACCTGAAAGAATGTATATGAAATCTACTATGCCGGTGATACTCCTTTTGTTGATGCTGTTCAATATTTACCAGTTATCAGCGCAACAGCCTTTTGGACTAACATATGAACTTCGCCAATTACATGATTTTAGCTTATTGCCTCAATACCGTGAGGGTACAAAAGTTTACCAGATTTCCAGCTATGATACTACCGGTGGGAATAACGATGGTTTCGGCGGAACATATTCATTTGTCCGCAAAGAAGGGAACTTCAATGTACTTGCTGATCTCAAAGGTCCTGGTGTTATTAATCGGATTGCTACTCCAACACCTACTAATGGTATGCTCGCTTTTTATTTCGATGGAGAGTCATCTCCACGTATCCGCGTCCCATATATTGAATTGTTTTCAGGTAAGCATTTCCCATTTGTGAAGCCATTGGTTGGGAATGAGGTCGGAGGCTATTTTTGTTATTACCCGATCGTCTATAACAAATCATTAAAGATTGTTTATGAAGGTACCGATATACGATTTCACCAGATTCAATATCGAACCTATCCTGCCGGTACCAATGTAAGTTCTTACAGCACTAATCTTTCCGCTACAGAAAAAGCTGAACTTGATAGTGCATCGACACGATTCAGCAATAATGGGAATCGGCCTTTTTCTACGGAAGGATTGAAATTGTTCCAGCAAAACTTTACAATTGAACCCGGTATGTCTATCGACCTGCTTAAGTTAACTGCGGGAGGGCGTATTGAAGGAATTGAATTTACTCGTCCATTGGCTTCAACTGCCATTTTACAGGTTAATTGGGATAATGAACAATCGCTGGCCATCAATAGTCCATTAAATGATTTTTTTGGCTATAGCTTTAATAAGCCTGCTACTCAAAGCTTATTAATTGGTTCGAAAGGTGGTACAGATTATTGTTATTACCCAATGCCATTCGATCAGTCAGCTTCTATCCGGTTGGTATCTCATTCAGTAACCGAAACGATTACCGGTTCAATACGGGTTTACTATTCGATGAAGAAAAGGAATCCTGCTGCCGAAGGGAAATTTTATGCTGTATGGCGACGCGATAAACCGGCCAAAGGAACCCCGCATGAATATTTTAATGTAAAAGGCAAGGGGCATCATGTAGCCACATTATTGCAGGCACAAGGACTTGAAGAGGCGAGTACCGGTTTCTTTGAAGGAGATGAAATAGCGATTGCTGATGGAGAAATGCGGATGCATGGAACAGGCTCGGAAGATTATTTCAATGGTGGCTGGTATTGGATCCTTGATCGCTGGGACCATGCAATGAGCCTGCCATTATACGGATGTCTTGACTATGATATCTCGAACAGCCGCACCGGTGGTTATCGTTTATACCTGGCCGATAAAGTTCCTTTCACAAAACAATATTCAATTACTATGGAACATGGGCCGGAACGAAATGAATTCCCGGTGGAGTATTCTTCTATCGCTCTTTATTATGGATCAAATGCATCAGCTTCTGGCATTGATCCATTTAAGTTTGATGGCCCGATTCAATCACCTGCCAGGCATCATTATCATGCACGTGATTTCAGCATGACCTTAAACCCGGGAACCTCAGCTACATATACAGGTTATGACCAGGTGCTTGAAATTTCAGCCACCATTCCGGAGAACAGCTGGTTTGTTGATGAAGAGGATAAAACGGATTCGATCGCCAGGGTGCGGGTTGAATTCAGTTCCATCAAGCCGGGTCGGTATAATGTACTGGTATATTATGAACAGGGACCAGATTGCGGCGAGTTTTCACTCTGGCGCAGGCAGCAACTTATTTCAGACTGGGTATCGACAAACGCTGTGGAAAAAAAGATGGTTGAAAATATTAAAGTCGGTGAAGTTGAATTCACAGACCAGGTAAAAACACTGACATTCAAAACAAGGCCTAATAAAAGAGGAAAATATGTACGGATAAACAGGGTTGTATTCGAAGCGATACCCTGAACTAATAAGGATTAGAAAACCAACGAAACTTTAAATAATAACTTTTTATCTTTTCTAAAAATATTTGCTTTGAATTTTCCTTCCCTTATCAAACACCGGTTGTGCTTAGCTACCGGCATGGTATCGTTAGTAGGTATGTTGTTTGCCTGCAAACCAGCCAAACATGCATCAGGTGTTCCTGATACCGTTATGAACGGGATTTACAATGAAGTAAAAACGCCTTATAAATTTGGGATCGTTTTCAGGCACCCGGATTCTACAAAGATGATGGATAGTCCTTCCATATTTCGTTGGAATAATTCCTGGTTCATGACCTATATCATCTTTGATGGAAAAGGCTATGAAACCTGGCTGGCACAAAGTGATGATCTGTTGCAATGGAAATCCAAAGGGAGAGTGCTTTCATTTACTGATTCAGGATGGGATGCCAACCAGAAAGCCGGTTATATGGCACTGTTAGATACTAAATGGGAAGGAACTTATGAACCGGAACAATTCAATAACCGTTATTGGATGTCGTATCTCGGGGGATCTGTTAAGGGTTATGAAGCCGGTCGACTTGGTGTAGGGATGGCTTCTACCAATGATCCATCGGTTGCCACAGAATGGAACCGTGTACCGAAGCCGGTATTATCGGCTAATGACTCTTCAGCCCGCTGGTTTGAAAAACAGACGATCTATAAAAGCATGATATACCATGACAGCGCCAGGCATACCGGCCAGCCATTTGTCATGTTCTATAATGCCAAAGGAGACACAGCTGATTATGAAAGTATTGGCATGGCGGTATCGGATGACATGCATCATTGGAAGCGCTATGGAACCGAACCGGTCATCAGCCAGTTCAGACATGGAACCATTTCTGGTGATGCACAAATTGCTCGGATTAATAACCTGTATGTCATGTTTTACTTTGGTGCATTCTGGAATGATAAACATGCCTATGAACGATTTGCATGCTCCTATGATCTTATTCACTGGACCGACTGGAAAGGGGAGGACCTTATAGCTCCATCCGAACCTTACGACCAGGACTATGCGCATAAACCATTCGTTATAAAATGGAACGGAGTCGTATATCATTTTTATAATGCAGTTGGAAAGGAGGGGAGGGTGATTGCGTTGGCGACTTCGAAGCCTTTATCACCTACGCTAAAGCTTCGGTGATCAAAGGAAGTTTATTCGAAATTTTTAAGCGGTTGCAAAACTTTTCTGCATCAACTTCAGCCTTATTTTTTGTTGCTATTCTACTCGATTTTTTCCAGGTGAGTATGCATTACCGCGTGCTTAGAAGAACTAAAATCAAAATGATTTAGTTTATAAGTGGTGAAATTATTGTTACCTTCTTTGATTAAAATATTTGCATCAACCGGGATATTGGTGAATATTTGAACCTTGCCAGTTGCAGGCCATTTTATTTCTACTTTTTCAATGGATGTTGCCTTGCCAAGACCAATATGCTGCTTCAGGGGATTACTGCCAAAACTACCTCCGGAATTTACATCTCTGTAAACAGATCGCTCAATGCCATTTTCTTTAAACATTACTTTAATTCGCGTGCCAATTGCGATCCTGTTAGAAACCGAACCTTGTAAAGTGAGATTGACCCAATGATTGTGATTTTGGCCTGGGTTTAAAAACAAAGAATTTTCGTAAGCATCTGCTTTGTACGCTCCACCCATTTTTATATAGATATCTTCATTACCATCATTATCAAGATCGGCAAAGGAAACGGCATGGCCTTTTTGTAAGTTGCCTACCCTTGCAGCAGTAGTAGCATCTAAAAAGCGTAATCCGTCTATATTTTTAAATAGCTTATTTGGTACGACCGAACTCAATACCGGGTTTCCGGTGCCAAGATAGAAATCCAGGTAACCATCGTTGTCAATATCACCAAAATTCGATCCCATCGCGAAAGCAAATTTATTCAACCCCACGTTAGCTGAAACATCTTCAAATGTTCCATCGTGTTTGTTCCTGAACAAAAAAACTTTACCTGCGTTGCCCACAGGCAACTGTATTGCCTCAGCGCCTGCATAATAAGAAAGCGATTGGCTAAATTCATAGCCACATACCAAGATATCCAGCCAGCCGTCATTATCATAATCCCAAAACCATGTAGGGAAAGAGCGCGTTGAATTGTTGCCTAAGCCAGCTTGTTTGCTTACATCCTCAAATTTTATTTCGCCATCCTTAACCGATTCGTTTTTCAATAATATTTTCTTTCCGTTCATTGTCGAAATGAAAATATCAGCGAAACCATCATTGTTATAATCGCCTGAAGTAACTCCTTTCACAAATTTTGTCACAGCACAACCAGCATTTGATGCAATTTCCGTGAAGCTTCCGTTTTTATTGTTAATGTACAATTGACAGGGGTGAATTTCCCCACCCGGCAATGTTTCATTGCCTATGAATACATCCAGCCAGCCATCGTTATTAAAATCTGCCCATGTAGCTGTTTGCGTAGGATTAAAACAAAGGAGTCCACTTTCTTTTGTTACATCTGTGAATGTGCCATCGCCGTTGTTTCGCAATAAAGAATTCGGGTTGTTACCAAATTTTCCTTTCCATCCGCCTCTTAGCACGAATATGTCTTTGAATCCATCATTGTTATAATCGCTTTGTTGTATGTGCAGGCCGCCCGTTAAATATCCGAGACCTGAAGAATCAGATACATCTGTAAAACTTCCATCGCTGTTATTCCTGTAATAGCGCATGGGTTCTGACAAAGACCAGCTGCTTAATACTATGTCAGGATAATTATCATTATTAAAATCATCAATAATGCAGCCACCGGCCATGCATTTATAATTCAGACCCATATTAGCCGCCACATCTTTGAAAGGTTTAACCAGGTGCATGGAATCATCGTCCTGTATTTTCAAAAGAAATTGGGGTGGTACCTGCTGCGGGTAACCCCCGGTAGTCATGTATGCAATATTCAGTAACCATCTTGATTCCAGGTCGTTGGGATCATTAGTTAATATTTGCTTATATATTTCGATGGCTTTTTCCGATCCTGTTTTATCGTGATGCACACCACCGTTGGAAATAGGATAGATGCATGATTCGGCAGTATGATTATGAATGCAATTCCTTCTTTCCCCCAACCTGAAATATGCATTGGCCATATCTTTCATCACGGATTGCCGTTTATCGAAGTTGCTGCGGGGAATTTTTTTTAGCAGAGCCTCTAAGATATCTATTGATTGTTGTTCTTCACCTAACTGTAAAAGTGCATTTGCTTTCCTGCTCAGTGCTTCTGTTAACGCATTTTCGTCGGAAGAATTATCTATTACAGAATCACAAAAATTTATCACTGCGCCGGGACTGAAAATATTATTACGATTGTACTCATATTTTTCTGCTGCCTTTAGAAGATCAATCATATCCTGGTTTGGCAGTAGTACTTTATGCTTGCAGGAAACAAATAAAAACACTAACATAAAAAGCAACTGAAGGCTTATGCCGTAATCTTTTAAACACTCATGTTTATTATCATCATGTCTAAAGAAACAGGATTTAATTATCATAAAGCCTTTAATGTATTATAAGTCGGCGTGAATGTTTAATTGTAAACTCTTCCCGCACACAAATTTTTTTATTTATAGCAAATCGTTGCAATAATAAAAAAGAAGAGGCTACTGTTTAGTCTCTTCTTTTTTCAAAAAATGTATTTGTTTATTTCATCAAAGGATTGGCTGCAATTTCGCTTGCCGGAATTGGGAATAGGCTAACCTGGCCTGGTTTAGGATCAGGCCTGATTGAGGGATAATAGCCTTTATTCCTCCACCTTAAAATATCAATATTGCTGCTTTCCTCGCCGGCTAATTCAACTGCTCTCTCGTGCATAACTGCATTTATTGCCTGGTTTTTACTGGTTAGTGTAACCGGTGGCATATTTACACCCTGCCTTGCGCGCACTTCATTAATGTATTTGGCTGCGTTGCCAGGGTTGTCTGTTTCAGCTTCACACTCTGCGAGCATAAGCAGCACATCAGCATAACGAATCAGGCGCTGGTTTAAACCGCCGGGATGGAAGCCGGAATTAATCCAATCCAGTATTGAATATTTGCGAAATACTCTTTTTTTAACATCGCCATTGTGGTTGCTGGTGCCGACGTTCATATCAGCTGCTTTCATTTCCACTCCGGCAACAGTGCCTCCCATAGTTAAAATTTTGTCACCTGCTTCGTAGAAAGTGAATTTAAACCTTGGGTCATTCGGTTCAAATTCGTTAAGCACCTGGTCAGAAGGAATTACGTTACCCCAAACTATGCCATACTCCTGGTTGCGTACGGTGCTTATGGCTTGAGTAGCGCCTTCACCGTTGTAGCCCCAGTTAAAACTATCATCACCTTTATCAACAAACGCAACTTCAAAAACAGATTCGGCATTAAACTCATGCCCTGTTGCAAGCTGGTTGCTTGAAGCTTTAACATCGCCATCAAAATTATTAAGAAAAGGTACCAGGCTATATTTATTATATACATTTAAAAGCGCTGTTTTTGCAGCTGCATAATCACCTTTTTGCATTTGTACTTTTCCGAGCAAAGCATAGGCTGCACCGTTTGTAGCGCGGCCCTGCTGGGCACCAACAGGAGGTAGTTTGGAAGCTGCATCAGTAAGGTCTTCGATTATTAATGCATAAATATCTGCGGCAGCTGATTTAGCTTTAAAGTCTGTGACATCTACAACAGGTTCAGTGTAAATCGGCACATCACCCCACATAGTTACCAGTTCAAAATAGGCCCATGCCCGTAAAAATTTAGCCTCGCCAACACTTACATCCCTCAGTTCAGTGTCATCAGTTACGCCAGGGGCCTTGGATAGAATCATATTGGCCCTGTTGATCATCTGGTAACAGCCGTTCCATACACTTGTCATTACAGCATTTGATACGGATGGTGAGTTCTGTTTCAGCAAATCAGATCTTGGAGCATCCAGTTGGGAGCCGCCTGCCCAGGTTTCTGCACCCCGCATATCATGGGTAAAAAACCATTCGCGGCCTACAAGATTGGCGGAGCGTAAAGTCGAATAAATCGCATTTACACCATTTTGCAGCTCCGAGGCAGTTTTAAAATAGCTGTCAACAGTCGGGCTATTTTCGTTCACTACGTCCAGCTTTTTATTACAGGCAATTATGATGGCGATGCCTGAAAAAACTGCAACTACAAGTAGTTTTATATTTCGTTTCATAATTATTATGTTTCATCTGTTTAATTAAAAATTGACATTAATTCCAACCTGGAAACCCTTTGACTGAGGATATACAGCATAGTCAACACCATTGGTTAATGACGTTGTACTCACCGTTCTATTACCAACTTCAGGATCAAAACCGGAATAGTTTGTAAATGTCAGTATGTTTTGCGCTGATACATAAATGTTGAAACCCCTTACAGTTCCCTTAGAGAGCGATTCTAAAGATTTGGCTGGCACATTGTAGCTTAACATTATATTTTTCAGGCGCAGGTAAGACCCGTCCTCAATGAAACGCGTAGAGGTGCGTGCATTATTATTTGGATCGGCAGATACAGCACGCGGAATATTGGTATTTGTATTTGTAGGGGTCCAGGCATTCAATACCTGGGTGCCGCCATTAAAGAAACGGATCATGCCTTCTGTAGCCGTGCGTGTGGCATTATAAATCTTATTGCCCTGTACGCCCTGGAAAAATACTGTTAAGCCGAAATTCTTATAGTTAGCTCCCAGGTTGAGTGAATAGCTGAACTTAGGTATGAAACTGCCCAGGAATGTACGGTCATTATTATCAATTACACCATCAGGTTTACCGTCGGGCCCGTTGATGTCTTTGAACATAAGATCACCCGGACCAGTCCCACTAGCTTGCTTAGCATGGGCTTTTATTGAAGCGGAATCCTGGAAAATACCTTCCACTAGCCAACCATTAAACGATTGAACCGCCTGGCCAGGTGCTGTGACTGTAGGACTGTAGCCTTCTGTAAAATCCGCATCGGCGCCGGCTCCAATACTCGAAACTCCTTCAGCTAATTTATCCACATTGTTTGTAATAAAGCTCATGTTGACAAGGGCATTCCATGTGAAATCACCTGCCCTGTCATTATAACCTAGTTGAAATTCAAATCCTTTGTTGGTCATACCACCCACATTTAAAGGCACCGTAGTGTTTATAAATCCCATTGTTGGGGGAAGCGGAACCTGTAGTATCAGGTTGTCTGTTTTTCGGTTATAATACTCGGCCGATAAAGTGATTGCATTATTCAGCAATCCCAGGTCGAATCCTATATTTAGTTGCTTCGTAGTTTCCCACTCCAATTCTTTATTTCCCAATCCCGGTATAGAAGAGGCTGCACCGCCGTTAATATTGTTGTTGAAAGGATAATAAGCGCTGTTAGCATTAACACTTACCGACCAAGGATAATCGCCCAAAACAGCCCCGTTAAGGCCTGTAACACCATAACCCACACGCAACTTCAATTCGGAGATTTTTGTATGACCCTTCATGAAATCTTCCTGGTCTATTCTCCAGCCTATGGATCCTGAAGGAAATGTGGCCCATTTTTTACCCGGCGCCCATACAGATGCACCATCACGGCGAATAGCACCACTAAGCAGGTATTTCCCTTTAAAATCGTAATTCACACGGGCTATGTAAGATATAATGTTGTTTTCTCCAAGCGTTGTTTGGACTGACACATTGCTGGCATTATTCAACGTTTTTAGATCATTTGAAGCCTGGTTGCCACTTGCATTTTCGGTGCGTATTTTCTGACCCTGGTATTCATAAACGGCAATAGCATTAAAATGATGACTGCCAAAAGTTTTATCAAACGTAAGTTGCTCGGTATATAACTGAACGGCAGAAATAGACCTGTTATTAGTAATGGTAGCCTGCGATGCGCTGGAACCGGCAATGGTGCCGCCATCATTAAATATGGGAGAAAAACGATAATCTAACATGTTGGCATAGTCGATGCCAAAAGTTGAGCGGAATTTTAACCACTGTGTGAAATTTACTTCCGCGAAAACAGTTCCTAAAATTTTTACGGTTGACCTGTTGCCTGGATTTTTTAATTCAGCATCTTCAATCGGGTTGGTTGGGTCGCTACCATCCAGTACAGAGTTTACGCCCCGGTATCCTCCATTGGTGGTAGGGTCATATACAGGCATATATGGCATTATCCTGATAACATTCAATAAATTTGACCTCGATCCTGCTTCATTATTATCATAATCCTGGCTGCCATAGGCCGCATATAAGTTCTCGCCAAAGGTGAATGTTTTACTGATCCTGTGATCTGAATTAATACGGAAGTTATAACGACGGTATCCTACGGCGGGCGCCGTACCTTGCTGATCAAAAAAACCTGCGGAAGCATAAAAACGGGAAACGTCATTGCCTCCGCTCAGTCCAATATTTGTTTGCGTCATCGAACCCTGTCTGAAATATTCATCCTGCCAATCGGTAACATTGTTGCCATACGTAGTTGAAGCACCATCATATATAGGTGTATTAACCCATGCAGGGTCTGAGCGCCTGGCCACCTTGCTTCCATTGTATTCAGTTGCATGTTCATCAAACTGAGTTGGGTTCATTAGGCTTAATCTCTCTGTAACATTCTGGATGCCATAATAAGAATTCAGACTTACATGCAATTTCCCATCCCTTGTGCCTTTTTTGGTAGTGATCATGATCACACCGTTAGTGGCTCTTGAACCATAGATGGCTGCTGCAGAAGCATCTTTTAAAACGTCTACGGTTTCTATATCCCTTGTATCAATGGTTGACAGATTGCCAGTAGGAAACCCATCCACTACATATAAAGGGTTAGAAGCGGAAGATATTGAACTTATACCCCTTATGGTAACAATAGGATCTGTTCCCGGACTTCCGTTGCTTACAACTGAAAGGCCTGGAACGCGCCCCTGCAATGCAGATTGTACGCTAACAACAGGCACTTCATTTAGCGTTTTATTATTAACAGTGGATATGGCGCCTGTAACTGCGGCACGCCTTTGTGTACCATACCCTACAACAACCACGTTTTCAAGCTGCTGATTGTTTGAAGTTAATGTAATGGTTAAATTGTTATCATTACCGATCGTTACTTCTTTATTGGTAAAACCTACGGTACTTATAACTAATATGTCACTCGGAGAAGCGGATATTGAGAAGTTGCCACTCTCATCAGAAGTTGTTCCGCGTGAAGTTCCTTTTACCGTTATAGATGCAGATGGAACAGATTTGCCTATCTCATCCATAACTTTCCCATTTATGGTCGTTTGCGCATCAGATCTTACCGTAAAAGCTGCACAAAAAAGTAAAGATAAAATTGCGGAGAGGGCTTTTCCCTTGAAGAAAGTTTTCTTCAGAAGTCGAGTGTGAATGTTTGCAGGCATAGCAGTCGTTTTATTGATGAATGCATACAATCGTGAGGGGAGAAATAAATAAACAAGGGTTTATGTTGTTTACAAACTCACAAACTATATACAAGATAACCTGATGAAATATTGGGGGTCGGAAGAGATTTGAAACCAGATTCTGGTTAAATCAGTTAGTGTAACCGATTACATAATATGAGACCATTATCATGCCCTTTCGCTGCATCCACTGGTAAAAAATTTGCCGAAATGCACTTTTTCTTCTACTAAAATAAAGTTTTCCTATTTAAAAGCAATCGGTTGCATAAAATTTTTTCAAAACTATCCTATTTTTATTGCTCGATGTTATGAAAATACCCAAAGATAAAAAGGACATAACCATTTATGACATAGCCAGGCAGGTCGGGGTATCGCCTGCAACCGTGAGCCGCGCATTGAACGATAGCCCGTCAATTAGTTTGAATACAAGGCATAAAATCAACGCATTAGCCGAAAAATTGGGCTATCGCCACAATACATTTGCAAGTAGCCTTCGTTTACAAAAAACGCATACGATTGGAGTAATTCTGCATGAATTGAATAGCTATTTTATTACTTCTGTGTTAGCGGGCATTGAAAAAATTGTTACAGAGGCGAAATATCATCTTATAATTGTTCACTCTGCAGAAAACCCGAGTCTTGAAGCAGCCAATGCCCTCAATCTTTTTCATAAGAGAGTTGATGGTGTAATAGCATCTCTTTCTTTTGAAACCGAAGATCTTTCTCATTTCAAACAATTTCGGGATAAGAATATACCTGTAGTTTTTTTCGATCGCGTATTCGAAAACAGCGACTACGCTAAGGTTATCATCAATAATTTCCAGGCTGGCTACGATGCTACTACACACCTGATTCAACAAGGATGTAAACGCATCGCGCTCATAACTTCAAGCCTGAAAAGAAATGTGTATTCCGAGCGAATGAAGGGGTACAGTAAAGCATTACAGGATAATCATCTTAAATGTGATGAAAAGCTTTTGATTATCGATGGTATTAAAGAAGATGATGCATTACGTTCCGCGAAAAAAATTTTAGCTATGAAGCATTTGCCGGATGGTATTTTTATTACCAACGATTTTTGCGCGGCAGTAATAATGCAGGTATTAAAAGATAAGGGTATTCGCATACCAGAAGACATCGCTATTGTTGGATTCAATAATGATATCATCGGGAAAGTGGCAAACCCCAAACTGACTACTATAAATTATCCCGGTTTTGAAATGGGCCAGGTGGCTGCCCGAACTTTGATCAATCACCTGAAACGCTTATCCGACATGAGTCTGACAAACACAATTGTGATAAAATCTGAATTGATAGTCCGGGAGTCTTCATTGAAAAATGGTAAGAAATAAGAAGGCTAATATTTACACTTAAACACTTTCATGTAATCATCATTAATTGCAATAAGAATTAGTTTTTGATTATTGGCAGTTGTGATAAGCTTCATGTCTTTTACATCGCCGTCAATTTTAAATCCAGATTCAACAGGTGGTATGGTTTCGAACGTTTTCCTATTTAATCCTTTTAAAAAACAACCATATGATGCATCATACCTGCCTGTCATTACTTCTGTTTGGTATTCATTGCCCGCAAGCAAAATATCTTTTATTCCATCCCCATCCATATCCGCACAAATAATTGCATTGACTGGGGCAAACTGTACTTCTTTGGGCAATATATGTTTCTCAAATTTACCATTGCCCATATTTTCCAGCCAACAGCTTCGAGTTTCATTACAAATTAAAACCTCCAGGTTTTTGTTATCAGGGAAAAGGTCACCTGGCGTGGCCTTAGCATAATCTTTATTCAATAAATATTTTTTCTTAACTACCGGCGCCTGGGCAGCAAGCAGGTCACGATTTATAGATGGATATAATTTCCTTTCTCCATCCTCCCCTTTAATATAATAAAACATAACAGGATCTATGCTGCCATTGTTATCAATATCTTCAGCATATAATTTCATTGGATATTCTGCACTCGTATTATAATGACAATTCAACCCTAAGTTACCGGCAATAAAATCAATGTCACCATCGTCATCAACATCACTTGCAATCAGGCTTCTCCACAAACCATTCATGTTTTGCAATCCTGTGGAGGGTGTAATTTCGGTAAGATGCTTCCCGTCATTTGTAAAAAATCTTATCGGCATATATTCACCGGCAATTATTAAGTCAGGATCTTTATCGTTATCAAAGTCTGCCCACTGCGCAGCTGTAACCATTCCTGCTTTTGATAATACCGGACAAATATTTTGGGTTACATCGGTAAAAACACCTTTATTATTTTGCAATAAGTAACTGCTGGGTGCTAAAGGATATTTTTTGGATACGCGTCCACCGATAAACAGATCAGGATCCCCATCCTGATCATAATCTGCAACAGCAACACAGCCCGAAATTGTTTTTATACTGGTTGGAATTGCAATTGCGCTTAATTTAAAATTGCCTTTGCCATCATTGAGGTATAATTGCGGATGATAAAACATTGATGTATCACTGTAACGCGTATCCCCATAAGTAATCAGCAAATCCAAATCCCCGTCTCCATCAGTATCCAATAAAACAGAGCCCTGATCTTCTGTAAATTTTGAAGTTGGGATAAAATCTTTACCGGTAAAACTTCCATCGATTTGCTGCATGAGTATTCTTCCCTGTGAATTAAATCCGCCGCCAATATAAAAATCAGTTTTACCATCGTTGTTGATGTCTCCTGTTGAAATGAAGGGTCCTAATTGCGAATATTTCTGCGGTAGCAAACGCTGATCAGCGTAATCATCATATATAACATCAGTATGTTTATAGATTGCGTTCCGCGATATTGTAACATCATCAAAAATATTAAGGTTGATGTTTCGTGAAGAAGGCTGCCAAATTTCTGTTGCATTTATTTGATTCAATGTATACAGGCTATCTGTACTTAAATTTTGCAACACTTGTTTTTGATTGTTTGCCCAGACAATTACAACTGAATCTACTTTTGTATTATTCCCTGTGCCAAACAAAAGTTTTGCATCAACTGTTGATAAGTACCCACGTACCGGATATTCTTCCTGTACCTGTGATTTGCCATTAGTGTATACAAAAACTTTTGCTCCAAATCCTTTTGTATTCATACTATCTCCCATCAGCAGAAAGCTTATGCTATAATTTTTATTTGCTTTGCCAGGCTGATTTTCATTATTGATTAAAACAAATGCTTCTTTGTTAATGTTGTTTACAACCAGGTCCAGGTCGCCGTCATTATCCAAATCAACATAAGCCGCACCATTCGACATTGAATTTTGTTTGATGCCAGACGAATCCGTAATGTTTGAAAAAGTATAATCGCCATTATTGAGATATAAGTAATTGGGTATCTCAACATGTTTTAATGCCACAAGTTTATCGCGGAGTGTTTTTCTAAGCTGTTCTTCCGTTGTTGTTTGCCCGGAAGTTTGGCTGAAAGAAATAAAATCCGCATTAATGAAATCCCTGCCAACACCATTAGTTATATGTGCATCTTTATAACCATCATTATTGAAATCGGCAAAGAGAATGCTCCAGCTCCAGTCTGTTTCGCTGATGCCTGCTAATTGTCCTATCTCACTAAAGAATGGAAGTGATGTATCGCCACGTTGATAATTACCATTATTCAATTGTAACATATTTCGCATAAACTCAGGCGCATAACCGAGACTTCTTTCCGCCTGGTATCTGTCGTAATTCATAAAAGAAAAAGTTTGCTTCTTTCTGTAATTATCTTCAGGCATCATATCAACCGAGGCAATATCAAACAAATTGTCGTTATTAATATCAGCAGCATCACAGCCCATGCTGCTATAGCTTTGGTGCTTTGTAGAGGCATCGAGAATATTGGTGAATGTTCCATTTTTATTGTTTAGCCATAAATCATCATTCGATATAAAATCGCCACAAACAAAAATATCCGGATACCCATCCATATTAAAATCGCAAACGGACACACCTAATCCGTAACCGTCTTCTTTTATTCCTGCTTCCATGGATACATCTGTAAAAACAGGGTGACTATTTTTGTTGCTGTCGTTTCTATATATTTTATCATTGGCAGGTGAATGACCGCTGAGATTTTTCGGAAATAAATAGTTGGCAGAATATGATGCATTCAACATATAATTTGATAGATACATATCAAGATCGCCATCTTTATCATAATCAAAGAACACGGCCTGTGTTGAAAAACTTGTGTCTGCCACTCCATATTCAACAGCTTCTTCTTTGAATGTATTGTTGTGTTGATTAATGAAAAGGAGATTTCGAGAATGCATGCCAACGGTTTTACCATATGTGCAGAGATAGATATCATCATAACCATCAGCATTAATATCAACGACACTAACACCACTGATCCAATCGCT
>JGI24806J26614_1000077_pt1 | contig 18376 bp, 12 predicted proteins | sample Kansoi200umMDA_FD_26614 | JGI IMG/M metagenome (IMG submission 26614)
ATCTCATCCTGGTTGATCGTGTGCCCCATATTATGATACACCTTCTCCGTAACATCGGCCTGCATATCTCTCAAAATATTCGCCGCCAAAACAGAATGAGCCCTGGTTGTCATCTGCATTATCTCTTTTGCAGGAGATAGTGGAGGATGTAGAGCAGGCTGGGATCCCGTCCAGTAATATTTACTTCCTTGGCTTTTCACAAGGAGCGTGTCTGACGCTTGAGTTTGTTACTCGCAATGCAAAACAGTACGGCGGTGTAGTAGCATTTACAGGCGGATTAATTGGAGATAAGATCTACCCGGGAAATTATAAAGGCAGCTTTAATAGCACGCCGGTGTTTATCGGCAGCAGTGATCCGGATATGCATGTGCCCGTAGAAAGAGTATATGCAACGGCGAATATTTTGAGAGATATGCAGGCCGATGTTACGGAGAAGGTGTATCATAATATGGGGCACACGATCAACCAGGATGAGATTGATCAGGCGAAGAAGTTGGTGTTTAAAGTATAGAAAGATTCCGTAAACGTCCGGTGAAGAGTTTACCCAGAGAACAAGAGTGGCACTTTGCCTACTCCGTTCTCAAACTCTTAACCGGATTCGTCATCGCCGCCTTCTTCGCCTGAAAACTAACGGTACACAAAGCAACTACCACTGCCATCACAAAAGCCCAGCAGGGCATGCATGCGCGGTATGCAAAATCCTGGAGGCAGCTGGATAATAATATAGGCTGTCATTCCAATGGCCAGGCCCATAATATTGATCAATGAAAATATCTTGTGCCTCCAGAGGTTCCGGTCATTTCTCCGGCGCCCCTAAATGCTGCGCCTTCTCATCAAATATCACGATCTTTCCGTTCACGATCTTTGCATCATTCACCATGCTCATGGAGTCTGCCTTCCCCTTTTTATCTACCCAGCTTTGTTTATACCACAAGGTCACCCATTCTTCTGTTCCATCTTTTGAAACGACAGCTTCCCAATCCTGCATCTTAATTTGCACGCTGGCGTAATTGGCCCATGATTCCTCGATCAATTTGGGCAGACTGTCATATTTTACTGTCTTATGGAAGTAGTCGAAATGCATTTGCACACTGTCCCCAAAGTAGGAAACACATTCAGGAATATTTTTGGTTTCCCAGGCCTTCACCATCTTCATGACCAGCACTGCATTTTTCTTATCGCCCGGTTGCCAGTCTTTATAAGGCTTATCCAGTGTGTAGGGGTAGTCCAGTGTATCCTGGGCGGTGGCAGATGGCGCGCTTTCTGTAGCTGTACTTTCAGATTTGTTGCCCGGCTGATTACAGGCAAAAGCAAAGAGCATGCTGCATGCAAAGAGGAGAATAAACCGTTTCATTTGATTACAGTTTAAGATTGGTTGATGAAATAGTGTATAACCTGAGAGAGAAAGGCCGCAATTGGGGTAAAGTGAATTTAAAGAAAAAAGCCGGGATCCCGAAAAATATCATTTATTCTTATACATCGAGCTTCTCACCTTGCTCAAAAATTCCGGCGATACGCCTATATACCGTGCAATCTGATGTTGGGGCACCCGCTGCAGGATATGCGGGTATTTTTCTGTAAAAGCCACATAACGTTCTTCCGCCGTTTGAGAAACAGAAGCATAAAAGCGTTTCTGCAATACCCCCAGCGAGCGTTGTACCAGGATACGGAAGAACTTTTCAAACTTCGGTACCTTTTCAAACAACCGCATTTTATTTTTATAGTCGATCATGAGCAGTTCGCAGTCCTCTATCGTTTCAATGAACATATTGGAAGGGACCTGTTCAGAAAAACTGGAAAGATCGCTCACCCACCAGCCTTCCACGGCGAAGAGCAGAATCGTTTCCGTCCCCTCTTTATTGATATAGTAAGAGCGGATACACCCTTTTATAATGAAAGCCTCAAAATCGCATACCTCGCCCTCCTGTAACAAAAAGTTCTTTTTCCTTACTTTTTTATATTTTAGTAAGGAATGGAACTGCTCCAGCTCTTCTGTTGTGAGCTGTATATATTTGGAAATAGACTGGTCGATCTCTTCAAACATGCCATAAAAATAGAAAATTCAGCCCGGTTTCTGTCCATTTCAACTGCCAAATTGCCGGCTTGGGCTAAAACTGCTCAGCGGGCGCTCCATAATCATCTTCCTTTGCATAACAAATTTTCACACCATGTCGTCAGCCACCATTCACCGGTTCAAAAGAAGGATCATCAAGACAATCGTGCTGCTATTTGCCTGTTTGCTCCTGATCCAGTTCATAAGACCCACAATTCCCCACCCTCCTGTTACAGGCGATCTGCAAGCCCCTCCGGAAGTTAAAGCGATCCTGAAAAGGGCCTGTTATGACTGCCACTCCAATGAAACACAGCTCAGATGGTACGACCGGCTATCCCCTGCCGTATGGCGGGTAGCCGGCCATATAAAGGATGGCAGACAGGTGCTGAATTTCTCCAACTGGCAAAGCCTTGCGCCGGGAGATCAGAAGGGAAAGCTTTTTGAAAGCTTTAACCAGATACAGTTAGGCGCTATGCCGCTGAAAGATTATCAATTCGTACATCCTTCAGCTGCCGTTTCTGCCAGCGACCTAACCGTGTTAAAGCAATACCTGGCAGGAATGATCACCCACAAGCCGGCTGACAGCTCCAAAATTGCGGACGCGGAAAAACAGTTCAGCCAATATAAAGCAGGCACATTTGGCGCCCACAATGTACAGCCAACGCTCAACGGCATTGCCTACCTTGGTGATTATAAGAACTGGCAAGCCATCAGCACTACCGACCGGATTGACAACGGCACCATGCGCGTTATCTACGGGAACGATGTTGCCATCAAAGCCTTAAAAGAAAATCATATCCATCCCTGGCCAAAGGGTACGGTCTTCGCAAAGGCTGCCTGGGCAGCCCTGGAAGACGCCGACGGTAATGTACATCCCGGCGCTTTTATACAGGTGGAGTTTATGATAAAGGATGATCAAAAGTATGCTGACACCAAAGGATGGGGATGGGCACGATGGAAAGGCCCGCAGCTTACCCCTTACGGCAAGAACGCCCTCTTCTCTACAGAGTGTATCAATTGTCACCGGCCCGTACAGGGTAACGATCTTGTTTTCACCACACCTATTAAACACTAAAGCTATTACTATGCGATGGATATATGCATTGACGACCCTTATCACCTTATTTAGCTTCGGCTGTTCCAGCCAGGTTGATAACGCACAACTGCTTAACAGGGAAGCGTCTCTTCCCCCCTCTTTTCAATTTGAAGCAAAAGGGCTCAATAAAGTGATCACCTCTTCCATCAACAGGAAAAAAGCCACCATGAGCACCCTGTACGGTAATGATCCCGCCTTTCAACATGCCCATACCAATGCAGACAGCAGCTACCCCAACGGATCAGTACTGGCGCTGGTAACCTGGAAACAGCAGGAAGATCCCCACTGGTTCGGCGCCAACATTCCCGGAGAACTGCAAAGCATTGAATTGGTTAAAATAAATGGCACTAATGCCTCCTACGAACAATTCACCGGCACTGCACTCACGCCGGCCGCCAATACAGATACTGCGCTGATAACCAAACGAACACGGTATATCCTGGACGAAAAGCCAACCGTAACACCATAATTATCAGTCATTTAATAGGCGAACGCAACAGGAAGAACGATAATTCCTTATCTTTCGCCCTTAAATAATTAATTGATCTCTATGTTGCGTAAATTCCTGAAAATCCTACTGATTGTTATTGTGGTGTTAGTGGCCGCCGCCATTGCCATTCCTTACTTCTTTAAGGATAAGATCATGGCCCTCGTAAAAACTGAGCTGAACAAACAGCTAAATGCCAAAGTTGATTTTAAGGATGTAGACATCAGTCTTTTCCGGCATTTCCCCCGGCTGGCTGTAGGATTGGAAGAATTGCAGGTCATTAACGTGGCCCCCTTTGAGGGAGATACCTTAGTGGCTGTTAAGAAGATAGACGCTGCCCTGAACCTTATGAGCGTGATCAAGGGCGGCAAGATGGAGATCTACAGCATTGCAGTAGACCAGCCCCGTGTAAACGCCATTGTGGCCGCCAACGGAGACGCCAACTGGAACATCACCAAACCGGATACCGCACAAACCACCACTGATACCGCAGCTTCCAAGCCTTTCTCTATGAGCCTGGAGAGCTACAAAATATCAGACGCATATATTAATTACGACGACCGCCAGGGCAACATGCAGATGATCATCGATCATCTTTACCATGAAGGCAAAGGAGATTTCACACAAGATCTCTTTACCCTGGAAACCAGTACCAACGCGGATGCCATTACTTTCCGCTATGGCCTGATCCCCTACCTTTCGCAGGTAGGCGCTAAAGTGGACGCGGATATACAGATAGATAACAAAACCAGTACCTATACCTTCAAGAACGGTAAAGTACTGATGAATAACCTGGAACTGGCCGTACAGGGCTTCTTCAAGTTGATTAACGACAGCACCTACGGTATGGACCTGAGCTTTAAAGCGCCTTCCACCAACTTTAAAGACCTCCTTTCCCTGGTACCATCTGTATATTCAAAAGATTTCGGTAAGATCAAAACAGAAGGCACCGCTGCTTTCGACGGCTTTGTAAAAGGCACCTACAGCGCTGCACAGATGCCTGCTTTTGGCGTGCACCTGGCTGTAAAGAACGGCTTCTTCCAGTATCCTGACCTGCCCAAACCTGTTAAGAACATACAGCTGACACTGAACGTACAGAACCCCGACGGCGTTCCTGACCATACCGTGGTAGACATGCCTGCTGCTCACCTGGAAATGGATAACATCCCCCTGGATCTGCGCCTGCTGGTTAAAACACCGGTATCCGACATGTATGTGGACGGCGCTGCCAAAGGAAAACTGGACCTCTCCAAAGTAACCCAGTTCGTGAAACTGGAACAGGGCACCGAACTTACCGGCCTGCTGGACGCTGATATCAGCGCTAAAGGCAACATGAGCGCGATAGAAAAACAACAGTACGACCGCTTCTACGCAGCGGGCACCTTACTGTTAAACAACCTGCTGTACCGCAGCAAAGACTATCCGGACGGTGTAAAGGTGAACAACCTCTCATTGAAGTTCAACCCGCGTAACGTAACAGTAGAACAGTTCAACGGTCAATACCTGGGCACTAACTTCCAGGCCAATGGTGAAGTAAATAACCTGCTGGCCTATATGTTCAAGAACCAGCCGCTGGATGGTAAACTGGCTGTAAAAGCAGACCAGGTGAACCTGGATAAATGGATGGGCACTACCAGCAGTACCACCACCACTGCCGCTGCTACAGATACTGCGAATGCCGAGCCCTTTGCAGTTCCGGCGAATCTTGACCTGGCCCTGACCGCACAGGTAGATAAAGTGCATTACGATAAGCTGGACCTCAGCAATCTCTCCGGCAACCTGCTGATCAAAGATCAAACGGTACTGATGCAGAACCTTAAAGGCAACGCCCTGCAGGGAAGCATGGAGATAAACGGCAGCTACAGCACCAAAGAAAGCAAACACAACCCGGATATTGATCTGGCTTATAACGTACAGAACCTGGACGTACAGCAAACGTTCAATGCCTTCAACACCGTACAGAAACTGATGCCGATAGGACAATTTCTCTCCGGTAAGATCTCTTCTCAGTTAAGCCTGCACGGTAAACTGGGTAAGGATATGATGCCTGTGCTCAACACACTGACAGGTGACGGTAACCTGCTGCTGATAGAAGGTTTCCTGAAGAAATTTGCACCGGTAGACCAGCTGGCCAACCAGCTGAATGTTGCGCAACTAAAAGACATCTCCCTGAAAGATATCAAAAGCTATTTCTCTTTTGAGAACGGACGCGTAAAGATCAATCCCTTCAAAGTGAAAGTGGCGAATGTAAATATGGGTATCGCCGGTTCTCACGGTATTGATCAGTCGCTGGACTATACGCTGAACCTGGTGCTGCCACGCAGCGTAATGGGTTCACAGGCTAACTCCCTGATCAATAACCTGGTTACAAAGGCGGCCGACAAAGGCATTCCCGTGAATGTAAGCGACAGCGTACACCTGCAGGTATTGTTAGGTGGCAACATTATGAAGCCTACCTACAAAACTGATCTGCAGGAAACCGCTTCACGCGCAGGCGCCGAGCTGAAAGACCAGGCTGCTGCATTGGTGAAGAACAAAGTAGATTCTGCAAAGAATACCGTAAAAGATTCACTGAACCAGGTTAAGCAGAATGTGACCAATTCACTGAAAGATCAGCTGGCCAAAAAGCTGAGCGGACAAAAGGATACAGCGACTACTACAGGCCAGGAAAAACCTGCACAAAGTACTGGCAAACAGGCCGAGCAGACATTGAAGAATACACTGAATGGGCTCTTTAAGAAGAAAAGTCAATAAGTCGCCTTTATAACGCGATTCATAGAAACCGTTCCGGCATTACTACCCGGAACGGTTTTTTTTCGTACCTTTTATATGGCTTTAAATCCACGTTCATGACCACCTTTATCTATAGTACGTACTGTAATGCCAGCCTGCTGGCTGGACTGGTGTTCCTGATCATGGGTTACTTCATACGACGCTTTCCCCCAAAAAGCATGAAAACCTGGTACGGCTACCGCAGTTTTTACTCCACACAGAATATTGATACCTGGCATGCGGCGAATGCACATGCTGCTTATATTTCCCGTAAAATCGGAGTATTGCTGCTTGCTTTCGGGATTGTCTGTGCCATATTCTTTTCTTCACAAACAGAGCTCTTCTTTTATGTGACCATCAGTCCGGTAGTGATCGGGGCGCTTTATATGGTAGGATATACGGAATGGCGGTTGGGACAGGAGTTTGATGAGGAGGGGAAGAAGCGGGAAGGTGTAGAAGATGCTCCTTGAGCCCTCCCGCTTCTGTAACAATGTTTAGTAAGTATGCGGTATATATTCATTCTCTACCTGCCCGTCTGCATACAATTTCAGGATAGCATAACCCGGAGGCGTTTCCAGGTAATACCCTGTACCAGCAGATTCCTTATCCCCCTTGCCCCACCAGAAACCGCTCATGGCGCCGTTACAGCAATAACGGATACCATTATAAACAGCATTATCTGAAAGGTGGTTATGACCGCTCAGGCATACTTTCACTTTATCCTGGTGTTTAAAGAAAAGGTCTTTGAGCCGCTTATGATCCGCATGGCCGCCACCTACCAGGATAGGCGTTATGCCGAGTATCGGGTAATGCGACATCAGCAAGGTAGGCGTACCGGTCTGCAGCTTGTTCAGGTCCTGCTCCAGCCAGTGGTATTGCTCCTCATCCAGTGAAACTCCTTTGTTGTTGCCATCCAGTATAATGAAATGCCAGCCGCCTTTGGAAAAGCTGTAATAAGGGGCGGGCATCTTCAAACGCTTTGCTGCATATGCTTTTCCATACATTTCGTCTTCTTTGGAAGGCGCTTTCCACCAGATGTCATGATTGCCAATGCAGCTGAAGATCTCATACCCGTTGAGACTGGCCGTGCATTTGTCCCACACGTTCCACAGCCGGCTTACCTGTTCTCTTTGAACGTTGTCATAAGAAACATCCATAACGGCGTCTCCACCATTGAGGAAGAAATCTACTTTCCGGCGCTTGATCTCTTCCAGGCATTTTTGAAAACGCTCAGGCGCATTGTCTGCCTCACTGATATGCACGTCAGTAATATGTGCGATGGTCAGTACTGGTTTACGTACAGGCCTGGCTGCTGCTTTGGCAACGGGTGCTGCCAGGGCGCCGGCCGCCAGCAGGCCGGTATGTTTAAGTATGTCTCTTCTGTTCATGTTACAATTATTGCCAGTCAAAGATCTGTTGCAGTTTCGGGTTCAGTATTACCTGTGTATAAGGCACAGGACGATAGTAATATTTCGGTTCAATGAATTGACGCCTGTTCGTTTCTGTTACAATAGGGCCGCCTGCTGCGCCATTCTTCAGGTATACCGTTACGTTATCGCCTATGTTGCCGGTTTTGTAATAGATAAGCGGGATACCCAGTGAATTCTTCTCTTTCCCATCTTCAGCGGGAATGTTCTGGTCTTTGCTGATGAGGATGATATCTTCTGCGCCATCGCCGGTAAGATCATATTTACCGAGGCCAGGGAAGTACATGCCTTCGGGTATTTGCTCAAGGAGCTTCCCCACGTGCCATCTCATCAGATCGTCGTACCTGTAACCTTCCATGGCCAGCTCTACCCTTCTTTCGCGGCGTATTTCCAGTATAATGCCGGTCATGGCGCCGGTTACATTGGGATATTGCGCACGAAGCACAGGATCGGGCGTTGTATTACTGGTTGCCAGGCTCATGGCAGGCATACCAGCACGGATGCGTAAGAGGTTTACAGACTGATCCAGGTCTGCCTGTGTAAGTGTGCTCAGTTCGGCCAGCGCTTCTGCATAAATAAGCAGGGCTTCCGCATAACGATAAACAGGGAAATCCACGCTGCCAGCCACCAGGTTATCCCTTGTATTGGTATATCCTTTCAGCTGATGATACCCTGAAAAGTTTTTGTTCAGCTGCTGAATATAGGGCCTGCTTTCACCCGCTTTTGTAAAGCCAGGACCCGCGAGGGTTTGCAGCATCCGGGGATCACGATTGCGAAACTCTGCTACAAACTGCATGGTTTCATAACCGGGTATGGCGGTAAAGCGGCTGCCGTCGCGCATCAGGTAAGTTTGCACCAGGTTGCGGGAAGGGCATTGCTCGTAATCGCCAAACACATAAGAGTTGTTATTGCTGCTGTTGTTGTTCTTATTGAGATCGTAAGGATAAGCCAGTATCACTTCCTTATTCTGCAAAAGATCCTGGCTGCTGAAAAGAGCGGCGTAATCCTGCTCCGGTTTACCGGTGTTGTAGATGGTGAATTTACCGGAAGCCATGATCTCTTTCGTTACTGACACAGCGGTGTCCAGCAAGCGGGCAGCGGTGTTTTGCAGGCCCAGTTCCGGGTGATATTTGCGGTAGCTGCCTTCATGCAACGCGATACGTGCATAGAGCATTTTTGCCGCCCATATATCCGGTGTACCGGAAGGCACACTGGTTCTTACATGCGTGGCTGCAAAGCGGATGTCTGCCAGGATGCTGTCTACCACCAGCGCACGGGGATCACGCGGTTTGTAGAGTTCTGCTGTATCATCCGGGTTCAGTGCATGACCGTACCAGGGCACATCTGAATACCGTTTCACTTTATCGAAATAGAAAGCGGCGCGATAGTAACGGGCCAGACCTGCATAATGATCTTTCACCTCCTGCACCAGTGCTGCCTGGCTGTAGTGATCGAGGAAATAGTTGATATCTCGCAGACGTCCCCAATCCCAGCCGCCAGTAATGTTCTGCGAGCTGGGCGCTCCGGTCATGATGTTCTTGACCTCAATGGCAGCGGTAGTGCCCATATTATCGCTGGACTGATCATCGAAATATTCACCGGTACCCGGAAGGCTTAGCAAGCCGTTTACATACAGCGCCAGGTCTTCTTCGCTTTTAAAGAACAGCTCAGGAGAAATGCTATCCTGCGGATAACGGTTCAGGAAATCTTTCTTACACGAAACACCCACCAGCACGATGATAAAAATATATACAGTAAATTTTTTCATGTTTCTACATTTAGGCATTAAAGATCAAGATTAAGGCCTGCAGCATATTTGCGCTGATAAGGATAGGCCCAGCCAAAACCATCGATGATGGATTCCGGATCTACATATTTCTTGATGGATGAAAATTCGAAGACGTTCTCACCACTTACAAATATGCGCAGCCTGCTGATGTGATAGCGCTTAGTGAGCGATGCGGGCAGCGTGTAACCGATGGTTACGTTCTTGATACGGAGGTAAGCCGCGTTCAGCAGGTATTTTGACTGCGGAATATCCAGGCCTTTCTTGTTGTTGTTATCTGCCAGCCATGATTGTAATACCGGGTAATAAGAATTGGTATTTGCATCTGCCAGACCAGCTGCTATATAAGAGGCGCTGTGTTGTGCACGCACATCCGCATCATCTGCCTTCGCCCTGTAGAAATCAAGGTTCCAGGGATAGATGTTAGCATAAGGCTGCTGGAAAGGCCCCCAGAACAAATAGTGATGCGGGTAATAATCCATTTTGGCAATGCCCTGCATGAAAACAGACAGGTCGATATTGTTCCAGCTCATATCCAGGTTGATACCGTAACGGTAGCGCGGACTGGTATTACCGATAACAGACAGGTCTTTAGGATCTTTAGCAGACGGTCCTAACTCTATCTTCTGATCATTATTCAGGTCTTTATATTTTGGCCAGCCTTCAACGATCTCCAGCGCGCCCCAGGGAATGATGGCAGACTGGTTCAGTTTATTGGCTTCGTCTTTACTCTTGAAATATCCGTCATTGGTAAGTCCCCATAACTCCCCTATCGTTTGCCCTTCCCAGTATTTGGAGCTGAAAAGATGCTGGTCGTTCTTGAAACGGGTGATCTTAGTTTTGTCATCAGACAGGGTTAATTTCAGTCCGAAGCTCAGTGGTTTATTTGCCACGTTAAACTCATTACGATAGCCCAGTGTCAGTTCCCAACCACGGGTAGAAAGATCTGCCGCATTCTGCTTTGGCGCGTTGGTACCCAATACTGCAGGCAGTTCCTGTCCTTGTGTGAGCATGCCTTTGGTATTGCGGATAAAGTAATCGAAAGAGGCCTGCAGCCTGTTCTCAAGGAAGCCTACATCTCCGCCCACGTTGGTGGTGGTTACTTTCTCCCAGGTATAGTTGCTCGGATCTACTGTCAGCAATGGGGCACCGGAAACAATGGTCTGTTTGGCATTTCCGCCCATCAGGTAATCAGACAGTTTGGTGGGCAGCGACTGGATATAACCGAAATAATCTACACTCTGGTTACCCAGGCTGCCGTAAGAGGCCCTTAGCTTCAGCGTGGAAAGCACAGGAGCAAGGCGTTTCATAAAGTTCTCCTCACTGGCTATCCAGGCGCCTGACACAGAAGGGAACATGCCCCAGCGGTTGCTGGAAGGGAAACGGGAAGAGCCGTCGTAACGTCCGTTCACTTCCAATATATAACGATCGTTGAAAGTATAGTTGATCCTGCCAAAGAAGCTGCGGATGGCATATGCGTAATACTCTGTGCCTACTGTAGCATCGCCGTTAGTGAGGGCGATATAAGGCAGGGAGGAAGAAATGAGGTTGCTCTTATTGGCATCGATGCGTTGCCACTCATAGCTTTCCTGGTTGTATCCGCCAATAAGATTAATTGCATGCCGTCCAAAACTTTTGTGGTAGTTGGCAAACAGGTCTATCACATCGTGATCAATGGTGCCGTTGTTCTCTGTCACACCGCTGTTGTCGCCTTCCAGGCGTATATCGTTGGGACCATAACCGATATTATATTTCTTCTGATCGGTATGATACTTCCACAGCTCTCTTTTGAAGCTGGCGTCGCCGGTGATCTGCAACTCATTATTGAAGAAAGAGGCTACGCCGCGGATGATATCCTGGAAACCAAAGCGGGTGCTGGTATTACGGCCTCCATCCACCAGTTTGGCAGCCAGGCGGCCTGCAGCAGTATTGGCCCAGGTGCCGTCAGGATTAACAGCTACCTGTGTTGGCTGCAGGTAGTATACATCCGTGATATTGAAAGCAGGTGCATCTGCTTTGGTCTGGTATATGCTGAGGTTATTATCAATCTGCAGCCAGGAAATAGGTCTCAGGTTGATCTTTCCGCGGAGACCGTAACGGTTCCAGTCGTCTTTGGCCAGCTTGTTCAATCCATTCTCTTTAGTATAATCTGCAGAAAGCAGATAGCTTATCGGCATTTTCTTGGCCGTTTCTGCCGTGCCATTAAGTGAAATGCTATGATACTGGGAGGAGTTAGACTTGCTGAAAAAATAGTCATTCCAGTCATTGCTGCCCATGTACGCCCATTTGGCAGGATCAGAAGGATCGATGCGGGTATCCGGCAGGGAGGGGTTTTCCGATCTTTCTTTCGCCCATTTGTAGTATTCATCTGAGTAGTTTACATAATCCCAGGGCGTGTTATTGGTAGAAGTTTCCAGTACGCGTGAATAAATGTAAGGATCTGTTATGGGTTCAGGTACCACCGTAGGCCTGGATGAAGCAAAGTAATTGCTGTAGCTTACCGTCTGCTTGCCCCCTGCTGTGCCTTGTTTGGTGGTGATAAGGATCACACCATAAGAAGCACGCGCTCCGTAAATGGCTGCAGATGCAGCATCGCGCAATACGGAGATAGTGGAGATATCTGAAGGGTTGATGCGGATCAGGTCATCTGTTGCAGATGCGATACCATCGATGATGATCAGCGGTGCAGTAGTGTTCGTGCCGCCTCCGTTAATGGATGTAAAGCCGCGTATATTAATAGTCGGCGTCTGGCCCGGCCTGCCGCCCGGGTAGCTGATGTTAAGTCCGGGGCTAAGGCCTTGTAAACCCTGCATCACGTTGGCAATAGGCCTGGCCGCCAGTTGCTTGCCTGAGATCTGGTCTACCGCGCCGGTAACATTGATCTTCTTCTGTGTGCCGTAACCTACTACGATCACCTCCTCCATGGAGTTTTTAGAAGGCTCCAGCACCACTGTTAAGGCCTCTCTTCCGTTCAGCGATACCTCCTGCTGATCAAAACCAACATAGGTGAACAGCAATACTGCATTCTCAGGCACGCTCAGCTGAAAGTTTCCTTTTTCATCTGTAACGCTGCCTATCGCTGTATTCTTCAGGCGCACACTTACACCAGGCAGCGCTTCACCGGCAGGACTGGTTACCTTTCCCTTTACCAGCAGATCTTTACTGACCACTGCAGCCGGCGCTATCACGATCAGTTTGTCTGACATTCTCCTGAACTGCAGCGAAGTATTTTCCAATACTTTGGCCAGTACCTTGTCGATGCTCCAATCGCTGGCATCCAGTGTTACTTTGTGATTGAGCGGGAGATAGTCGTCGTTGTATACAAATCTGTATGCACTGTTCTTTTCTATCAGGCCGAGCGCCTTTTCCAGCTGCACCGATGAGATCTTTAAAGTGACGGTGGACTGGGAATGTACGGCAGCGCTGACGTGGAGACAGGCAATGGCAATGAATACCGTAGTAAGCTTCATATAGATCAACAGTTTGTATAGCCCCCGCGCCAACGGGGACCAATTGTCCACTGTATTTTTTTTCATACTTTTGTTGTGTTGGTTAATAAATTGTTGACGGAATGTTCACCCAATACAATGCTGTTAACCGATGTTACACGGGGAATGCCGCAAACATTTCCCGTTTTTTATTGGCTATACATTGAGGTATAAGTACGTTTCAATAATGTTGCTGATCTGTTATACCATAAGCTATATTTTATGTGAATGAATAGACGCGGTTTGTTGCCAGGCTTACTGAATCCATATTTTTCCTGTAGTGTCTCTGCTCCAGGTGAATGAAAGCGTAGTTTCGAGGGCATTCATCACCTGTTCAAGCGATTCATTGTCAAACACTCCTGTAAAGTATAACTGTTTCTTTTTTTCACTTTTGAAGGCTATTTCCACACCGTACCAGTGTTCCAGCATTTCCGCTACTTTTTCCAGCTGCAGGTGTTTAAAAGCCAGCTTGTTCTGTACCCAAGCTGTTTCAGTATAGATACTGTCCTGCACAGCGGTGAGCGTTGATTTATAGGCAGGCAGCGCTGCCTGCGCGGTGATGTGTTCTCCTGCGCTATTATCAGTCAATGGCCGTATAGGCACTACCAGCTTTTCATTGGGTTTTAAGATGATGCCCTGTTCTACTTTTTCATCTGCGGCCACTTCTACCGATCCCTGTACGAGGGAAGCCACGGCGCTGTCTTCGCCAGGATAGGCCCTTACATTAAAGGAAGTGCCCAGCACTTTTACATGGATCGCGCTGGTATGAACAAAGAAAGGACGCCTGGCGTCTGCCTTCACCATAAAGAATGCTTCCCCTTCCAGCGTCACTTCCCTGGTATTGCTGCTGAAGTTTTTTGGGTAGTTTAAGCGGCTGCCAGCGTTGAGCCATACCTGGGAACCATCGGGCAGCATCACCTGTGAGCGGGCGCCCTTGGCGGTAGTGAGCAAGGCCAGCTCGTCCTGCGGCAAAGGTTTATGCGCGGGCAGCCAGAACCTGATCAACGCCAGGATGGTGATAATGCTGGCCGCTATGCCAGCGTACATGATCCACCTATTCCGTTCGGGGCTTAACACCGGCGCTTCGTCTTCAGGCAGATCAGCAGCTGCGTTCATACGCTGCTGATGCTTTGACAGCAGTTGCAGCAATTGCTGTTGATCGTACTGCTTTCCCCTGGCCTTCCATTCCCGGGCCAATACTTCCCGGATGTAGGAGGCTTCGGGATGCAGGCCTAACTGCTGCTGCAGCTCAACCGCTTCTTCTTTGGTCAGTTCACCGGCAAGTTCCCGGGCCAGTAATTTATAGAGTCTTTCCTGGTCCATCTATGAGAAGGACAACCTATCCTGGTGAAACTCCCTAAGAGAAATGAAAAATAATTAAGAATTGCCCTGGAGGTAGCTTCTGGCCACATCTTCGGAGAGGTCGAAACGGATGGCCTGGGATATTTTCTTAACGGCGAGGGTCAGCTGGGCGTCAACGGTTTTAGTGGAGATCTCCAATAGTTCGGCTACATCGCGGTAGCTGAGATGATCATGTTTCACCAGGCGGAAGATCAGCTGGCAACGGGCGGGCAGGCTGCGGATGGCGGCTTCTATCTTCTGGTGCACTTCTGCGGAGATCATATCGCTTTCGGCTTCAGGGGCAACAGCAAACATTTCAGGGTCTACTGTATCCAGGTAATGGTGCTGGTTCCTGCGCTGCTGTTTCAGCATGTTGAGGGAGAGGTTCTTGGTACTTACATAAAGGTAAACCAGGGGGTTATGTACATGTGTGAGCTGGTTGCGTTTATGCCAGAGGGCCAGGAACACATCAGACACCACCTCTTCTGCCAGGGGAAAGGAAGAGACAATGCCTGCGGAGAAATGAATCAGCCTGCTGCTGCAGCTAAGGAAGAGCTCATTATATGACTGGATGCAGTTTTCCCTGCAAACCCTGTCAAAAAGCGTTTTAGTCAGCTGATCCACACCCATGGGACAAAAATAAGGAAATGGGAAAGTATAACCCATTAAGTGATTGTTACTAAAAAAAAGGGCGCCGCAGACGCGACGCCCTACTTAAAAACCACTGTACTTAAATCTATCAAACGGGTCCGTGCAAGTTACTCTCGCCGGAAATATCATAATTCTCTCTTAATTTAGCCAGCTTCTCTTTACCGTACGCAAAGCGGGTGATCAACACAAACAACACCGGTACAATAAAGATGGCCAGGAAGGTAGCGGTGAACATACCGCCTAACACGGTCCATCCCATGGTTTTACGGGCTTCTGCGCCAGCGCCTGATGCCAGTACCAGCGGCATGATACCCAGCAGGAAGGCCAGGGAAGTCATGATGATAGGCCGTAAACGCAGCTTGGCAGCTTCCACGGCGGCGGTTATCAGTTCCATACCACGATCTACACGCTCCTTGGCATATTCCACGATCAGGATGGCGTTCTTGGCCGCCAAACCTATCAGGGTGATCATACCGATCTGCGCATACACGTTATTGGTAAGGTTGGGCAGGAAGGTTAGCGTCAGGATGGCCCCGAACATACCAATGGGCACTGCCAGCAGTACGGAGAAGGGCACTGACCAGCTTTCATACAAGGCTGCCAGGAACAGGAACACGAATACGATAGACAACGTAAAGATGTAGATCGTTTTGGAACCGGATAATAATTCTTCGCGGCTCAAACCGGAGAATTCATAACCATATCCTTCAGGCAATACCTGCGTAGCTACTTCCTGTAATGCCCTGATAGCATCACCACTACTGTAGCCAGGAGCCGGCGTACCGTTGATCTCCGCAGAACGGAACAGGTTGTAGTGAGATATTACCGGCGCGCTCTCTATCACTTTATAAGAAGTTAAAGTGCTTAAGGGCACCATACCGCCTGCCTGGTTACGTACATAGTACTGGCCCAGGTCTTTGATGCTGCCACGGTAACTGGAGTCGGCCTGCGTTACCACGCGGAAGTTACGCCCATATACGGTGAAGTCGTTGATGTAGGCGCTACCCATATATGTTTGTAAGGCGGTGGCGATATCAGAGATCTGTACACCCAGTTTCTTGGCTTTCTCACGATCTATCTCCAGCTGGTAACCCGGTGTGCGGGCGGTGAAGAAGGAGAAACCACGGGCAATTTCAGGCCGCTGGTTAATAGCGGCGGTAAACCGTTGCAGTACGCCTTCAAAAGCCTTGATATCTGTACCGCTGCGTTGCTGCAATACAAAGGAGAAACCGGCAGTCTGACCCAGACCAGGGATAGCCGGCGGCGGGATCACCACCACATTGGCTTCCTTAAAGCGCGACAGCTTTTGCTGCAGCTGCGCTACCAGGCCAAAGATCTGATCAGCTTTATTTTTACGCTGATCCCAGGGTTTCAGCTGACAGAAGATAGTAGCACTGTTTGATTTGGTAGCGAAGTTCACCACGTTCAAACCACCCAGCGCAGCGTAGTGGCCAATAGCCGGTACGCTATCCAGGATCTTCATCATCTGCGACATCACAGTCACCGTACGCTCTGTAGAAGAAGATTCCGGCAGGTCGAAGGTGATGTATACACGGCCTTCATCTTCTGTAGGAATAAAGCCCGAGGGCTTGGAGCGGAATAACATGACTGCGCCTATACAGATACACAGCAGGATGATCATCACATAGCGCGACCAGCGAATGCTCTTCTTTACCCCCATCGAGTAACGGGAAGTAGTATGCCCGAACCAGCGGTTAAAGCGGTAGAAGAACTGGTTAAGACCTTTAGAATCTTTATCCAGGTGCATGGGTCGCAGGATCAGCGTACACAATGCAGGTGTAAGAGAAAGCGCCACAAAAGCGGAGATCAGTACGGAGATCGCAATCGTGATGGCGAACTGCTGATACAGACGGCCTACGATACCCGGTATAAAACCTACCGGTACAAACACCGCCGCCAATATCAGGGCGATGGCAATTACCGGACCGGAGATCTCTTTCATTGCCTGGGCCGTAGCCTCCTTGGGCGACATCTTATTATGATCAATATTATGCTGGACCGCTTCCACCACCACAATGGCATCATCCACCACTATACCGATGGCCAGTACGAAACCGAACAGCGTGAGCGTATTGATGGTAAAGCCTAATGGTATGAAGAAGATGAAGGTAGCGATGATAGACACCGGGATAGCCAGTACGGGTATCAGCGTAGCCCTCCAGCTTTGCAGGAAGAGGAACACCACCACTACCACCAGCGCAAGGGCTTCCAGCAGTGTTTCCACCACTTCGTGGATGGATACCTGGATCACAGAAACAGATTCGAAAGGCACTACATATTGCACATCTGCGGGGAACTGCTTCTTCAGCTGCTCCATGGTAGCGTATACATTCTCTGCGGTTTCAAGCGCGTTACTTCCCGGGGCCTGGTAGATCAGGAGGTAGGAAGCACGCCTGCCGTCTACATAAGAGTTGCTGGCGTAGTTGAACTTGCCCAGCTCTACCCTGGCCACATCTTTCAGGTATACGATGTTGCCATTATCCGGACGGGTTTTTACAATAATATTGCCGAATTCCTCTTTCGTTACCAAACGGCCTTTTACCTGAATGGTATATTCAAATGTTTGCCCGGTTTGTGCGGGAGGAGCGCCCACCGTACCACCGGTGATCTGTGCGTTCTGTTCAGCGATAGCGGCTCTTACCTCGTTGGCGGTAACGCCCATTTCAGCCAGCTTGTCGGGCTTCAGCCATACGCGCATACTGAAATCATCTGCACGGGTAAACACGTCACCCACACCTTTGGCGCGCAGCAAGGCGTCTCTCACGAAAACGTTGGTATAGTTATCCAGGAAGGTAACATCGTGTGAGCCTTTGGGCGAGTACATGGCCACCAGCATCAGGATGCTGGGGTTACGTTTTCTAACGGTGAGACCCAAACGCTGTACTTCCTGCGGCAGTGTAGGTTGTGCGATGCCTACACGGTTCTGTACGTCTAGTGCGGCGATGTTGATGTCTGTACCTACTTCAAAGTTAACGGTCATACTCATAGCGCCGTTACTGGTACTGTTACTCTGCAGGTAGGTCATGCCCGGAGTACCGTTCACCTGCACTTCTACCGGCGTAGCCACGGTCTGTTCCACCGTTTGGGCGTCAGCGCCAATGTAGGTACCGGTTACCTGCACGGTAGGCGGTGTAATTTCCGGGTACTGTCCCACCGGCAGGGTGGTCATCGCCAATATGCCTACCAGCACCAATACAATAGAGATTACTATAGCGGTTACTGGTCTGCGTATAAAAGTATCTGCAATCATGATC
>JGI24806J26614_1000079_pt1 | contig 18327 bp, 17 predicted proteins | sample Kansoi200umMDA_FD_26614 | JGI IMG/M metagenome (IMG submission 26614)
GGTTCACATGGAGGGAGGCCAGAGCCACCGTGCCTGGGTGCGCAAAACCCTGACTATATCCCAGTTTGTCATTGCGCAGGTGTTTGTTATGGCGACCCTGCTGGTATCCAAACAGATTAATTATACACTTAACAAAGATCTCGGGTTTAAAAAGGATGCCATCATCTATTTCTACACCAGTTTTAATGATCGGACCAGGAGCCATCGGCTCGCACTGCTAGATAAGGTAAAGGCCATTCCAGGCATATCTATGGTCAGCCTATCCAGTGATGCCCCTTTCTCAAACGAAAGCTGGAGAAGTGTCTTGAAATATAAAGGCGATAGAAAAGAGATAAAAACAGAGTTGGCAATAAAATATGCCGATACGAATTATTGCAGGTTATATCACTTAAAACTAATAGCCGGCCAAGAACTGCCATCCAGCGATACACCTAAAGCAGTACTCATCAACGAGACCTATGCGCATATTCTCGGCTTTCGGAATCACCAGGAGGCGATTGGGAAATCCATTTACCTGGAAGATGACAAAGAAGTGCCCATTGTCGGAGTCATTGCGGATTTCCACCAAAGCACCCTGCACATTCCAATAAAACCTATAGCGATCACCAGCGAGTTTACTAACGAACAATGCATCAGTGTAGCACTCACACCGCAAAGCTCCGATGGTAATTCATGGAAAACTGTTATTGCAAGTATGCAAAAATCCTGGGAGGCAATCTATCCTGATGATGATTTTAATTATAAATTCCAGGACGAAGAAATCGCCAAAGCCTATAAAAGTGAACAAGATATCGCACTTTTGCTGACCTGGGCCACGGGCCTTGCTATCATCATAAGCTGTCTCGGCTTGCTCGGATCGGTGATCTATGTAACCAATCATCGCACTAAAGAGATTGGCATCCGTAAAATTCTGGGTGCTACGGTCATGCAAGTCATTTCCCTTTTGTCTGCAGATTTTTTAAAACTAGTCGCCTTGGGTTTTGTGATCGCGGTGCCGGTTGCCTGGTGGGGAGGGCATGAATGGCTGAATAATTTTGCCTACCGAACGGATCTTAGCTGGTGGATATTCCTGGCAGGTGGCTTACTGATGGGAGGAATCGCCTTTGTCATTCTCTTGCTGCAAACTTTCAAAGCGTCTATAGCGAATCCCGCAGATAGCCTGCGAACAGAATAAATTAGTTTTTTAAAATAATATATGCAGGATTAAATTTTCAAAAAATTATAGATGTAGCCAAAGAAGCAAAAATATAGGCCAGTAGCTGTTTAATAGCAAAATATAACATTTGATTCGACAACAAACTAAGTCTTAAAAAGAGATTTCTTTTTAGTTGTCAATTTTCGGAGTATGCCAAAAGGTTATCACTTGACTTTGTTCTTTCTTGAAAATTACAACTCATTCGGTTCTCAAACTTTTAACGGGGTTAGCCATCGCTGCCTTGATGGCTTGGAAACATACAGTCATGATCGTGATAATCACCGCTAAAGCGCCTGACAAAGCAAATACCCACCAGCTGATAGTCGTTCTATAGGCGAAGTCCTGAAGCCATTTGTGCATACCCCACCAACCAATGGGGCAGGCAATGATTGCTGCAATCGTGACCAGCTTAAGATAATCTTTTGAAAGAAGCCCCACTATGTTCCGGACTGTAGCGCCCAGGACCTTGCGAATTCCGATCTCTTTTGTTCTTTGTTCTGCGGTATATGCCACTAACCCGAAGAGACCCAGGCTGGCGATGAAGATGGCCAGCACCGCAAAGGAAATAAATATTTTACTGGTGCGTTGATCAGACTCGTACAACTTATTAAAGTCATCATCCATAAAAGAATAGATAAATGGCTGTTCAGCTGATTTACCCATGGATTCGTAGCGTTCTTTGATCTGTGCGATCAATGCGGAAATATTGCTGGAGTTAATCCTAAAAGCGATTGCCCCTCTATCTTCCGCCAGGTGGAAAACAATGGGTTCGATCTTATTACGAAGAGTACCGGTGTTAAAGTCCTTCACTAAACCCAGTATGTGAAAAGCATCTTCTTTATCATGACCCCTGTAAAGAAGTTTATTGATGGGATCCGTATAACCTAATAAACGGGCAGCAGTCTCATTGATCAGAACACCTGAGGAGTCGGTAGGTAACACGGGTGAAAAATTTCTTCCTCTGATTATCTTCATATTCAGCATGGGAATATAATTGGCATCGATTCTCCATTTCCCAAGCAAGAACGTTTCACTCGCTTTTGCAGTTGCATCTTTGAAGTATCCTATGGAACCTTCGTCTACCCTATTGGGCAAATAGCCTGTCATTGTACTGCCGACAATTCCAGATAGCTTCTCCACTTCTTCTTTGAATGCTTTGGCCTCTGTGCCTAGGTTGTTAGTGTTGCTAATTATTAATACCTGCTCGCGATTAAAGCCTAAGTCCTTATTCCAAATATAATTGAGTTGGCTATAAATAACCAGAGTTCCGATAATCAGAACAATGGCAGCAACGAATTGAAAAATAACCAAGCTATTCCGCATCCAGTTTCCTTTAATGCCTGTGGTTAATCGACCCTTTGATACATGTATAGGTTGAAAGGCTGATAGATAGAAAGCAGGATAGCTGCCAGCGAATAATCCAATAAATAGAGAGCTTAACACAAGAGTTAAAAGCGTCCATTTATTTCCAAGTATGTTTAGATCAATATCCTTACCGGACAATTGGTTAAAATATGGTAACGCTAGTATGGATATAAAGATGGCCAGCAACAGGGAAATAAAGCTGGTCAGGATGGATTCCACCAGGAATTGAGCAATCAAATTCCAACGGAGAGAACCCAGAACTTTTCTAACCCCTATTTCGCGGGACCGGTCGGCGCTGCGAGCCGTCGACAGGTTCATGAAGTTTGAACAGGCGATCAACAAAATGAAGACAGCGATGACCGTGAAAATATAAACACTCTGAACGCTACCGTTGGATTCGAATTCGCCCTTGACATTGGAATACAAATGTATGCGGGTCAATGGCATGGCATAGTACCTGAAATAGTCTCCGTTCTTTGCTATTTCCGTAAGGCTGGTATGCATTTCCTTATTTAATTGGGGTCCGGTATATTTTATTACGGTGGCCGCCAGCATTTTATCAATGTCTTTAGTGGTAACACCCGATTTTACCAGTAGATAAGTAGCAGAAAAGGGGTTTATCCATTGCTGACCGAAGTTCAATCTCTTCTCGGTCATCGCTTTAATGAAATTGAAATGAAAATGGGATTGCGCCGGCATATCTTTTATAACCCCCGTGATCTGATAAGTCGTGGTATCATCCGTTACCAAAGTCCTGCCTAAAACATCCGTACTGTTGAAATACTTTTTAGCGATACGTTCGGAAATCACTATAGAGTAAGGTTCTACGAGAGCTGTACGGGCATCTCCCACTACCATGGGGATAGTGAATACATCGAATAAAGTGGAATCGGCAAATACAGAATTTGGTTCAATAAATTTTTCCTTGCCAATCTTAACGAGCATGTCTCCAATATGTCGTATACGTACGGCTTTCTCAATCTGTGGGTATTCCATTACCATTGTGGTCCCCATGGGAGCAGGCGCATGATTTCCATTAATACTATTCCCGTTTAGGTGAATGTCTGAGACTATCCGAAAGATGCGATCAGCTTTGTCATTGTATTTATCGTAGTTTAATTCATCTGTTACGAACAAGGTGATGAGCAGGCAGGTAGCTAGTCCTATTGCAAGTCCCAAAATATTAATTACGGAAAGTCCAATGTCTTTTCGGAGATTGCGAAAAGCAGTCTTAAAGTAATTTCTGAACATGAGTATTGATTTAGTGATATAAAATCAAATCGTATCTTGAAAATACCCGATTTAATCCTATCTATTACGGGCTAATAATAATAAGCATGCTCTTTCAAAAAAACAGGTTAAACTTGAATACGCATATCATTTATAGTATACTTCCTTAACTTTAGCTACCCTTATACTACCTTGAGGTGAGACACATCCTGCTCCTTCCAAATCTTAAGCAGTTTACTTGCATGCTGCTCAGGTGTTACTTTTATATACCGTAAAAAAGCCTTCTCGGTTTTGTGGCCGGTAATAGCCATAATGGTTAAGCTCGGAACATTCATATTATACATATTCGTAGCAAATGAACGACGGGCAGTATGGGTACTGATCTTTTCCCATTTGTAATTGGTCTGATGTATGCGGATCCCGGCCTTCGTCATTGTACTGGATATCTTGTCATTGATCTCCGCTAATTGGGTAATTTCTTTCAAGTAGTCATTAAGCTTCTGGTTGCTTATAACGTTGGGCAAAGTATAATTATATTTTTCAAGAATGGATTTGACATAATGATGTAAAGGTATTATTATGAATCGTTCGCCTTTTATAGTTTTTACACGGAGATAATCTTTATTGAAAATGTTCCGCTGATGAACTTGTGACCAATCACTGTACCGCAGCCCGGTCCAACAACCGACTATAAATAAATCCCTGATGCGTTCGTATCTCGGTTTGCCAGTTAAATCCAATTCATAAATTTTCTTTAATTCGCCGGGGTCCAGGAAAGGGGCATCTGTCTCTTCGCTCACTACTTTAAAACCGGAAAGCATAAAACTTTGGTTTTTATGCAAATTCCTCTCTAAAGCCTGTTTCATAAAGACCTTGACATTCTTCATATGGGTGCCAATTGTATTTTTACCTAACTGAACGTCTTTTTCCAAATAAGCAAAAAACTCATCATAAAAATCCATGTCAATTTCATTAAAATCAATTGATTTGTTCCTGTACTTCTTGCTTTTAGTTTTAAACGCCTTTAAATGATTAATCGTCTGAAAATAATTTTTCTTTGTTTGTAGCTTCTTTTGAGAGGTAGTAGCATAGCCATGAGCAAAACTTATGAAATCTTTGCTACCCAATTCCTCTGGAGGATTTATAACCTTTTTAATTTTACCCTTAACAATATCCCGCCTTGGTGCAATGTCGCGAAAATCCTCACGAAACATTTTCTTTACCCTTAGTTCGAGATCATCCAAACGATCATTGATGGATTTTCCTTCACTATAGGAAAGCCTGACACGTTGCGTATTTTTATTCCAGGCCTTTTCCAGCACACTTTCATTTGTAGTGACTGGAATTCTCATTGTCTTGAATGAAAAATAAAGCAAAATGGTACTGTAACCACTGCTATCAATCTTGTTGTTTAAATAGTAATTAACCTTGGACATGCAGATTCATTTTTCACAATACAAAAATAATTTACTGACAGTTTTACTGACAGTTTTTTCTAAATTAATTTTTTGCTAAGAAATATAGCTTTCCATTAAAGCCTTTGCTGTACTGCATTACAGCGGTAATTGTACGTTAAGGTGAGTAAACTAAAGTAAGCAATGTTCGACCCCCATCCCGGGTACTTTATTCGGTAATTGACATCGGAGCTAGTTCGTCTTGGCAATAGCTACCAATGGCACAAAATCCTGTCCACATTTTTCAATGCTAATCTTTAACCCTTTTGGAGTCGCCTTCATTTATTACCGCTCCATTTTTGTTTAGAACTTTCCAATGCAAGTTATCTCCATTAATTGAGTACGTAAACTTCCAGGTACGACCTACTAAATTTGGATTTTTACTAAATTTGTTTGTACAGGTTACAAGAGAATCTTCAGCAACATAAGTTGCTGCTACAATGCCTATCGTATTATACCGATCCAGCATTGCTTCAGCATTTAACGAATCGCCAAATAGAGAATCTGGTTTGTCGATGGTGAAAGCGATAAAGTGTTTCTCTGTTAGTATTGACATTCCGGCTGAAAAAGGCTTTTTCGTACTGCGGCCCAATCCAAGAGGGTCTACTGGGTATGGCGTATAAATTAGGTGTTATGGGCTGGAGCTATGGAGGTTTTATGAGCAGCTGGGTAGTAGGCCATACGAACAGGTTTAAAGCTGCAAGCATTGGGGCACCCGTGGTAGACCTTGTAGCGCATAATATGACCAGTGATATTGGAAGCTTCCTGCCATCATATATGAAAAGGCAGCCATGGGAGGACTGGGACGTCTATAATCTCCATTCTCCTTTGCGATTTGTACAAAATGTAACAACACCGGTGCTGCTACAACATGGCGACGCTGATATTCGTGTACCGTTTAGCCAGGGGATGATGTTTTATAATGCTTTAAAAAGGAGAAATGTGCCCGTTCGTTTTTTAGTTCTCCCTCGTCAACCTCACGGGCCAACAGAGCCTAAAATGATTTTGAAAATAAACCAAACGAATGTGGAGTGGATGCAGCGATATTTATTAGAAAAGTGAAAAGGATTTTAACAACAACCAAGGTTAAGGAAGGGAATCTCCATAACCAAAATTGTTCCACTTTTGAAAGGGATAAGATTCTAGAAAAAGCTGGATATCTTGTCATTGATCTCAGCTAATTGGGTAATTTCTTTTAAGTAGTCGTTAAGCTTCTGGTTGCTTATGACCTTAGGCAGCGCATAATTATAAACCGGCTTAACATTTATAATGGTTGTTTTTTTGATAGCATACTGAAAAGGTCGCTTGACGCATCCGACTCACAAATGTTAGAGTGTCTGTGTCACCATAGAACCTAATCAATTCGTAATTCACGGTGAACTAGAGAATCGTTTCCATCTTAGTTTGTTATCGTTTCATTAGGGCGAATGATGATTGGGTTTTTCAGGAAGGAAGCATGTTTGCATAAATGCCCCGTTTTTGATCCAATATCCCACCTACCGACCCCTCCCTATCCGTTTGCAAAGTGATATTGCTAAACTTTTTCCCTCTCACCAAAGCACGTGTTAAAACGCCCTCAAATACATTTTTGAATATTGAGCTAGTGCTGCATACTTTTGTTTTGAATTAACCTTATACAATAATGCCAGATGATGATATAAATATGCAATCCGTGTTAGAGACTTTTCTCGAACACGGCTACTTATCATTTGTAGACTTTCTTAACCTTAAGATTTTTGATATCCACCAGGACCAGGACAGGAAAAGCAAGCTAAAAACCAAAATTGAGCAAGCCCTGGAAAATGGATGGATTGAAAAGGAAACAAGGGAGCAGACAACTCCCTGGCACATCACAGCCAAAGGATTGGCGCATTTGCAGGCCTTAAAAAACCGGAAAACAAAAAATTAAAGAGGAAATCACCTTTTTCCTTTTATCGTTAGGCTTCATTCAATAGTCGTGAAGCGGGTAATTTGAATCTCATGTTCAAAACCTATTTTAAAAGTTGCATGTAGATATTTATGGAACCACAGGGGCTTTTCCGCAAGCGTCCGCACAGCTATGGGAGGCGAGGCTATTGTTTTTGGGCCACGAAGGCACAAAGACGCAAAGATGAGAACCCAAAAAATAACAAGCTGAAAGTTATGTAGTAAAAACGTCCTTAGGCCTTAGCGTCTTCGTGGCTAGTTTGCTTCACGGATAGGTTTTTCATGGGCACATCGGTTCACTCATCCCTTGATTTTTATTATCCATTGGAAAGCCACTGTTAATCCGAGCCCGAAAGCTAAATGGTTTAAAACAGCTGTGCGTAATAATAAATATTCAGAAGGGCCTTTCAAACCCAGGACTCCAAATCCCATCCCCGGGAACATCAGGAGGGCGGGTATAAGTGTGGTTGCAATTCCGAAAGAGAATGGAACCCACCAGGGAACCGGAGCGACCTTCAATACAATAAGAGTCGTGTACAAAACAAGTGTGAGTATCGTACCAATGACGTAATGGTAGAGAAGAAATTTCCGGAGCGAAACAGGCTCTCCTGCGCTGGTTCGAATGTCGTTTAAAAAGATTTTACCTTTTATGGCAGACTCGAGCCATTTGCCCACAAGCCCTGGAGGAACCCCTGCAATGATTCCTGCTCCGCGGAGAAGACCACTGCTAATATCCATGATCATAATACTGAGGACAGATGCGGAAAATAAAGTTAAAACTAATTTCATATCACTAATTTTCTGCAAAACTATAGTCGCCATTATCACAATACAATAACGGAAAACCGTGACAAATTCATTTTCGGATTACGGGCATATATGCCCCGGCTTATATCCCTTTCGTTAATTCCAAAATAAGGTGAAAGCTTTCCTGATTAATTCCATGGAGTTTTTAGCAGCAAGCTTTTCAAGTAAGTGCCTGCGATGGGTTTCTATTGTGTTTATACTGATCTTTAGATTATCGGCAATCATTTTCGTTGAGAGTCCTTCGGCTATTAATTTCAAAACTTGTTTCTCCCTCACGGTTAGACGATTCAACTCCCCCGAGTCCTTTAAGGAAATTTTAAGGGTCATATTTGTTGGGTCCGCAGGATACTTCAATACATCCAGCAACCGGAGCCTGTGTAAAACTTTATTAACCTTTCCATTGCTATCATAGGATAAATTGTATACGGTGTGCTGCATCCAAATCCATTCTCCCGTTCCTTTTTTAAAACGATAATTTAAAATGTGTGGCTTAGGTTGTCCATTATTAAAAGCACTTTTAGTTATTCGCAGAGACTCAACAATTCTGTCGCCCAGCATCCTTCTGTCGTCCGGATGAACTTTTGAAAACCAAAAATCAAGACCGCCTTGTTGATGTTCTTTTGGTAAATAGCCCGTAAATGACTCATACCCACTATCAACAAAGAGGAAGCGACAGATCTCACTATCGAATAAGAAATAACAATTTGATTCATTATTATCCCGACCAGAAAAAAGGTTTTCAGGAATATTACATTCTGCTGAAATCAGGTCTCGCAATATGTCGTATTCATTCTCAATCACATCACAGTTGTTGCTTCCGAAATTATGATTCAAAGTTAATGTTTCATGCATGAGCTTTACATTTAGAAATGTAATATATAGGGAAGTTATTTTTTTTAAAACTGGAGCGCCTGGCGTTCTGTCTTCTTTTTTCATTCAGGCGCCTGATCGACTTTCCATCATGCCTGAAACGGGCATAAAATGGAATTTCCAAATGTGACAGGAATTCTTACGAACGCCTTATCCCGCCTTATTTAAAGTACGGATATCAACAGCGTGCCCCAATTGATCTGCTGTAATTACACTTGATCCTTTGGCTTTATAAAAGTTGACTGACCTTGATTTTTTCGAAGCACTTCTAGAGCCTACCGCATCTTCTATTATGATTACGTTGTAATCATTTTTGATGCCTCCATTCACAGTTCCTTTGATACAGGCTTCTGCAAACAGTCCGGCAATGTATAATTCTGATATCGAATTTTCTTCGAGAAATTGTAAAAGATCTTTGTTTGTTAGTGCGTTCATTTTAGATTTTCTATAAACAGTATCGTTTACAAGGCGCACCCTTTTATCAATGCCCGTGCCTTTAGCTCCTTTCTTACATACATTTCCTGTTAACAGATTAAGTATGGGGTTTGTCCATTCATTCACTACATAAATGACAGGCATATTATTTTCCTCAAAAAACTCTATGGATTTATTTAAGTTTTGGATAAATGAGGGTATCGCTGTCGGATCCATATGGATTTTGGAATTTGAGTTTAACAAATTCTCCTGTACATCTATTACCAGGAGTGCCTTCTTCTTTGTTTGCGTGAATGCTGTTGTGCTCGTAGTTAGAACTGATGTTGTCATAAAGATTTACTTTAATTAATGATTCATAATTTTAATTTGAAACTTTATGCAAAGCTATAATAGCCGTCAGCACAATTCAATAACGGAAAACCGTGACAAAAAACAGTTCTAAAAGATGAGAACCCCAAAAATAAAAAGCTGAAAACATTTTAGTAAAAACTTTCCTTAGCGTCTTCGTGGCTTTCTTTTTGGCCACGAAGGCACAAAGACGCAAAGATGAGAACCCAAAAAATAAAAAGCTGAAAGTCATTTTAGTAAAAACTTTCCTTAGCGCCTTAGCGTCTTCGTGGCTGGTTTGGATTAAGTTACTTTTGGGAAGTCTACCAAATTACACTTAGTACATTTCAATAATTTCCAACATTTAGATTTGATCATTTACCTTGTAACTAGTGAAATCTTTTCTTCTATCGTATGTAAGAGCCTTTGTAAAATATGCTCAAGCTGCTCTTGATCATCGACATTTCATTAAAACGCTTAGCCGGTTCGCAATAATTATTAACATAAAGGCGAATGAGTTAATCAAAAGAGCAAAATTAAATCCACGAATCAATGTTACCAGGCTCCGAAAAGAAATTTTAGAGCAGGCAAAGGAATTTATTCGCAGATTCGCTGAGCTGACCAGAATGAGAGCGCCCATACCGATTAAAATAGCTATCGCAGATGATCACGAAGTGTTTAAACAGGGGATCGAAACGGTCCTCAAATTCATTCCTGATATGCATCTTATCATCACCGCATGTAACGGTGTGGATCTCCTGGAGCAATTAAAAATAAATAAACCTGATGTTGTATTGCTTGATATGAGAATGCCTGTAATGGATGGGCTATCGACATTACGGGAATTAAAAAAGCATTATCCTCGTATTAAGGTGCTAATGTTATCAATCAACGCGGCGTCTCCTGATGTTGAGGAAGCTCTTAAGATCGGAGCTGATGGATATTTGCTTAAAAGCACTGACCCCGCCGTCATATGCAAAATGATACGGGCATCGTGTAAACCCGGCCTTGTGGCCGCTTAATTTGCCGCCCTTCCCTGAAGTTCATCCTGGCACCCTTATTCTCGATCCGCGGCGTCATCTGTAGGCAACCCGAGGTCATCTTCATTTTCCAGTGTTGTCTTACCTGTTTTTCCTTTCTGTTTAACAGACAACTTCACTTCATCCGAATAGCTACTCAATTGCACGCAGTCGAAGTAAAGAATCTTGTTTCCGTACGCTTCTTCTGCGAGCCTTCTGAAGGCCAGGAACGCTGAATCCGTATCGCCGTCATGCTTTCGCAGACCTGTGATCTTTCTTCCTTTAAGTTCTATGGTGATTCTATAGTAATGCATTTTGTAAATATTTACTACGTAGTGCTTAGCGCCTTAGCGTCTTTGTGGCCATTTCTTTGGCCACGAAGGCACAAAGATGCAAAGATGAGCCAATTTGCATTAAATATTCTTTAGAAACCCAACACTTGGCGCAAAAAAATATTCTCCACCCTTCATTTTGACAAAGCCCGAAAAATTAAATTCAATTTCATCCTTGCTACCATATTGCTTTGGCCAGCTTTGTCCACCTTCGTGACCCTGGCCAATCAAAGGGTCTATTCCCGGCTTGCCTCGCAATGGTGGAAAGCCCGGCGCATTTGCCCATGCTTTCTGAATGAAATTAAACTGCCTTTTCAAATTAGCTTGAAAGCACATGAAAAGCAGACCTTTTTCGCCATCCAAACCCTGCTTTCCGTATGGAATTCCTCTTCTTGTAACATACCTGTCTTTTTGAGAAACCAATATACCCTGACCTCTTGGATTCGCCTTGCGAATATGCGCGTGAAAAGGGCATTTGTGTGCCGGCCTGTCAGTGTGTTCATATTTAAAATCATTAAATGCAGGCGATTCCCCAAGTTTGATATCACTTTTTATGAGAGGCGTGCCATCCTTAAATCTGCCAACCGTCAATGCCCCTGCAAATTCTTCCTTAGTAACTTTTCCTTCCTGGTTTGAGTTCAGCGTTAAATTCCCTGCCAGTTCAGCAACTTTCTTATTAAATCCATCTATATCCTGTTCCAGTTTCCTGTAAACTAAAAAACTGCCGTAGTTGACATCGTCGGTACTGGTAAACGGGTCTCTAACCAGGACGAGATTCAATGGTTGCAAATCAATTGGTGATGTTTTTGTATCTTCTGTAAAATACCTCGGTTGGCTAATACCATCAGCGTAACCGAAATGTTCAATATACATTTTCCTGCCGCCCGGTAATGTTTCAATTAAATTTTCACCTATTTCTTCTTTAACGATCGCTGCTATGCCTTCTAATGATTTCTTCACTTTTTCGGTTTCCGCGTTCAGTCTTATGGCGTCATCATCAGCAAGCATAACCATCGCGTGAATATCAGTATTATACGATTGCTCCCACTGGCCAGGTTCCGGGTCGTCTAATTTTTTATTTACTTTTTTAGACTTCATGCCGTTTACAAAATCGGTATTGCCATACAAAATATCGTCATTTGTATTATCGGCATCATCAGCATCGTCATCTTCATCTTCGGTATACCCATCCTTGAACCTGCCTGTGTTAAATCCAAGTTGTTCGTAACCTTTGGCGCTCAGGTAAAAATTTGCGACGGTTTTACTTGTCAGGCCCTCCTTAAATGCTGCTGTATCAGCTTTCTGGTCCAGGGCGGAGATCACATATTTTTCCTGGGCAATGAAATTTCTGATCCAGGCCTTTACATTGCTGACCTTCAAATCAAATTTTAGGAACAAAAGCCTCGCATGATCACGGGAATGGGATTTAAGGATATTACTTTGCAGGTTGCCGGCAATAGCATCAAACTCAGGCCCATTGATGCTAATCCCTTTTTTGTCCAGGTTGATTCTTGACATATTTCATTTATCGTTTTAATAAAATTCTGCCGGACCCTGTTGCGTTACGCATTTATCAAATTTCCCGCTTACATGAAAAGTATTGCCAGTTGGCGGCCGCCGCAAAGCATTATTGCAGAAAAGGTTTAATATGGAATACCGATGAAAATTAGTGACTTATTGTTGCAAATCAAAGCACTGTGGGAAGCTAAACATAGAAAATCTGTACAGTCGTGAGTCGTGAGTCGTGAGTCGTGAGTCGTGAGTCGTGAGTCGTGAGTGAAAAGTGAAAAGTGAAAGGTGAAAGGTGAAAGGTGAAAAGTGAAAGGTGAAAGGTGAAAAGTCAAATCCTTCACTTTTCACCTTTCACCTTTCACTTTTCACTATTGACGACTCACGAAAGCACGCTACGTTATTGCGAAGTGCTCGCGCGTTGGGGTTTTGAGTTTCAGATCTCTAAAAACAATCACCTTCTTCAACGCCGCTACGATTTCGGCATATGTAACAGGCTTTTTGATATAAAAGTTTGCCCTTTCTAAAAAGCATTCTTCCATAGAAGCCTCGGAGTTCGAATACATTATTATTGGAATTGAATCATATTGACTCTGTGCACGGATCAATTTAAGGCAGGTGATTCCGTCCTGGTCAGGCATTTTAATATCAAGAAATATGAATTGCGGCGAAACCTTCTCTAAGAGATCAAAGAAATCTTTTCCACAACTGGCATAACTTACGATGCATCCATTGGAGATTTCATTAATGGCATTTTGAAAAAGATGCGCATCATCTTCATCATCATCTACAAAAATTATTAGTGGCATGTTTTGCATTTTCAGGTTAGAATAAGATTGGAGAATTAATATTAGCTTTTAATCATGAAGGCAAGAAACAATTCATGTTTATATATGTGTTTATAACTATGACAATTAAATTGATCACTTACCTGGCTTTCATCCGCTGCGGTGACGGTAAGTGCCGGATGTGATGGATTTCAAATTGCACTTATTGTATAACAATTATTCATATTCATATCATGAGATTCGTCTACCTTGTCCAGGTGCAACCATTATATCTATCATACGTAAGGGCTTTCGTAAAATCTTCCCGGGCCGCTTTAGATAACCGGAGTTCTTTTAAAACAATCACCCCGTTTGCATTAATTATTAGCGACAAGGCCAATGAACTGGTTAAACGAGCGGCACTAAATTCAGACCTCGATCTGGCTAAACTTCAAAAAGAGATCTTTCAGCTTGGAAGCCAATACATCCACCAACTTGCTCATATGATCCGCATGAATGACAGAACCGGGGATGCCGCCTGGTTCCTAAAAACCTGTGATCCGAAGGCTATATCCAAAGCGATCACGCGAATCCTGGAAACATCCTCCCTTTAAAAACACCTCTCATTCGCTTTCAACCTGATCATTACCTATTACTGTAATACACATTCGTTATTAGCCAATTTTAAGTGTTACCTTCTAGGAATGACAATAAAACAATTCCAGCTTTTTAGTGACGCAGAACAGGATGAAATTATTTTAAATTATGGTACATACATAACCAGTTATATGCAAGGCACTACAATGTCTGATGTGTATAAAATGGATAGCTTTTATGTGAAATTCTGTTATGACATCACCAAGGATAAAAAGCCAACGATAATTCCTTTTTTTGACGACAATGGTTTCAATTTATATAATGATGTATTATCGCATTTACGCTGTAATTAATCTAATTTAAGTGATTCCTTTGGACGGCAGCCCCTCGCGGAACCGCGCTATCAGTTTTACGGAGGGGCTAAAACATGCTTTAAGTAGCTCAAACGCACACGAGCCCCTTTAGTCCCGTAAAATGCATCTCTTTTGCCAGGAATAATATGTAGCATGTAGCCTTTGCAAGTATAGAATCGCTTACGGGTTTTATGGATTACATTTATTTCTCAAAAAACGCATGGGAATGAGAAAGTCTCCTGTTTTCCTGGCCTTGATAATTCTCGCCGTATTGTACAGCGCTTTTGATCAGCCTTCCACTTTACCACCCTTTACATCAAATGCCCCTGCTAATTTCTTTGCCAGGCAAGAAATAAAAACAGGAGCGGAACAGACCGATAAGTATGTGCCCTACCTCAAAGGCAAAAGAATTGGCATACTGGGGAATCAAACATCCATTATCCATAATACGCACCTTGTAGACAGCCTTAAAGCGCTTGGAATAAATATCGTCACCGTGTTTGGACCCGAGCACGGGTTCCGTGGAAACGCCAGCAATGGAGCACGTGTACAGGATGAAGTAGATAGTGCAACCGGTATTCCCATCATCTCTCTATATGGAGTGAAAAGAAAACCATCCAAAAAAGACATGGATGCGATTGATATCATGATTTTTGATATCCAGGATGTTGGCTGCCGGTTCTATACAAATATTAATACGCTCTGTGATGTCATGGAAAGCTGTGCAGAGTCCGGAAAGGAACTAATTATCCTGGACCGTCCTAACCCGAATGGTTATGTTGATGGCCCTGTGTTAGATATGAAACTGAAATCTGGCATTGGCAAATTTCCAATACCAATAACGCACGGTATGACCATTGGAGAGTTCGCCAACATGATCAATGGTGAAGGATGGCTTCCCAATAAAATGCAATGCAAGACGAAAATAATATCAATAAAAAATTATTCCCATGAAATGTATTATACCTTGCCCGTTCACCCTTCTCCAAATCTAAACACGCAACAATCAGTTTTACTTTATCCATCGTTATGTTTATTCGAAGGCACAATTGTTAGCCAGGGGCGCGGCACTTACATGCCTTTCACGGTTTTGGGAAGCCCCGACTTAAAAGGAATATTTAAATTTTCATTTACACCCGTAAGCATACCTGGAAAATCAGAAACGCCTTTACACCAGGATAAAGTTTGTTACGGGCTGGACCTAAGAAATTACAATATGAGCAAGATCCGCAAAAGCGGGAAGATCAATATTAAATGGATGATGGACATGTATAAGGCTTACCCCTTTAAAGAAAAATTTTTTGATAGAACGCAAAGCAAACAAATGGGAAATATTGATGGCCTTGCCGGTACGACCCTATTTAAAGAACAGATCAAAGCAGGCAAAAGTGAAGAAGAAATTCGGAAGAGTTGGGAGCCCGGCCTTTCTAAGTACAAAACAATGCGGAAGAAGTATACAATATATTTGTGAGAGGTGTGAGGTATGAGGTATGAGGTATGAGGTATGAGGTGAAATCTTCGATGTCTCCTGATACCTGAAACCTGATACCTGATACCTGATACCTGATACCTAAAACAAGAATCATGAAAGAACATACCCTTTTTATAAGCTGGCCAGGAGGTGCTGAATTGATAATCCTGATGGTGATTTTAGCAATGGTGATTTTTTGGATCAGGGCGATCATCGATATCGCTAAATCAAGATTTAAGGATGACACAACCAAAATTGTTTGGTTACTCATTGTAATATTTACAGGGTTTTTAGGTGCTTTAATTTACATCTTTGTTGGTAAACAAAACAAGCTCGTGTAAGTGTGCTCCATTTTTGGGCGCTGATGCCCAATCCGCTCTACCTGTGTGGGCATACTTCATTTCGTATGATTGACGGCTTTTCTGTAAGGGCACTGCCACCCCGACAGCATCTAACAGTGATGAATATGTAACTTCACTTACAGCCTAAGTGTTTCCGAACATTTCGTTTAGATTTATCCTGATTCAGGCAACAATTAATCCTAAATTCGCTATATTCTTAAACAGTCCGTACTGAAAATGACAACATCTTGAAGCTTCACATAAAAAACATGATTTCGAACCGTTGCAAAATGATGGTCGCGGCGGAGTTGAAGAAACTTGGTTTCGGTCATTCAATCGTTGAATTGGGGCAGGTAGAGCTTTCCGGGCCCCTCTCGGGAGAACAGTACAACAGCTTCAGGGTCGCTCTATCAATGGCAGGACTCGAAATAATCAATGATAAAAAAACCATTCTCGTGGAAAAGATAAAACTCCTTGTTGTCGAGATGGTTCATAACCTTACTGAACAGCTTCCAACAAATTTTTCAACTTACCTGAGCGAAAAGCTTGGTTATGATTACACGTACCTTGCCAATCTCTTCTCTGAAAACCAGGGCACCACAATTGAAAGATTTATTATCATTCATAAAATTGAGCGTGTAAAAGAACTTCTCCTCTATAATGAGCATAGTCTAACTGAGATCGCATACCATATGCATTACAGCAGTGTTGCCCACCTTTCTAATCAATTCAAAAAAATAACCGGTATTACTCCTTCCCTGTTTAAAAGCCTCAATCATAATACCAGGAATACTCTCGAGAATGTGTGAATAATGTAACGATTACTGGTAATTGTGTAATATTAAACCGTTCCAAACGCGGTAGTTTTGCTTGTAAATCTTTCCGTTAATAGTTCTGCACGGAAAGTAATCACGTTAATTATCAACTAATCCAAATTATGAAAAACAAAAGTCCCCTATCGGGAGTTCGTCCCCGGTCTTCCAATGTGAGAATCCATTCAGGCACAATTGGAAAAATTCTACTCACGGCCCTACTTCCCGTTCTATTTATTGCCAGTTGCAAAAAAGACACTTTTCAAGGCGAGACCGCTGATGAATGCCCAATCGTCGTTTCTACTGACGCAGCAAACCTCGCTACGAATGTCCCGATCAATAAGATCGTGACGGCAATCTTTAACGAAGCAATGGATGCTACCACGATCAACGGCACTACATTTACTTTGAGCGATAGTGCAGGATTAATCGCCGGTACAGTTTCGTACACGGATACTACTGCAATGTTTACACCATCAGCTAATCTCGGTCTTAATACTACCTATACGGGTAAAATTACAATCGGTGCGCAAGACCAGACAGGCAATGCACTCGTCGCTGATTATATATGGACCTTCACTACAGGTTCAACTTCTGATTTGACCGCGCCAACTGTGATCTCAACTGACCCGGTTGATGCCGCAACAGGAGTGCTTGTTAACAAGGCTCCCAGTGCAACATTCAGTGAGGCGATGAATCCGGCAACGATCAGCGCGACATCATTTACTCTTATGGAAGGAGCAAATAGTATAGCCGGCACGGTTACTTATTCCGGTGTTACCGCCACCTTCACACCTACCGTCGCTTTATTGTTCAATAAAATCTACACAGCCACTATTACAACGGTGGCCCAGGACCTGGCAGGAAATGCGTTGGCCACAAACTACGTATGGACCTTCACCACCGGATCGGATGTAACACCGCCGACCGTTACGGCAACAGACCCTGTGAATGCAGCAACAGGAGTTGCATTGAATAAGATCATCACTGCTACATTCAGCGAGTTGATGAAGCCTATAACCATCGACGCTACAACATTCACTCTCCATGACGGTACAGGCTTCGTTGCCGGCGCAGTGACTTATACAGGCCTGGTGGCCACGTTTACTCCGACACTTGCTCTTGTTGCAGGCAAAACCTACACCGCAACAATCACAATAGGAGCTACAGACACAGCGGGCAATGCTTTAGCGGCGCCTTATACCTGGACTTTCATGACAATTCCAGCGCCTGACCTGATCGCGCCTACGGTTACATCAACTGATCCTGCAGATCTCGAAACAAATGTAGTGGTCTCCAAAGTGATCTCTGCTGTTTTCAGTGAACCAATGGATCCTACAACGATCACCACATTAACATTCACGATAAGCGGGGGCGTTACAGGAGTAGTAGGTTATAGTGGGACGACCGCAACGTTTACACCTACAGGTAATCTTACTTTGGGTACAGTTTATACGGCAACGATAACAACAGGAGCAAAAGACGTGGCGGGAAATCCACTGGGCGCGAATAAAGTA
>JGI24806J26614_1000080_pt1 | contig 18311 bp, 11 predicted proteins | sample Kansoi200umMDA_FD_26614 | JGI IMG/M metagenome (IMG submission 26614)
CATTTTATGCGGAGCAGCCTCCGAACATTCTGCTTTTACATTCGATATTTTATCGGCAATGTTCCAGGGACAATAAATATTTATAAAGGAATTTAGAATGTAGAATAATAAGGTAGTGAGATTACAAGAATACTACTGATATATTCTTACTCCGTATTCTTCACAAACTGAACTGTGAAAACCTTATTTCCGCATTTAACAGAGACAAAATAAACTCCATCATGAAGCGACATTGTATTTAGCTGAACGGAATTATTTTTTACGAGCGAAGGAATTTCTAAATGTCTTCCAACCACATCTGTAATTTGCAGAAGGGAAAAATTATTTCCAGAAGGAAGTACTATATTCAGTAATTCATTACATGGGTTGGGAAATGAAAAGAGCATTCTGCCATCACCCTCCGGTGGAACGCTCTCCGCCTGCGCATCCTGCCAGTAAATTTCACTATAGCTATAAAGGTTTGAGCTATGATGATGTATTACCAGGCACAATGGTTCAGGAAAAGCGGAAGAATAAAATTTATAGCTTGTGTCATTAGAGATGTTGAGCCAAAACTCACCTTCAACAGTATCTCTTTTTACTTCACGCACCCGGAGGCAATTATCAAATGCCCCTTGCGGCAGCAAAAGTGTTCCGTAGCCATCAGCAGTTACTTCTACCTCTCCCAAATCACTGTTAAATGGTGAAGTGTAGAGATACGAATCTGTAAACGAATCTCCGAATGTAAAAGGGTAATGAAGAATGTCGCGCGGATCGGTGTAATTAAGGATTTGCTGAATATATTCTAAACCCCATGTAGTGTAGTGTGTAGCATCGTTTGTGAAATAGCTGTAGATAGAGTCACCGAAGTTACTAATGTTTAATGTTGCGATCTGCGCATCCGGAAAATCACCGGCGTATGGAGTGGCGGAAGCAAGGATTCCATAATAGTAAGCAGGAGCATTCGCATCAGATAGCCCTGAGAAATCCCATGTTTGATTCGCACCGCCATTGCCTTCACTTAGTGTTGGGGCAGTATCAACAAACAGGTGAATGGTTATTCCGTCGCTAAGGCTATTTCCCTGGTTGAGTAAAGGCTGAGCAAGAGACTTTAGGGAGAGTAAAAAAGCGAGGATGAAAAAGCAGCGTGGTTTCATATAGAAGTATTTATATTGAAGACCACGTAGTCCTGGTAAACGCTGCATACAGGATATTTTTTCGATGTTCGCCGTATAAACACCCGTGAAATGTGCGGCCTCTAATTCGAACCTCGAATTATGGCGCCAATTTATGTTTGTCTGTCCACTCTGTTGCTTCACGTGCCATTTCTCTGTATTTCTTAGCGCTGTCTTTCCGGTTTAATTGTTCATAGGCTGTGGCTAAACCAATATAAGGTTCCGGTCTAAAGGCATAACCTGAGTAGAGCTGATTCAAAGAGTCGGCTTTGTAATAATTTATTATAGCTATCTCGTAATTTTGCGTTTTCAAATAGCAGTCACCGATACTTTTATAAAACATTAATTTGGTCATTGCCCATTGAGGTGCTTTTTTAATGGCCTGGTTAAATGTTGTTATTGATTTTTCATATTCCTGGTTTTGAAATTCACCTAATCCAACAGTATTCAGAGAATCAATTTTTTTTATAAGTAAGAACTGAGGAATAAACCAGGATTGAAATCTTTTAGCATGCGTTTCCCGGTTTTCCGGTTTGTAATGTTCTTTAAAGCCTCTAAAACCTGAGTTCGGATTTGTGATGGAGGTGTCATAAACTACTGATTGTAACATTAAAACAACATTGTTATTTTCTCTATCAATAGCCACTTTTATTACAGGCGCTATTGTGTCAAAGTTATCCCAACTCCATACAGAAGCAAAGAACACACTATCATTGGTGATTTTAAACGGATAGTTAATTTCATAAAAATCTACTAAGTGAATGAATTCATTTTTTGATAATTGAAAAGATATTTTCTTTTCTGCAATTTTATATTCAGATCCATATTCCAAAGGAGAATCCCGAAAAGTCGGTCCGTATTGGTGGTCATCCGGGTCGAATTTACTCGTAGCAACAAATGAAACCGCTGAAATAATTAAAGGAAAAACCGGGCTGATTCTTATTGTTTTAATGCTTTCTTTTTCCCCGTCAATATAGTAAGCGACGGGAAGAATAAGTAGTGCAAGAAGGTCTGTATAGTCAACTGTTCTACTGATATTCAACAGCTCAAAATTGTTCCAGGAATCTATTAATACCTGGCTAAATGGTAACTTCCAGAAGATAAATAAAAATCCTGTCAGCCAGAATATTTTGTTTTTGTGCTTTGGTATTAATGCTGCCCAAAACAAAGGAAAGATGAAAAGCCCGGAAAAGTCGGAGAGTTTACCTGTCAGCCAATTCCCATAAAGACCTTTGAATACAAAATCATTCAGCAGGAGAAGTGTGAGCCCTGCTATGAACCAAAAAGATGTCAGGATTTTAAGGTTTCTCGACATAAATTTATTTATCAGAATACTACCGGGAAAGCAATCATAATTGTTATTAAAAAGGTGTTTATTTCGATTGCTGAAACAAATCTACCCAACTATTTCACAAATGCAAACAGGGTAGATTAGCCGAGAGTATTGAATTACTATATCAATGTTCGTGTGGTTGAACTCAGGCGATGCAAAGATTAACACTGCAAACATTCTTTATAATTTCACTGCCCATCCCTTTAAGAGTTCATCCTGAGGACAGAAATGTCAACAATTTCGACATAAGTAAGCGTGAAAAATCGAGTAGGAAGGTAGCAATTAGTTTGCTACCTGTCCTCTCGCACCACCCTGCATACCGGTCTGGTACAGGGCGGTTTGTCAGAATGCTTTTAGCTGATAGTCCTTGTTATACTGATTGTTGAAACCGATGTAACCTGACCTTGTCAGATAGCTCTTGAATGAAGGAGATCTACCACTTAAGACAAAAAACAAGAAGTCGCCCCAAAAGACGACTTCCTGTTTCCAAATAGTACAGCAATGCCTTTACTTAGCCACAATTACTTTTCCGACCACAGAATTATTGGCCGAACTCAAGCGAGCGAAGTAAACCCCATCGGTCCAGTTCGTTGCATCAACGATTTGTTGTTTGGCAATCCCACCGTCCTGCTCTGTTGTTTCAGAATGATAAACAAGAACTCCGGAAATATTATAAACATCAATCGAAGTAGTACCTGCAGGTGCGATGAACGAAAGTGTTAATTGGCCTGAAGTCGGGTTGGGATAAATGTTTAAGTCTGAAATAGAATTGCCCACAGTGAAATTGGTCTCTTCATTCTCAAGTCTTAATCCCTGTGAACTATTGCCCGATCCGACATAAATATAACACCCCTGTATATTGTTGAGAATATCGGCTGCAGTAGTCCAGTCACTCAGTGACGGATTGCTGCTTCCATTGCCCAAAGCATTGTTGGCTGCCGTCCATAACTGATTTATAGTAAAACTTGAACCGTAGTTGTTTGTCATATATGTCATGACAGATGATGGCAAGGGGCCTATTACCTTCTTAGTTGAGGTGGGTTTGCCATTGGTGCATGAACTGGATTTGTAGAATGTTAAATAAGGACCATTTACAGAGAGTGACCCGAACTGTGTGCCACTAATGTGTGTGTTTAACCAGAGTGCTATAAGCTGACCGACCAATACAGAGATGTACTTGTTATTATTCAAATAGCTGTTGCCTGTTGCAGTTGAACAATTCTTATTGTAGGCCGGAAGCTGGGCTGGCGTGGTTCCCGCAGGCATGTGAGATTTAATGCAATTGCCATCACCTGTTCCAAAGCTGATTGAGTGCCCTGATGTGCCAAGCGTAAATCCACCGCCGTTGGCGAGAGCACTATTGATAACCGTCAACGCTTGATTTTGATTACAATCTTTTCCGGTCCCACCATAGAAACCCTGGGTATAGCCGCAGGCTGTCTGACAAGACGTGCCGAAGGTAACGGTAGCAGCAGTGCTGGTACAGCCACAATTATTTGTTACTGTAACTGAAAAAGTACCCTGAGTTCCGGAGTTGCCTGATGTATAGGTGATCGTGGGTGTGCCTTGTCCGGCTGTAATAGACCATCCTGTTCCGCTAACAGTCCAATAATATCCGGTTGTATTCGATACGGTTCCTGATCCGGAAACGGTAGCAGTAAGGTGATTGCCGGCAAGACCGCAAGATGGCAACGGATTAGGAACGCTTAATGATACAGAATTGGTCGCTGACCAGGTATAAGTAACATCTGCATCAGCATTACCACAACAAGCCCCTATTGCATGGTAATGGAAAGTTTGAGTAAGTGTACATCCGTTAGTGGTAATGCTTCCTGCAGTGCAAGTAGCTGTGACGGTACCACAACTATTAGTAGCAGTAACGTTGTTATTGCATGTTGGAGGCGTTGCAGTGCAACCAAGATTACCTCCTTGCGGAAGGTTATTAAATGTCGGTGGATTACTAACAGTCACAGTTATTGAAGCCGTACTGGTAGATCCGCAGCTATTTGTTACGGTAACTATATATACTCCTGACGAGCAGACATAAATTGTTTTGGCAGTTGACCCTGTATTCCATAAATAGCTTACGCCTCCGTGACCACCCAGGAGAACACAACCACCCTGACAAAGATCAGTTGAGCCATTTGTTGTAATTGCAGCATAAGGTGGTGGGCAACCATTATTGTCACACTGTGTATCGAGGACAGGATTGGAACAATTGGTCCAGGTGTTAGAACGAAATTGAGCAGGGTTTCCATTTGAACCTAAAGCAGCATATACCGTTTCATTCTGAATACTGGTGCAGGAAGAATTAGTATCACACTTATAGGTGATTCTTGATGTGTTGCAGGTAGGGCTATTCATTGTAAACTCTCCGCTATAAGTACCTCCGCCAACGGAAGGAATATTAAAGCACCAATTTCCATTATCATTACTAATAACGAGAACTTTGATTGATGGCTGAGAGCATTCTGTTACACCGGTAATAGTAATAACATAGCTGCCTCCTTCTACTACTTCGTAGGTATCTTTGCCTCCTCCGGGAGTATAAGCAAGGCAACTGTTTTGACCAACGGCAGAAATGGTAACAACACCGGTTCCCGGAATAAGGTCATCGGTGAAAGTCGCTTCTGCATGATATCCTGATGATTGACCATCAGCGGTAGCAAGAAGCAAGGCGCCGATTTGATCTCCATCACCGTTTACTTCCCAGGTGGCTACAAAACCTCCGTCACCGTGGGCAGTTACATCCCAGGGCTGGTGCGTTGGTTCAGAGTTGTCCCCCGAGCCATCGGCATGGACTACTTGCAGAGTAACTGTTTCTCCCGATTGAAATCCGGAACCGGTAAGAGTGGCGATTGAACCGGGAGCATAATCGCTGTGGTCGCTTGTGAGTGTTTGCGCGAATAACGAAGCGCCCATTAAAAAGAGGCATGCAACTATGCATACCATTTTTTTAGTAAATGTGTAGTGTTTCATAGGTGTGTGTTCAATTTAGTTATCAATTTTTTAGTTAATTTTTGCGCAAGGTAGTACGTAATATCTTTGCTACACTGATTTCTATCAATTATTTTTATCAGTAACCTAATATATAAAGTTAGTGAGAATATTGTATACACCTTTTTAATACCTACTATTGATTACTGTATTCATAATTTTTACATTCCTGACTGATAGCATCACCCCTATCAATGAATTAAACAGACAAAAAAATAAGGCTCAATATCCCGATGTGCTGGATATTTAAAATTTCACGACCTTGTTGGAGTGGCATTAAGTAAGCTTAACCAGACCAGGAATGGCAAAAAAATATATCTTGCATTCTTATTGAACCCAAACACCTAAAGCATGAAACAAATATTTATGATCGTTTCAGTCGCCTTGCTGCTAAACTCATTTAACTCCAAAGCACAAAGCTGGCAAAGTGTAGGAACGCAGGGCTTTTCTTCACAGGGAACCAATAGTGTTGCCATAGCTTTAGATCTCAATGGCATTCCTTATGTCGCCTTTGCGGATTCTGCCAATGCAGAGAAAGTAACAGTCGTGAAATTCGACGGGACTGACTGGGTAACTGTCGGTAATGCCGGATTTTCTGCCGGTGATGCTTATGATATTTCAATAGCTATTAACAGCAGTAACACTCCTTACGTATTATATGGCGATAATGGAAACGGAGGACTCGCCACCACCATGAAGTTTGACGGCACCAACTGGGTAAATGTTGGCACTCCCGGATTTTCTGTAGGAGTGGTTAATTCCTGCACTATTAAAATTGACAGCAACGATGTCTTATACGCTGCCTTTGATGATGCCGGGTATTCAGGAAAAGCAACAGTCATGAAATTCGACGGAGCAAGTTGGGTAAATGTAGGTGCGCCCGGCTTTTCAGCAGGCGGTGCAGGTCAAATGAGTATGGCATTAAACAACAGCAACGTTCCTTATGTCGGATACCAGGACCAGGGCAGCGGATTCGGGGCGACTGTTATGATGTTTGACGGAGCCAATTGGGTGGCAGTGGGCACACCTGCTTTTACAGATATATGCCAGTTTACTTCTATTGCTTTCGATAGTAGCGGCACCATTCCTTATCTCGCTTACGGCCAAGGCTTTAACCCGTTCACAGCAAACGTAGAGAAGTTCAACGGAACGGACTGGGAGTATGTAGGCGCTCCGAATTTTTCGGCGGGCGGCGCTACTTTTGAGTCATTAGCAATTGATGCCGGTAATACACCTTACATCGCATTTCTTGATTGGACGAATGGAGATAAGGCAACAGTCATGATGTATAACGGCAGCTCCTGGGTAATAGTTGGCAATGCAGGTTTTTCCATAGGTACAACCTGGAATCCGCACTTAGTGATTGATGCATCAGGAACTCTTTATGTTGCCTATTACGATGGAGGAAATTCAAATAAAGCGACGGTCATGAAGTTCGCTACTGCAACCGGCGTCACAGACCTATCGAAAAACCATAACATGGTAACTATATTTCCAAACCCCGTCCGGGATAATTTGACTATTGATAATGGGCAATTGACAGCAGATGAAATAGAAATAAAAGATTTAGCAGGTCGCAGAATTTATATGCAATCTGCTGCAACGAATAAGATTGTTATTGATCTCATTCACTTACCTGCAGGGATTTATTTTGTTTTAGTGAAAAGTAAAGAAGCAGGGATAGTGAAGCAATTTGTGAAACAGTGAAAATGTTCATCCGCTTATCCGTTCCCGCTGAAAGAGTGGCAAGGTGAGGCACAAAGCCAGAGTAGGTGCGTTGCAGGTCATCTATTTTGTTTCATCCCCCATTTCATCAGCTTCATTCTGTTCTGTATATTTTTCTTGCCATGCCCTGTATTGTTCAGGAGTCATTTTAGGCAACTGCTGGGTTACAAATGCGGTTATAGCCCATATTTTCTCGTCACTATGCGTGGGTCCGTATGCGGGCATGCTCGTCATCTTTATTCCGTTTTTTATAATCCAGAAAAATTCCTGCGCTTCTCCTTCCTTTGTATTTTTATATAACTCCGGCGGTTCGGGATACAATCCTTCGGCAAGTTCATCCGGCTTCTCACCGGGAGCGCCATGGCAGCCCGAGCACATTTCATTATAGTGTTTAAATCCCAGCACTATCATAGCAGTATCTGTTATATTGCCGGGCACCACATTCTCCTTCATTCGTTTGTCTATGGAGTTATGCGCTGTTATACCGATAATTAATTTCGTGAGCGCGTTATGATGTGACAATTGACTAATGTTGTAAGCGCCGGAAACAATAAAGATATAAAACCCGGACATTAAAATCGCAAAGGTTATTAATAAGGTTATGATTATTTTTCTCATTGTAGATAAAATTTTTGTATCCTGTGTCTTAGTCGCTAACTTTCCCTGCGTGTTCGCAGATTGCTACTTTATGTCACGAAGTTAATTTTCTTTTTGGCTTTTCATTAAGTTTTTCTTAGAAGTTGTTTAAAATTGATAACAATTGATGCCACTTAATTCGCATACGCACGCCTCTAACTCCTTAAGGAGAACCCCTCTCGCACTCGTTAATGGGGAGCAGTTTCCCGCAGTACTGCGGGATTATGAGGCGGTGAGATTGTTGATGTGAGTCCCCGCGTGATTGCAATCCTTAATTATTTTAACTTTACTGAAAACTAACACCAATGGCTGAAGCGGCAACCATTCTCATTCCTGACATAAGCGGATATACTGACTTCGTAACGCAGACAGAAGTTGAACACGGCGCTTTTATAGTCAATAACCTTCTCGAGTGCATTGTGCAAATGGTGCCAAGTGATTTTGTTGTTTCTGAAATCGAAGGAGACGCCGTGTTGCTCTACAAGAAAGGAGATCCGCCCTCAAAAAAAGAGATCGTGGAACAGTGCGTTAAAATTTTTACCGCCTTTCACAATATGATTCGAAGTATTGCAGGTGCTCCCCTATGCCAGTGCAAAGCATGCACCGGGCTTGCAGATCTCACCCTGAAATTTGTAGTGCACTTCGGCACAATTGCAGAGCACAATGTTGCACGCTTTACAAAAGCATCAGGTGTTGACATGGTGATAGCACACCGCCTTTTGAAGAACAGCATTCCCGGAAATGAATACGTGCTCACAACAGATAGCTATCTGAAAAATATTCCTGACAGTGCAGAAGCCAATGATCTCGATTGGATGCAAGCCAGGGAAGAATATCCTTCCATCGGCATAATTGAATTCAGCTTCGCTTCACTTACGCAAATAAAACAATCCATACCGCAACCCAAAGAAAGAGTCACTGCTGCCGCTGAAGTTGATGCGAATGAAACAGTGTCAGTGCAAATTGAAATCAACGTTCCCTACAATGAAGCAGAAGAAGAATTAGTTGATATGGAAAAAAGAAAGCAGTATGTGGATGGATTGCAAAGCTTCGAAGGTCCTCCAAGTCTTTCATTAGGATCTCAGTTCACTTGTTTTTATGAGGACAGGAAAGAAATAATTGAACCGAGACACCTTGAAGTAAAGCAGGATGAAATTATTTTCGAAGAATTCGTTACTTCTGCTGAGGCAAATTATTTTGCTGTAAATCGCTATGATATAAAAGCAACCGGAAAAAACAGTTGTAACCTCACCTTCAGTGTATCTCCCCAACCCGGATATTCATTTACTCCCGAACTAAAACATTCAATTCGTCACAGGAGCGTGGCTTTCACTATGAAATTCAAAACCTATTGCGAGACTCACTTGCACAAAATTGAATTATGAATGGAACTATCAATTCGGACACCCGCCCTTCAGTTGTTGGTGGACAACACCAACAATGACTCTAAAAATTTAATCCATATTAAACAATTAAGAAATTACCTCACTGTTCTTCTTTTGCTTGTTGTAGCAGAAGCTCATGCTCAAAGCGGACAATGGGTATGGTTGAAAGGAGATAGTACTGCTAATAGTGAGGGCAATTTGGATCTTATGAATTTCGGCGTATTTGATTCTACTTATGAGCCTAGGGCTGTGGACCATCCTTGCAATTGGACTGACAAACACGGGCACTTTTGGATGTTTGGGGGATATTCTTATATTCCGTATAACTACTTTCAAGTAAATTGTCTCTGGCAATTTAATCCGAATACTCTTGAATGGGCGTTGATGAAAAGTTCAAATCAAGGAAATTCTCTAGGCAATTTCGGTACACAAGGGGTTTCATCTCCAGATAATATACCTCCATCTCGAAGTGGTGCAATGAGTTGGACAGATACTGCAGGAAACCTTTGGATGTTTGGCGGCGGATGGCATGACATTTCAGAGTGGCATGATTTCAACGATTTATGGAAGTATGATATACAAAGTAATGAGTGGACATGGGTAAAAGGAAGCAATCAATTTGATCAATTAGGAACTTATGGCACAAAAGGAGTAGAGGATATAAATAATACACCCGGAGCAAGAAATTTTGCTGTTACATGGACTGATAATATTAATAATTTGTGGTTGTTTGGTGGCGAAGCACACCAAGGCAATGGGTATTTTAATGACCTATGGAAATATAATATCAGCTCCAATGAGTGGACTTGGGTAAATGGATACAACGGCTTTGTGTATGGATTTGACTTCTTCCAAAATTATTCTTATGGAACATTAGGAATTCCCGATTCGAGTAACATGCCAACTGCACGGAGTGCTGCTGTAGGTTGGCAAGCCGACAATGGAGATTTTTATTTATTCGGAGGTCATTTTGATTACGTTTTCTTCGGACACGATTTCCTTTTCAATGATCTTTGGCAATATTCGAGGATAAGTAATCAGTGGACTTGGATTAACGGCGATAGCATACCCGATAAGTTAGGCGAATCGGGAAGTTATTGCGAGTTCTCAGAATTGTTTGACCCCGAAGCAAGAATGGAATGTACACCATGGATTGATAACCACGGAAAATTCTGGTTAATGGGTGGAAGCGTTATAAGAGATGAGCAGAATTTCATCTATAGTACATCTACGTCTGATGTTTGGAATCATGATCCGCTAAGTAAAAATTGGATGAAGGCGTATAAAGATTCTCTGCCTACCGATGGCTATTATGGGCAGAAGGGTATATATTCAAGTTACAATGGACCCAAGTCTAGACGTGGTGCTATTGCATGGGTGGATTCAATAAATAATTTCTGGCTCTTTGGCGGAAACAACAGTTATGATCAAATGTTGAATGACCTCTGGAAATTTACTCTAGACACTTCCTGCTCTTCAAATATTTACACTTTTATAAAAAGCATTGATGATCCTATTCTTTCCATATATCCCAATCCGGCAACAGATTTACTAACAATACGAACTACCGATGAAAACATTCTGCCAGCAAGTTTTTCAATTTTCGATGAACTTGGCAGAAATGTGTCAAATGGAAATATAGATGGAAGACAACATTTAGTACCAATTACTCAACTTCCTTATGGCATATATGTCATAAGAATAGTAATTGAGCAAAAAATCTTAGTGCGTAAATTTATTAAAGCATGAACCATCAATGAACAACCATGATCTTTTTTGTTACATTATAATAGTTTGTACTTATAACCCATAGCGAATTTTTCATTGCGAATAATTTTTCTCACTTCCCAAAAAGAACTCTCTGTTTCCTCAGCACCTCTGTATTCTCTGCGTGAAATATTCTAAGCTCTGCTGCTCATAGATTCCTGTTCACGGAACCTGCGGGCGGACAAATTTGGGTTTAACTGTAAGTCAGTCGGTAATTATTAGTTTGCCTGTAGCAATGGTTTTGCTTTCTTGCGTCAATTGGATAAAGTAAATTCCTCCTGGTAAATTGTCCCGGTGCAATTTGATTGTCTGCCCGGATATATTTTTAATACTCTTTACTTCCTGTCCAAATGTGTTATAGATGGTCAGGTCTGCGCCGTTTAAATTTCTATTTGTTTTTATTGTCGTTTCAGAAGAAAAAGGATTGGGGGAAAGCAAAACATATTCATTGTTGTTATATTCATCAATAGATTCTGAGCCGCACTTAAATGAAAACTTAGCGACAAAGACGTCTTCATAGCCTGTGAGGGATAAAGTATCCGGCCCGAGAATAAAAGAGCTATTCATATAATCGCTACCGATAAATAAATTACCTGAAGCATCTCTCGCAAAGCCGTATTCATCATCACCCCCGCTTTCTATTGAAAAGGCGCAAAGAATATTTCCGCTGGAATCATATTTTGCCACAAAAACGGGATCAATACCACCGGGCGGAAATGGTAGTATAGTTGAATCAAAGTTTATAGAATTGATTCCCGAATTAGGCAAAGAAAAACCTCCTGTCAAATAAACATTTTTCAAAGCATCTGTAACTATACCATGACCGCAGTCATCACCCATGCCTCCTGCGCTTTTTGCCCACAGCACATTTCCTGCAGAAGAATATTTCACCAGAAATATATCTGTTGTACTTTGATTAATATTAGAGAGAGAAAACGAATCGAAATTTATGACCGGTGCATACGAAAAACGGCCGGTTATATAACAATTGCCGGATAGGTCAGTGCCGGTGCTGAACCCATAAGTACTACCTTCACCCTGGGAGCCTTTCGTCCAAAGCACATTGCCCATTGCATCGAACTTTGCAAGAAAAACAAAGTCAGCACCAATGTTCGAATTCGTGAGTATATAATTATCAAAAGACAAGGTTGGGGAATTAGACCAGCCTGTCAGGTAAATGTCTCCCGTGACATCCGTAGTGATGCTCGTTCCCCTGTCACCGCCCGTGCCTGAAGCGCTTTTCGCCCAGGCTACAGTCCCGGCAGAATTATATTTAACGATAAATATATCCTCATCTCCGGTATTCGTGAGAGTGGCGAAATCAAACGTTATAGTAGAGGATAAAAAAAATCCTGTTATATAAGCATTTCCGGAACCATCCGCTGCTACACTAAGTCCCCAGCAACTACCTGATGAGTTTTGGGATGAGCTTTTCGCCCAAAGGACATTTCCGTTTGTATCGTATTTCACCAGGAAGATATTACCGCTTCCAGTAAGAGTAAGTGTATAAGCACCAAAAGTTATATCCGGAGATTCGAACCATCCTGCCAAATAGACATTTCCCGAAGGATCAACAGCAACACTGCTTGCAACATCGGTATTTGAGCCTCCTGCGCTTATTGCCCACAGAAGATTACCGGCAGCATCGTACTTAACAAGAAACAGGTCTGAGCTACCTGACTTTGTAAATGTATATGGGCCGAAAGTGATTGTTGTAGATTGAAAAAAGCCGGCTACGTAAACATTTCCTGAAGCGTCAGTGGCAGCACTTATCCCTTCATCATAACTGGTATTTCCCCCGGCAACAGATCCTCTCGCCCAAAAACAATTAAGTGGTTGTCCGTTTGCAATTCCAAAAAACAAGAGGAATAAAACCGGGAATATGAATTTTTTGCTTTGCATTGTTAGTCTTTTAGTATAAGAAGGACACGTATAGAATACAAAATTATTTTCAGCGAATCAGAGTAACATTTCCCTTTAGTAATGTTGGAGACGGAGAATCTTCGCGCGCGTACCTGCACAGGTAGACATAAACATCCATCGGTTGCAACATGCCTTTATATATTCCACTCCAGGATCCATTAGGCTCATCAGTTTCAAAAAGCAATTCACCCCACCTGTTAAAAACCCGAAGCAAAAAATCAGAATAGTTACAATCAAGACCATGAATGGAATGAAAGTCATCATTAATTCCATCATTGTTAGGAGTGAAAGCATCCGGGAAAATGGGATCGCACGTGCAGATCTTTCTTGACACTCCAATAGTATCGGAAAAAATTTCACCTGTACATGAATCCGTAATTGAGGCAACGTATGCACCATCTTCCTTTACAGTAATCTCCAAACCTGTCTCGCCCGTTGACCACAACGTGTTCACCGAAGGTCCGGTTAGTATCACCTGGTCACCATAGCAAAAAATGGTATCACTCCCCAAAGTAAAAGGCTGCGCTACCGGCGGAAAAGCAGAAACGACAAATTGTACCGTATCGTAAATACAATAAGCAGAATTGATGATCACTACAAACTCTCCTGTTCCACTTATGGTAATGGAAGAAGTAGTATCACCTGTAGACCACTGGTACGCTAAACCTGCAGGAGCATTTAGCTCAAGAGCAGATTTACAATAGTAAAAAGTATCTCTGCTTAAAGTTCCCGCTGTATCTATAAACGGAAGAACCAGATACCAATCATAGTGCTCATCGCATAAAGCAAATTGTGTTACCACTGAAAAAACTCCGACGGTAGTTACCTCAGTAGACTGTGTGGTATCTCCATTTGACCATAGGTAAGATTGTCCTCCCAGAGGCGCTGTTATTGTAAGAGGCTCACCGCATGAAAACAATGTGTCTGCAGGAAGTGCCGCCGAGTCAATCAGGGATTCCCTCACATAAAAGAATTGAAAGGTGTCTTCGCAACTATTGAGTAAAACATATACGTAATACATGCCCGTGTCAAGCGCTACCAGGGAAGAATCAGTAGTTCCGTCCATCCATAAATAACTGATGCCCGGCAACGCATACAAAACATTGGGTATGCCACATACAGTATCTGTTTCATGAACAAGCGGAGGCTCCGGAGTTTGAATGTGAAAGGCCGGAAGCTGCGTCGCATAGCTTCCGAATGTATATTCTCCATACAGAGAGGCAAGAAAATCGCAATTGCACTCAAGCAAATAGGTAACCCCGGTATCCAAATCAATTCTTGAATAGGCCATATTCTGATCGGTGTTGAAGCGATGAAAATTCTCGGTTATAAGCGCCCCATTCAACAGGATCAAATCTGTATCACTTGAATGTATAGTAACATTCACGACGTGATTAAAAGGATCAAATAAAAAAGGATAGCTGGTCGAAAATTTGGTTTTTTGAATATGGTCTTTAAAGCTGCTTACCGTAAGTATTGCCGGGTCACCCTGGTACGTTCCACTGGGATCTGCATATTGAGAAACCATCATTTGCATAATCTCCACCGGCGCATCTGCAGTAATTTTTACAGCCGTATCCACCGAGCCCTCTAAGAACCCGCCGCTATTTATAGTTCCTGTGAGCACACCGTCAAAATAGATGTTGTTGGCATTGGTTGCTGACAATATGCGAATGATATCATAAGGGGGATATTTGAACGGAACGAAATAATACGCAGTATCCCATGACTGCTGAGGGTAAATTGCTTCCACCCAAACGTCAGCACAACATGCCTGCCCAAGCGTGGTGGTGTCCGGATAGATATACCATGAAAGATCAACTTCGTAAATGTTGATTGGATTGCAACATGCGCCGCTCATTACTTCCACCTTCCACCCTGTTAAATCCTTCTCATACGGAACCGAATTCCAGGAAGTGCCGCATTCATAGGTATCCCCGGCATCCAAAACAATATTGTAGGGAACTCCTGCAGGATGGTTTCCGGCACTGAGTTGCGAGGGAGTAATCTCCAGAACCGTGGAATCACACGAACTCACGATAGTAAAATCTAAAGGACTTACAAAGAGCGGCTGCACTTTATATGAAATGGGATAAAAAACTGTTCCATAGTTGGGCTGATCAGCCGGCAAAATCAGGGTGGCGTCATCATTCGCACCATTTGGCGAAAGCAGGTACATGCTGATGGCTCCCGAAGAAATAATGTGTACACTTTTATTTTCAATCACTTCCGCCTGCACGGGAGAAGCCAAAGCCTGATCCAATGAGATTGTTTTTAAATCTCCTGCGAGCATGTTAAAGTTTACTACCGAGCCATTGGTAGTGTAATGAACTTCTATAGCTGCGTCTTCTATCGCTGTAATCTTTAGTCGCATATCATAGAGGTAAATATACCCCTGGTCACCTCCCGAAGAAATCCAGAAATCATGACCTACAGATCTTACAGTATGCTGAGCATGGATTTGATCCTTAACCTGAGTTAACAGGAGTAAAAGCAGTATACAGTTTTTTATTTGCATACAGTTGGAAACAAAAGGAACTGCAGAAATATCCATTCGTGTAAACACAGAATAATCAGCGAAAGTTAGTGAATTTGCGGACTTTAAAAATCTAAATTTTTTGCCCTTGCCGGTAAGAGGTAAAAAAGGAGGTGTAGTGAAAGATAGAATTTACGCGGCTAATGGAAAAGATCAATGTGTAGTCATCGGTGGCGCTGAAAAAGGAAGCAAGGGGTCAGGTTCAGTTTCTTGTCAATCTATTTTACCTTTTAAATTCAATGGTCTGTAGTTCAATTTATTATTTTTATATCTTCTTTTTACTGATTCATCTATTTCCTGGTTCGTATGTTCTTTAGCCTTGATTGGCCTGAGAAAAGGTTTCCAGAACAACCGGTACATCAGTGTACGTGAATTTCTCAGTATTCCATCGTCCTTTCCAAGTATTGTTTTATAATTTTCACAATCTTTGTCAAAAGACAACCCTGCCTCCATAGCCTTGTCAATCAGCCACTGCAGTGCTAAATCGCTTAGGCCGCGATCAACATACCCTCCGCCTACATTGCAATGCACGCCGGCAAACCACCGCTGTTCCATCTTCTGATTTGTTTCTTTCCCGCTAACTACATTGTCACTAAGCTCCCACAGCGTGGGCTCAAAGAGCTTTCTGCGTTCATCAATTGCAAGAGCGTGGTACGCAAAATCAATGGAACTGCTCAGCTTAACATCATGAAACTTATATCGTTCCCTGTTATATATTTTATACCAGGGCAAGGGGATGCCAAGGCCGCCTACCGTATCCCATACACCAAGAAACCTGATTCTTGTTAACTCTTCAACACAGTAATCGTGTTTAAAAGAAACCATCAGGTCAGAGTCAGGAAATGTATATTCATTCCTGTCCCGGTACAATTCATAAGCGCGGTCAATAAGCTGCAAATTTTGCTTTTTCAAAATACCGCAGTTGCGGATAAAACCGGCGAGACTCCTTACGGTGTAGGCACCCCTGCTGAAGCCAAATAAAAAAATCTGGTCGCCTTTTTCATAGTTCATTAATATAAAAGTATAGAGGTCCTTAATGTTCTTGTCAATCCCGGCGCCGGCCATTCCTCCAAAAATTTTATCTTTAAAACTAAAGGCGCTGCTACCTACACCCGAATCGTAAGCTTTCGTTTGCCTTATACCATTTGCATCTGTTTTTGGAATACAATGGAAAATAATCTGGACGTTGCTTTCAACTTCTTTATCTCCGTCTTTAATACCGGGACGGTTCCATGTTCCATCGCTGCAAACGATTATTCTTTTGAAGGAATTCCGGAAGTGCTTCATTAGAGGTACCATTCCAAACTTAATTTTTGATTTCTGTTTTTTTTAAGCGGTTGCTTGCTTTATCCGTGTCCCTGAAAAAGAATACCCGGATAGGGTACAAAGGTAAAAGTATATCCCAATTCCGCCTCAATAAATGGGCTATTGAAAACCACAATCCTTTGGGCAAGAGCGAAATTATTTTTTTGCATTTCTCAGAAAGCGCCAGTAAAACTTTAGCAAAAATCACTACTAAACGACCCCTGGCAATGTTCATTTGCAGAAAATGAAGGAGTGCAACGCATTCCAAAGCACTTCCTGTACAATAATCGCAAATCCATTTTCCCCACTGCATTTATCCGTTTTGATAGCCCCTGGTGATGATATCATCTTTGTCCCGTTAAAAAAATTAGTTCAGTAAAGCATTTAAAACGGAAAAAGAAATCATCATGAATAACCATCCTTTTCATATCGCCACACCGTTGATGTTCGCCCTCTTTTTTGTTGGATATTTCCTTATAGCAGGATCGCTTTATTTATTCTTCAAAAACACAAAGAAGCAATGCGTTTATAAAATTCAGGGAGGGAACCTTAAGAAGAGCATATTGAAAAGCGAGATCAGGTATTCTGTTTTATCAGCCTCAATATTTGTTATGTTAGGAGTCATTACATATCAGCTTTATTTAGGCGGGTACACACAGATATACAATGCGATTAATATATACGGTATCCCTTACCTGCCTGTTAGTTTCCTGCTGGCTATTCTGCTTCATGACTTTTATTTCTACTGGACACACCGCCTTTTGCACATACCTTTTTTCTTCAGGCTCATTCACAAAAGACATCACCTCTCCCATCAGCCCAATTGCTTTTCAGCGTTCTCATTTCATCCTGTTGAAGCCTTTATACAGGCAGCTATTATTCCCATAGTTGTCCTGCTGATTCCGATACACCCTACAGTCCTTTATGTATTTATTTTTTACGGAGTCTTTGTGAATTTACTTGGTCATTCGGGCTATGAATTTTTTCCGCGGAAATTTAAAAATCATCTCGCAGGAGCTATCAGTAACACTCCTGTCTTTCATGATATGCATCACCATTTTGTAAACAGTAACTATGGATTATACCTGAACATCTGGGATAAGATCATGGGAACATATAACAGGAAAACAGACCAGCTTTTCCATTCCATCAGAACTAAAAAAATAAAACCATAAATACCATGAAAACACTTCGCGATATTCTCAGCTTTATAGATGAAAGAGGATTGTACCCCGAAATGAAGACGGTTTCCTCTTCTCCGCAGCCTGTTGTTGAGATCGAACAAAAGGAGATGATGATGTTTTGCACCAATAACTACCTGAACCTTGCATCGCATCCACGTGTGATACAAGCGTCTGTAGCGGCGACTGAAAAATATGGAACCGGTGCCGGCGGCTCCCGACTTATATCAGGCACCACGGATCTTCATGTGGAATTAGAGAGAGAGCTTTCACTCCTGAAGGGAAGAGAAGATACCCTCATCTATTCATCTGGTTATCTAGCAAATATAGGTGCCATCTCAGCCATCAGTAATCCCCTCGCAGGTGTGT
>JGI24806J26614_1000081_pt1 | contig 18281 bp, 22 predicted proteins | sample Kansoi200umMDA_FD_26614 | JGI IMG/M metagenome (IMG submission 26614)
ACGCTTTCACATCCGCATAGCCAACATCGTACATCACCTCATTAATTGTTTTGCGTGATGTTTCAAATGCTTTTTTCGCGGATTCGATTTTTACTCTTTGCGCGTATTCAAGTGGCGTGTTACCCGTCGCTTTGATAAATCGCCTGTCGAAATTCCGGCGACTTAATGCGAAACGGGATGAAAGATGCTCAACAGATATTTTTTCGTCAATATTGCTTTCAATAAAAGTTTGCGCCTTTCTCACAATTTCATCTTCATGAAGTTTTTGACCTTTAAATATTATAAAACCAGATTGGCTTTGCCTGTCCATTTCGATCTGAAATACTTTAGAACAAAAGATTGCCGTTTGACGATCGTAGTATTTTTCGACCAGGTAGATGATGAGGTTTAGAAATGAATATGCGCCTCCATTCGTATAGATACCGTTTTCGTCGGTGATCAACTTATCGGTTTGAATATCGATATCAGGAAACATCTTTCTGAAGTTTTCTGCAGCTGACCAATGCGTGGAGCATATTTTTCCGTCGAGTAATCCAGTTGACGCAAGTAGAAAGGCCCCAGTACAGATACTTGCTATTTCTGCTCCTCCTTTATATTGCGTAACAATCCAATCTATCATCGATTGATTTAATTTTACCGCCTTGTCATAGTTGTGATTTAAAGAGGGAATGATGATCAGGTTTGTTTTACTTACCGCTGAAATATTAGTATGCGGCTTCACTGTAAACAAACCATCGTAGAATTCAATTTTCTTAGATAATCCTGCCAATTCAATTTTGAATAAGTCCTTCCCTGCGTTTTTGTTACTCTTCGATTCTTTCCAATAGGCGTTTGCCCTGGTAAATATTTTATATGCACCAACGATACTGCTGAGATTGTTTTCCTCTCCTTCCGGTACTAGAATGGTAAGATGTCGCATTTGAATCCTTTTGGCAAAGGTAAGAATAGAGCTTGTCCAAATCAACCCGTGAGAATGTCCATTTTGCACCCTGCCAGGGTGATAAACGGACAATAGTTTTGTTATTCNATTCCCGTAATAATTAAAAAACAAAGTATATGAAGACAACAGACCTGACAATTACACTTTTGGTAGACCAATCTCCGGAAGAAGCATTTAATGCAATTAACAATGTTCGAGGATGGTGGTCGGAAACCCTCGAAGGAAACAGTGAACATCTTAACGATGAATTCATCTATCGTTACAAAGACATACACTATAGTAAACAAAGACTGGTTGAGGTTTTTCCAGGGAAGAAAGTAGTGTGGTTGGTTACAGACAGTTCTTTGAATTTCATTGAAGACAAACAAGAATGGAACGGGACTAAGATCAGTTTCGAAATCTCGAAAAAGGGAAACAAGACAGAAATTCTCTTCACGCACCATGGTTTAACTCCAAAATGTGAATGCTTCGATGCCTGTACCGATGGTTGGGGCTATTACATAAAGGAGAGCTTACTTCCACTCATCGCAACTGGCAAAGGTCAGCCAAACTGGGAAGCAGATACTCCCATAAAAAAAAATGAAATGGCTAATTGAATGAATCACAAAATATTTCGATCATGACAACTATTCAAACAACGATGACGACTCAGGAAGTCGCAGCGCGATTCAATGAACTCGCACAGCAAGAAAAATGGTTTGAGATCCAGGATGAACTTTTTGCAGATAATGTAAAAAGCATTGAACCATCTCATGCAAAAGATTTAACAAACGCTGAAGGCAAAGCTGCTGTTCGCAAGAAAGGGGAAGAATGGGTAAAACGTGTAGAAGCGCGTCACGCTTCTCATACCTCAGAACCTGTTGTAAGCGCGAATTATTTCGCAGTCGGGAGACAAACAGATATCACGGTGAGAGGAATAGGAAGAATCAAAGTGAGTGAAATCATGCTTTATGAGGTGAGAGAAGGTCAGATTGTGATGGAGCAATTCTTTTACTAGATTTCATTCAATTTGTGGGTGGATCATACGTGTTGGCGGTGGTATTATTGCAAAGAAATGACATTTTATAATGCCTAATAAATGCTCTGAATAGCCAGATGTCTAAATTTGCCAAAAACTTATATGTTCAGCAATCTATTTGTTCAATCGAACAGAACGCTCTTGAACATTTCAATGCTACTCATACGCATTACGGTTGGTGGCATTACGTTCTACTCCGGCGCCGGAAAAGTCTTCGCCTGGTTTGGAGGCTACGGTCTTGAAAAAACTCTCGAAGCTTTTTGGACTATGATGAAGATTCCACCCTTTTGGGTCTATATGTGCGCCTTCACGGAATTGATTGGTGGATTTTTAATGATGATAGGCTTATTCACAAGACCTGCCGCCTTTGCTGTGATGATAAATTTCATCACTGCAACAATATTGGTTGGCATGGATAAATTCTGGACTGGCGGCGGAAATTTTCCGTTTACACTAGCCATCGGCTCATTGGCTGTTTTATTGGTGGGTCCCGGCGATTTTAGTTTCGATGCAATTTTGTTCAAACGCAGGGTAGTAGATCGTGCTGTTTGAATTAAGAGCAATTGGCTATAGGCAAAACAGAGACACTTGCAAATTGCCTATTGTCTATTGCTTATTGCCTATTGCTAATAAAAATCCCCCGAATGATCGGGGGATTTTTTTTTGATGACGCTCGCTCGATTTATGAAACTCCTTTGGGATTTCCAGATTTTGGTCCTCCAGGCTTTGGTGCCGGAGGTGTTTTAGGTTTACCGTTTCCTTTATTAATCCGTATAATTTCTTTTACGATATCAACTACCGGTGCGCCGATTCCAAGACGTTGCGCATTCGTGTATGCAGGTATCGCTTGTAAGCCTATTGGATTGTACACTACGTATTCACCATTAAGTTTTCCTTCAGCATCCAACAAGCTATCTGGTATATATAACTGAATTTTTACCTTTTGGTAGCTCAATGGCAAATACCTGACATAATAATTTTCTTTTTCCTTATACCATTGGTCAGCTTTTACTCCAGTCTTTCTGATCTTCGAAGGTTCGCGCGATACTGCGATACGCTCATAAGATTCATAAGAAGTTATTCCAAGGTTAAACAAGTTGTTGATGTTTGAATTACTTGAAAAACCTCCCGAGTTTGATGAAATTTCTTTAATATATCCTGCAACTCCACCTTTCAGTTTAAATATTTGTTTTGAAGTAAGCAATTCATTCGCGTCTGCCTGCACAGCAATCGGAAGTTTATTAAAATCGGAATTACTTACAACGTTCCATAATAACAATTGAACGTTTCTTTGATCAATATGCGGTTTGGTCCTTGAATTCAAAAGAATGCTTTCAACAATATCTTTTCTGTTACCAGTAATCGGACCCTGCAGGTATGCATCACCGGGGCGTGGATCTGGGGTACCTGGTTCCAAACAATAGGTCTTATACTCAGTTTCATAAAAACCTGGCTTTACTACAAAACCACCATCTTCAGTTCGCGGAAGATCCGTGAGCTGCTGAAGTTTTATATCACTGGCTATAGTCGGTTGTGCAGCTTCCAATTCATTTGCAGGAAATGATTGTACCGGTTGTTTATTGTTTCGCGATGCGGAAGCACAGGCTCCCAGGAGAATCACGAAGGCGAGACTTTTAAGTAGATTTAGTGACATAGGGTGTCGGTTTGAGTTAGTGTCAATTCTAAAACGAATCAACAGTAGAAATATTCTAATACAAAATCCAACAAATAATGGCCATTTGAAAGTGTCGCCGGGGTAAAGTATTGTTAAGGTCGGAGTGCCTATTTCTCAGGCAATTATGACATGTTTTTGAGTAGTTGTTGTACGATATTTTTCAATGCTGGTTCCTTTTCCTTAAGATCTGCCGAGCTTGAAATAGTTGTGAGTCTTCGTCCATCCTTATAATCTCCTTCGAGAATTTCTTTCGGGTCCTTTGCATCAGCGCCGCGAAGAAAGATCATCCGTATTGCGTCTTGTTTATAGAAATTCAATCCAACTATATATCGCTTGTATTCTTTAGGATCAAAGGGTTTCATCTTTCCGGTATAATAAAAAGTAGGCGCATTCCAATATATTCCTTCACCAACAGTTTTATCAATGCTAAGTATGAATTTCCTCAGCTGTTGAACGATGTCACTCATCGGATGCTTTAATTTCTTCATGTATGCATCGACTAAATCAGTTTCTGAAATGCCCGACGCCAATCCATTTTCTTTTTTCATAATAGTAAATTTAATAAGGTTTCTGCTTCTGCATTTTGGATAATTTGCGATTTCATCTCAACCCATGCTATGAGAAAGATTGTCTATTATGTCGCCAGTTCAATCGATGGTTATATCTCCGGTCCTAACGGTGATATAAGCGGGTTTGTGGGAGAAAGCGATGGACTTATTCAATACCTGGCCGACCTGAAGGAATTCGACACCGTGATTATGGGCAGAAACACTTACGAATTCGGCTATAAATTCGGAATGAAGCCGGGCCAGGTGCCCGGTCTTTACGCGCACATGAAGAATTATATTTTTTCCAATTCACTTGTAATAGAGAAACCGGATCCACAGGTTAAAGTTGTGAAGGTTGATTTGGCAATTGTTGAAGAATTAAGAAAACAGCCGGGGACTGATATCTATTTATGTGGTGGGGGAAAATTTGCAGGTTGGTTATTGAATCATAAAAAAATCGACACATTAAAAATCAAACTCAATCCGGTAATAATTGGAAATGGCATTCCAATTTTCGAGAATGTGGAACGACAGTTTAAAATGAATCTCTTCGGTCAAAAAACCTATGAAAACGGTTTACAGATTATTTCTTATGAAATCGTATACTAACATACCCCTCATCGGCCATTTTTGTGTTGGAATCCTGACCAAAAATGAATAATCATTTCAATAAGAATTATTTAACCCGGTTTTATTGCCAAAAACAAGGATAAAGTTCCCCAAGTAAAAAAAATTTCTTTTTGTCCAGATCCACCAATCTCAATCGTCATTGTAAAAAGACATTAAATAACCATTAAGATTTGAATTATGGAACAAAGAATCAATCCTTTTCAAAAGGGGAAAGCAGCATTGCGGGCTATTTATGGATTAGGACAATACCTGACGAAATCGCCTCTTGAAGAGCACTTGTTGAATCTGATCTACTACCGTGTATCCCAAATTAACGGATGTGCATTTTGCCTTGATATGCATTCAAAAGATTTACGCGCAAGGGGAGAAAGTGAACAAAGGCTTTATGTATTGGATGCCTGGAGAGAGGCGCCATTTTACTCGAATCGTGAACGGGCTGCACTTGCCTGGGCAGAATCGGTTACTATCTTGCATCCCGGCCATGTACCTGATGAAGTTTATTCGGAAGCGAGGAAAGAATTTTCCGAGGAAGAATTGATTGATCTCACTGTTGCGGTAATAACGATAAACGCTTACAATCGTTTAAATATCGCGTTTCGCGCGCCCGCAGGCAGTTATCAACCTGCTTCCAATGTTGCGCATAAAAATTAGCACCAAATAAAAAGGGAAAGAAAGTATAAAAGAAAAAAATAAATATCTTCAATAAGGTTCCGAACCCTACAAGGACACGAAATAATTTTAAAGTGTCTTCTTTGGGTTCGGAACCTTGAGTTTGGAACCTTAGTGAACTCCCAACCTTAATCTTTCTCTCATGCTCCCCAAAAAAGCAAGGCCCGAAACGATAGAAGAGTACATTAAGGCTGCGCCAAAAGAGACCCAACCAAAACTGCGTGAAATGCTGGTTTGCATCAGGGCGGCTGCGCCAGGATCAACAGAAGGACTCAAGTGGGGAATGCCTGCATTCTCTTATCACCGCATCCTGGTGACATTTGCTGTATTTAAAAACCATATCGGCTTCTATCCTACTCCCTCGGCTGTTAAAAAATTTCAGAAAGAACTTACAGGATATAAAACAGCTGAAGGTTCAATTCAATTTCCATTGGATAAGCCACTACCACTAAGTTTGATCCGTAAAATCACGATGTTTCGCGTGAGAGAAAGTCTCGATGGAGATGTTAAATGGAAATAAACCTAATTCATGGAACCTACTTTAAAATTCATTGGCAAAGTCAATTCATCTTTAAAAAGACTTGAAGATTGTCCTTTGCAGGAAAGCGAAAGTGCGCCACCCGCAGAATTGGCAATTGCACCGGAATTCCTTGAAGGCATCAAAGACATTGAATCGGGTGCAGAATTAATTCTTCTTACCTGGATGAATATGGGAGACAGATCAGTTATTAAATGCATGCCGAGAAACTATAAGAATGTTCCTGAGGTTGGCGTATTCTCCACCAGATCCCCCAATCGACCGAATCCAATTGGATTGCATAAAGTAAAAGTTATTTCAGTTTCGCCTAAGGGTTTGATAAAAGTCTCAGCGTTGGAAGTGTTGGATCAAACTCCATTGATTGATATTAAACCAATTTGGAAGTAGTCAGAGATCTCAAAAAAACCGTGTCTCCGTGCCTCCGTGGTTACTCGCCGATGCCGCAGTCGAACCTAACCACGGAGGCACGGAGACACGGTTTTTGTTTAAGGCTCAGAATATTTTCGATTCATTGTCCTATTTACTCCCTCTCACTTGTTATTATTTAAATCCGGATTATTTAATAACTTTTAAAAAATTGAACAATGGAAGAGTATATGTTAATATTCAGGCATATGGATGGCAGAACAGTCGCATCGCCTGAACAGATTCAGGTATGGATGAAGCAAACAATGGACTGGATCGGTGGAATTGCTGCACAAAACAAATTTGTTGGCGGTAACGGATTGTCCTTTGATAATGCAAAGGTGGTTTGGGCCAATAAGACAGCAACGAATGGTCCATTTGGAGAAATAAAGGAAACACTTGGCGGATATATAATCGTCAAAGCCGATTCAGTTGAAGAAGCAGTAGAGTTTGCAAAAGGCTCGCCGGTTTTGCAAGGAGAAGGTAATAGTGTTGAAGTGAGAAGGTTGGCCAAGGGTGACGGAGTCCACAAATAACAAAGGGCAATAGGCAAAGGGCAATAGATGCCTTAATTGTAAATTGCTTATTGTTTTTTGCCTTTTGCCTTTTGTTTCTTATGCGTCATCAAGAACTAATACCGCATTTATTCAGGTCGGAATTCAGAAAGATCGCGGCCGTATTATGTAAGACTTTCGGAATTGAACATATCGAAGTTGCTGAAGATATCGCTGGAGAAACCTTCTTATCTGCGCTCGAAACCTGGACTTATAAAGGAATACCCGAAAATCCTACTGCCTGGTTATATACTGTTGCGAAAAACAAAGCAAGGAATTATCTGCAACGCGATAAGGTCTTTGCTGAAAAAGTTGCTGCACAATTAAAGAATTCTCCTGTTGAAACAAATGCTGTGGAGGAAATAGCTATCGATCTTTCCAATCAAAATATACAGGATAGTCAGTTGCAAATGCTGTTTGCGATCTGTCATCCTTCTATCTCTACTGAATCGCAAATTGCTTTAGCGCTTCGGATCCTTTGTGGCTTTGGCATACCGGAAATTGCGAATGCATTTCTCAGCAATAAGGAAACAATTAATAAACGTTTGCTGCGAGCGAAAGAAAAATTGAGAGCTGAAAAAATTGAAATTTCTTTTCCAAATGAACGAGAAATCGACCAACGGCTGGAAACTGTCCTTACGACTTTGTATCTCCTTTTCAATGAGGGTTATTACTCTGAAACCGAAGATAAAGTGCTACGTGAAGATCTTTGTACAGAAGCTATGCGACTCACCGAATTATTAATGGATAATGAACCGACTAATGTCCCAATCGTAAATGCGTTATATGCGCTGATGTGCTTTCATGCATCAAGATTTCCTGCAAGAAAAGCTGAAGATGGAAAAATGATTCTTTATCGCGACCAGGATGAATCACTTTGGGACCAGGAGTTGATCAGCAAAGGAGCCTTTCATCTTAAAAAAGCTTCGGTTGGAAATAAGCTTTCGAAATATCATATTGAAGCGAACATTGCTTTTTGGCACACTGTTAAAACCGATACAAAGGAAAAATGGGAAAACATCCTTCAACTTCATAATATCTTATTGCAAATTGAATACTCTCCAATAGCTGCGCTTAATCGAACTTATGCTCTTGCAATGGCAAACAGCAAGCAAGAAGCCATTCAGGAAGCCGAAAAGCTTCAACTAAACGACAACCCATACTATTTTACTTTGCTCGGTGAACTCTACACGGATATCGACAATGAAAAAGCGGCATCGAGTTTTCAAACCGCATTCGAACTTGCGAAAACGAGAGCGGATAAGCAAGTGATTCAGGAAAAAATTGAAAAGCTTTTCAACTAAGCGCAACATTTCCAAAGCCATCGAAGAGTCTACAAACTATTTTTGGCTGATCCAAATGGTTTTGCAATTTGCAACCTGAAAATAATTCTCAATGCCCAAGACTGTTTCTTCCCGGAAGGTTGCGTCTAAAAAATCTGTCAGTAAGGCAAATAAGACAGTTTCAAAGCCAGCTAAGAAAAAAGATAATGGATCAATCGAAAGTATGGATGCGGCTGAATTCACTCGTCAGTTGAATAAACTGGTATCCGCTAGTGAATTGAAAAAGATAGAAGGATACTTCAAATCAGGAGAAGGGCAGTATTCCGAGGGCGATAAATTTATTGGCGTAAGAATGGGCCAGATTTTTGCGTTGGCAAAGAAGTTCATGAATATGCCACCGGACGAGATTGAAAAACTATTGGAAAGTCCGATCCATGAAATGCGAGTTGGCGCAGTCAGTATTATGGATTTCCAGGCAAGAGATCGAAAGACTCCGGGTGAAAGACTAAAAGAATTGTACGAGCTCTATATTAACCGGCATGATCGGGTTAATAACTGGGACCTCGTTGATCGATCCGCTCCTTATGTTATCGGCGGATACCTGGCAGACAAACCAAGAAATGTTTTGTATAAGCTTGCCAAATCAAAGAATATGTGGGAGCGAAGAACGGCGATTGTAAGTACTTTTTACTTTATCAGAAAGGGAGATATTGATGATACTTTCAAAATTGCGGAGATTCTGGTCAACGATAAAGAAGATCTGATCAATAAGGCGGTTGGCGGATGGATACGAGAAGCAGGAAAACGAGATCCCCAAAGGCTTTTGAAATTCTTAGATAAACATGCCGCAACGATGCCCAGAACAGCACTCAGGTACGCGATTGAGAAATTGGATGCGAAGAAGAAGAAATATTATATGGATTTGAAAGGAAAGAATTGAATCAAGCATTAACCGCTATGAAAGAGAAATATTTTGAAGATCAGAAATTCGAAAAGATAGATTTTACACAAAAGGAATTTACCCAGGGTGCATATGAAGGCTGCAAATTCATTCTTTGCAATTTTTCAAACGCGAATCTTTCCAACACAAGATTTATCGATTGTGAATTCGATCAGTGCAACCTGAGTAATGTGAAGCTGATCAAGACAACACTCAATACGATTCGCTTTACTAATTGCAAACTCCTTGGAAATAATTTCGATCAATGCCACGAGTTTCTTTTTGCCTGTTCATTTGAAGGATCGATCCTGGATTACTCTTCTTTTTATAAACGTTCATTGAAGAACTCTGGATTCAGCAATTGCAACTTAATTGAAGTTGATTTCACCGATGCAGACCTTACGGGAGTAGGTTTGCATAACTGCGATCTTAAAAATGCAAAATTTGAAAATACCAATCTTGAAAAGGCAGACTTGCGTACTGCAAGAAATTATTCTTTCGATCCTGAATTAAACAAGATCAAAAAAGCGAAATTCTCACTAGTTGGAGTTGCGGGATTATTGGACAAATACGGGATAGTAATAGAATAGATGGGGTACAGATGAAAACACTAGTTATTTGTAGGGAGTTTCCTGTTCAACAGCGGCAGCTTCAGCATCTTCCTGAACCGGCGTTACTTTAGGAGCTTTCTTCTTAGGCTTTTCCTGGATTACTACAGCTTGTTTGTTTTCTGCCTTTGCGATATCAGCAGCAAATAACTTACTTGCCTTTTTCAGATTGGTTCTGAATTTTTTCTCGCTTATTTTTTCTTTATACTCGTCCAGAGCCCCGGCAAGTTTGTTGAACACCATTTCTCTTGCCTGCTTCTTGGTTAATTTTTTTGTGAGCTTGGGAGTCTTTGTTTTTTTACCCATCCTTGATTTTTTTTAGTAACACTAATATAATGTAGACTTAACATTGGGAATATTAAATTTTTGTACCACGAGGCTCATTATAGAGATAAACAATTTCACTTGGATACATATAACCAACACTAAATTAACGATTTATAACAGGATCGGGCTTGCAAAAAATGCGCGGTTTTACTATATTGCTGGTGCACAATTAGTCTGCAAAACATGAAATTCATTTTCCTGACCCTCATTGCCTCCATCCTTTTCCCGACAGCCAAAAGTCAGAGCAAGCAGGATTTAATAAAAAACATCCGTCTGGAATTTCGTAAGATCAATGGCGATAAGAATCTTAAGATGAATGAACTTGAAGCCGAAGAGTTTCTTGAGAACAATCCCGATGGAGGTGCAGAGTTAAAAGGTTATATAAGAAAGGATAGCATTGTAAAGATTACTGAATGGATCGGTTTATCGTATGGTAATCATACAAGAGAGTTCTATTTCAAAAATCAACGACTGATTTTCGTTTATGAAAAGTTTGATTCCTTCTTAATAGATGATAAATCGCAATCTCTTGATCATTCAAAGACGAAAAAAGCATTTGAAGGGAGATATTACTTCAACAATGATAAATTGATTGAAGAAAAATTGTCGGGAAAAAAGCCATTGGATGGTGAGAAAACGACTCCTTCAGAGTTGTTGAATGACGCAAAGGAATATGTAAAAATATTATCTGAGAAAAAATAAGTCTTCAATTCCCTTTCTTCCAATCCAGCCATTCCTTTCTCATACAATGGCCACATGGTCGAAACCCAAATTGAATTGCTTCGGATGATGAATTGAAGAACAACCTGTTTTCTTTTTTCATTCCTTTCCCTGAGTTGCAATCAAGTTTGCCGAAGATTTTCAATTTACTGTTCGCGCCGTAACGGATTTGTCCTTTTCGAATCTGTTTGCGAAGTTCTACATCACTTATTTCAATATGTCTGATCACGATGCCTGCTTTTCCATTCGGGCAGCTTCCCATCCAATGATTGCTGTTTTGCGAACAGATCCCCAATGGTACTGTCCAAATACGCCAGTTGATTGAATGATCCGGTGACAAGGAATTAGAAAGGCTACAGGATTGTCTCCAACTGCAGTACCAACAGCCCTCGATGCTTTTGGCAATTGAATTTGCTTTGCAATAGTACCATAGGTTGTCAATTTGCCCATAGGAATCTTTAATAGCGTCTCCCAAACCTTCAATTGAAATTCTGTTCCTTTTAAATGCAGCTTTACTTCGCTTAATTTGCTCCAATCGTGCGTGAATATATAAAGCACGTTTTGCTGCGCCAGGTCAACGACCTGGTTATAGGTTGCGTTGGGAAATTTTGATTTCAATTCTTTGAAGGCTTCTTTTGCATCATCAGCAAAAGCCATATGGCAAATGCCTTTTGAAGTTGAGGCAACCAGGATATTCCCGAATGGACTTTCAGCATAGCTATAATTAATAACCAGGTTCTCGCCGCCATTCTTATACTCGCCCGGAGTCATTCCTTCAATATTTATAAAGAGATCATGAAGTCTGCTGGTACCTGATAATCCTGTTTCGATAGCCGTATCAAACAAAGAAGCCTGATCGTCCTTCAACATTTTTTTCGCATGCTCAACCGTGAGGAATTGGAGAAACTTCTTTGGACTCACTCCTGCCCAATCAGTAAACATTCTTTGAAAATGATAAGGGCTCATTGCCACTTTATCGGCAATTTCATCCAGGCTGGGTTGGGCCTTGAAATTGTCGTTTATATAGGCGATTGCTTCTGCGATTCTGCTGAAATTTGTTTGTTGCTGGGTGGTCATTTGATTCAATTTACCACACAAAAATAGAACCGCTTTATGCCGCTCCCAACCCGAAAGTTGCGGAGTTATCGTCGGCACAAGCGATTCCTGCTATGACCTGACAAATCTAAGTCGCTCAATTTTACCGCCGGAAATGCTTGCGCCAGGCCATAAAAAAAGTCCCGCAATTAGCGGGACTTTCACTTTTTATAATTGGATAAATTAATTCTTCAGAATCTTAAACTCCACGCGCCTATTCAGCTGTCTGTTCTCGTCAGTATCATTGTCCACAACAGGTTTGCTTTCACCATATCCTTTATGGATTATACGACTTGAAGGAATTCCTTTGGAAAGAATATAGTCAACGCAGGATTTAGCACGATTATCACTGAGCTTGAAGTTATACTCATCTGTACCGCGGCTATCGGTGTGTGCGCTCAACTCAATTTCGATTGATGGGTTTTCTTCCAATAACTTAACCACGCGATCCAATTCTACAAAGGATTCTGGACGAAGATCCCATTTATCGAAGTCGAAGAATACGTTGTTCAAACGAACCACCTGGCCAATCTCGATTGGAGCGAGGTATAAGTCCTTGTGTATTTCCTTGTACCCTTCTTTTATTAATGAGTCGAGATTTAAATTCTCAGACACAGCAAAGAAGTGATCAGCTACTGCGCGAATACTGTAGTTCTTATCGTAAGGCAATACAATCTTGAATGAACCATCAGTGGGATTCGATATACCGTTGCCTGCTTCTGTTCCGTCAGGCAATGTTTCATATACAAGCGATGCGCTCAGAGGTTCCTTCGTCTTAATATTGTAAACGTTTCCGCTAACCAATATCACAGGATTTGGTTTCTCTTTTTCAAGCAACTTCACACGAACAATATCGCTTTCACCATAAGTTTCCAAATTCGTTGTGAGGTAAGCGTACTCACCACCTGCATCCAAGGTGAAGAATGCATCCCAGTCAGGGGTATTGATGGGAGCTCCAAGATTAACTGGTGTACTCCATTTCGTCCATGTTTTGTCTAAACGCTTACTCATCCAGATATCATTATCACCAAGTCCGCCCGGACGATTACTACTGAAGTATAATGTTTCACCATCTGCAGCGATATACGGCGTCATTTCATCAGTTTCTGGTGAATTGATTGTTTTTCCAAGACTCCTTGGTTCAGACCATGAACCATCGGGTTGTCTAAAGCAAGCGAAAATATCATTATTTGCTCCGTTCTTTTCAGGAGTCATGTACAACAATAAAACCTGTCCATCATGCGCCATCGTTGCTCCCGACTGGCGACCACGATCATATTTATCATAGTTCTTAATAAAAAGCATTCGAGGTTCACTCCAGTTTCCATTTTCCTGCAAACGACAAAGGCTTACACCTTTTCCATTATATGCGCCATCAAGGAATGCGCCACGAATAAGAATTCGGTTATTGTCAGGGGATATCCAATAAACAGCATTATAGTGCATCGTATTTAACGGATAGCCGAGATGATAAGCTTCACTCCATTTTCCATTACTATCTCTTTCAGCGAACCAGATATCCTGGGAGTTTGGAATAGAACTATACTTGGTATTGGCCGGATGATTCTCGATAATGAAAAAAAGCAGGTTACCATCAGCAGAAACTGTGGGTCTTAATTCCGCGAGATCGGAGTTTACTCTAACACCCAGATTCTCGATCTTAAGAATTGTGCTGGCGGTAATAATATTATCCTTTTGGAGCTTCAGCCCGTTAGAAGTATCAACTGCAGTTTGCGGTTGTGCGTTGAGTTTGACAAAACACAGCATCGCAATAAGGTAACAGATCAGGGTTTTCACGTTAATGGATTTAGGTTCAATAATAACGCAAATCCGTCCCGAATCATATAAGGGACGAACACATAAAAATAGAAACTATCTTGATAATTGTCAATGGTTTAGACGGCCTAAGCGGGGGTATTCGATGAATCGGGCTTTTGAATCGACGAGCTATCGCGGAGTTTGGGTCTTAAATGGCTTTTTCCGTGATTTCCATGTCCTCCGTGGCTTCCGTGCATTCGCTGAAGGCGCTCTGCCGCTACACGGCAGATTTTGATCATGGAGGCCACGGAATACACGGAAACCACGGAAAGAGAAAAACAGATTTAAGTACCCTAAGTATATCGAATACGGCTAACAAGTATTGGAAATTGAACAATTAGTAATTCCGAATGGTTATAGCCTTCATGGAATTTGGCATTTATAGTTTCGCAGAAATCGGACCCGATCCAATCACTGGCAAGTCGGTAAACGTTTCCGAACGGCTTCAAAATCTCCTTGAAGAAATTGAAGTCGCTGAAAAAGTTGGCTTAGACATTTATGCCGTTGGCGAACATCATCGTCCCGACTATGCTGTTTCATCCCCGGCAGTTGTACTCGCTGCTGCTGCAGTAAAAACTTCGAAGATCAAATTATCCAGCGCAGTGACTGTATTAAGTTCGGATGATCCTGTCCGTGTGTTCCAGGATTTCGCGACGGTTGATCTTTTATCGAAGGGCAGAGCTGAGATCATGGCGGGTCGTGGTTCGTTTATTGAATCCTTTCCATTGTTTGGATATGATCTTCGTGATTATGATGAATTGTTCGAAGAGAAACTGGAACTGCTGATCAAATTGAATGAATCCGAAAAGATCAATTGGTCAGGAAAACATAGAGCATCAATTAAGAATCTCGGTATTTACCCACGGCCGTACCAGGAAAAAATTCCAATCTGGGTAGCGGTTGGAGGAACGCCACAGTCTGCAATTCGCGCCGCCAATTTAGGATTGCCAATGGCACTTGCCATCATTGGCGGATCACCGGCACAGTTCGGTCCTTTTGTGCAATTGTATCTCGATTCCGCTGTGAAGGCTGGCACTGATCCTTCAAAAGTTAAAGTTGGAATCAATAGTCACACATTTATAGCAGAAGATTCTAAACAAGCTGCAGACATTTTTTATCCATCTTATGCTGATACGATGTCGAGAATTGGTCGCGAACGCGGATGGTCTGGCATGAACAGACAGCAATATGAACTCATGCGAACAAAGCAGGGTGCACTATTAGTCGGCAATCCGGATGAAGTAATTGAGAAAATGCTTTACGAACACCAGATCTTTAAATATGATCGCTTTCTTGCTCAAATGACTGTCGGTACGATGCCGCATGATAAGGTTTTAAGGTCGATTGAATTGTTCGGAACTAAGGTGGTGCCCGAGGTGAAGAAAAGAATTGGGATGGTGGTTACCAAAGGATGACATCACGCTTGGAGAAAATCGCAAGCGGCTCGCTTGCGGGATGACATCACGCTCGGAAAAATTCGCTGCGCGAATTTTTCCGGCGGATGTCATCCCGCAGTACATTTGACAACACATGCACCTTCGCCACCTTGACGGCTTAAGAGGAATTGCCATTCTATTGGTATTGGTTTCGCATCTCTCCACTGGAACTTTTCTTGCGCCTTACTTGAAACTCGGATGGACGGGTGTTGATCTCTTCTTCGTGTTATCAGGATTTCTTATTACCGGTATTCTGCACGATACAAAAAGTCAACAAGGATACTATCGCATCTTTATTACCCGTCGGGTATTGAGAATTTTCCCGATTTATTATGCCGTCTTGTTGATCTGTCTTATTCTCTCGACCCAATTGTCAATTCTTGCCTGGTTTCCAAATTATCAGTTGTATTTCTGGACATACACACAAAACTTTCTAATTGCGAATAAAGGTTGGGTCACCGTTCCACTCGGACATTTTTGGAGCCTTGCAATTGAAGAACAATTTTACCTCTTATGGCCCTTAATCATTTTGTTGCTTAAGCCCAAACAGGTGTTGTTGTTATGTGCATTGTTACTCATAACAGCACTAACTATTCGTTGGTACAATCCAGTTTTTCCATTTGCACAGGTCTTTACGCTGGCACATATTGATGGATTGGTGATTGGTTCTGCACTGGCGATTGCAGTAAGACTCAATCAAGACAGGATTTCTCAATATTCCAGTTTGATCATGGTATTGGCAACAGTTCTTTTTGCTGTTCTCCTTTTTACAATGAAACCCTGGAAAGAATATTCGACGCCTTTTATCCGGTTCGGATTTACTGTAATCGCTTTTTTCTATGGCGCTTTGTTATTGTTTTCGTTAAGAAATGAGTTTCTCAAAAAGATACTATCTCTAAGACTCCTCGTGTTTTTTGGAATTTATTCTTATGGTATCTATGTTTATCATGGCGTACTGATCAATATGGCCAGATATTACTATAACGAATGGTTGAGTTCGAACAGGTTTATTGGGCATTCGACAGTCTTAATAATAAGTCTCGCGATTAGCTATATCAGTTACAATTTTTTTGAGAAATTCTTTCTTTCAAAGAAACCTCCTTACCAAAGCCAATAATTAAAGAATAAACCGAACTTTTTGATTTTCTTCCTTGTTAACCTGTGAACCTGTCAACCTGTCAACCAATGCTTAAGGCCTTCGGCAAAAATCCCAATGGTGAGCGTCTCAAACGAATCGAGGCTTCTCCAAACTATAAGAATGGATCTTTTCAAAATGTTCATCCAACTGAAGTAATGCTGAAGGACGCTTCTTACTGGGAATTGTTCATGAAATTTATCAATAAGCCAAAAGGTGTTAATCCATCTTCAGCGATTCCGACGGTCAAAACGGATCTCTCAACGATTCCAAAAGACGTAACGGAGCTTATTTGGTTAGGACATTCTTCCTATTTCATTAGTTCAAATGGTTTCAAAATTCTTGTTGATCCAGTATTATTCGGACCCGCTTCACCATTCAAATTTTTTGGAAGGCCGTTTAAGGGTACTAATATTTATAAGCTGGAAGAAATTCCCTCGATTGACCTTTTGATTATCACTCATGATCACTATGATCATCTCGATTATAATACAATAAAAAGGATCAGGGACCGGGTTAAACTTGTTGTTACTTCACTCGGAGTTGGTGCACATTTAGAATATTGGGGAGTGGATCCTACAAAAATTATTGAATTGAATTGGGGAGAAACCAAATCAATTGCCGATGCAATAAAAATTACTGCAACACCGGCGAGACATTTTTCAGGCAGATCGCTTAGTAGAGGAAAGACTTTATGGAGTTCATTTGTTTTAGAAATGAATGGTCTTAAAATTTTTCTTGGCGGGGATTCGGGTTACGATGATCAATTCAAAAAGATCGGAGAGCAGTATGGTCCTTTTGATCTGGCAATATTAGATGGTGCGCAATATGGAGACGCATGGCCATTAATTCATATGCGCCCGGAAGAAACTGTAAACGCCGCCAAAGATCTAAATTCCAAATTGCTCCTGCCGGTACATTGGGCAAAGTTTGCATTGTCTTATCATCCCTGGAATGAACCGATAAAAAGGTTGATGAAAAAGGCAAAAGAATTGAATTTGAAAGTTACCACTCCTAAACTAGGTGAACCATTCATATTCGGTCATCCCTATCCGGAAAGCACCTGGTGGAAATGAGAATTGAACAAGCTATAGAGTTGATCAGTGGAGTTGAAGAAATCAATAAACCAAAACAGCAATGGGCTGACCTCGGCTGCGGAGATGGATTGTTTACCGTTGCGATTGCTACTCTCCTTGGAAAAGACAGCATCATTCATGCCGTCGATTCAAATCAAAAAAGTCTCTCTAATATTCCTGATTCGAAGAATACAGTCCTCATTGAAAAACACAAACTGGATTTTGTTATAAAGCCGTTGCCTTTTGACAGTTTGGATGGGGTATTGATGGCTAATTCATTTCATTTTGTAAAAGACAAAGTTGCATTCATTTTCAAAATAAAAAATCATCTCAAAGCTTCGCATAAATTAATCCTTATCGAATATGATATGGATTCTCCAAACAAATGGGTTCCCTATCCAATCAGCTTTAAGAAACTTGAACGATTCTTCAAAGAATTCAACTATCACAGCATTGATAAGTTGCATGAGACACTATCAATTTACAACAGAGCAAACATTTATTCTGCTTTAGTGAAGACATAGCAAACGTCAATTGCTAGAGAAAGTTCGTTAAAGATTTTAACGAAACACAAAAACCAGACCACGGAATAATTGATGCATTTCAGTTGGTTTTAATGTGATTTTAACACGCAAGAACGCCGTGGTATAATCGAATTGACATGACCTTTGAGAATTCTTTTACAACTAAACCTGGGCTTATGAAAAGTTTTACACTACTACTCACACTGGTAATATTTTTTCTGTCATCTTCCGCGCAGGATAAACAATCAGATTCACTCTCATATTATCGCAAAGAGCTTTATCGCTTGAAGAATGTGTATGAGGATTCCTTTCGAAATAGTCCAAGAACAAAAGAGCTTTCAG
>JGI24806J26614_1000082_pt1 | contig 18273 bp, 14 predicted proteins | sample Kansoi200umMDA_FD_26614 | JGI IMG/M metagenome (IMG submission 26614)
ATCATCAGCTTCATCGGTGTACTTGTGTTCATTGGTTTAACAGCTTACGATGTTCAGAAACTGAAAAGAATCGGCGCTGGCCTGGAATACGGTGCTGAAGAAACAAAAAAACTTGTTCTTTGGGGTGCACTTGACCTGTATCTTGATTTTATCAACTTATTTATGTTCCTGTTGCGTTTATTCGGCAGCAGAAAATAATCACAATCCATTGTGGATAAAAAGAGTCCCGCAGAAATGCGGGACTCTTTCATTTTTACTAATATTGAGATCACATTAAATAAAATATTAAATATGAAAGCATATGTATTTCCAGGTCAGGGTTCTCAGTTTTCAGGAATGGGAAAAGACCTGTATGAAAATTCTCCAATAGCAAAAGAACTCTTTGAAAAGGCAAATGACATTCTTGGTTTTAAAATTACCGAGACCATGTTCAGCGGGACCGATGAAGAGCTTAAACAAACCCGCATTACACAACCTGCTATATTTTTACATTCTGTTATCCTCGCTAAAACGCTTGGCGATAGTCTAAAACCTGATATGGTGGCGGGACATAGTCTTGGTGAATTTTCTGCTCTCGTTGCCAATAAAACACTTGCATTTGAAGATGCGTTAACTCTTGTTTACAAACGCGCTATGGCAATGCAGAAAGCCTGCGAGCTGAATCCATCCACTATGGCTGCAGTTCTGAATCTGGATGATAAGATCACCGAAGAAATTTGCGCGGAAATTACCCGTTCAGGTGAAATTGTTGTTGCCGCTAATTATAATTGCCCGGGACAGCTTGTGATCTCCGGAACAATTAACGGTGTTAACATTGCCTGTGAAAAGTTAAAAGCCGCCGGCGCAAAACGTGCATTGGTGCTTCCGGTAGGCGGAGCATTTCATTCACCGTTAATGGAACCAGCCCGAATAGAACTGGAAGCGGCGATCAATGCAACAACTTTCAACCAGCCAATATGCCCGGTATATCAAAACGTAACTGCGTCAGCTGTTTCTAATCCTGCCGAAATACAAAAGAACCTGGTTGCCCAACTAACAGCACCCGTAAAATGGACACAAACCATTCAGCAAATGATCGCTGATGGCGCAACCTCATTTACGGAAGTAGGTCCCGGTAAAGTATTGCAAGGACTGGTAAAAAAGGTAAATCCGACTATGGAAGCTGCGAGCGCTTAAAATTCATTATGATTATTTTTTAATGAATATGAAAGCCCATACTGGCATAAACCTTTCTTAATATTAAACGATCTGCAATTTAAATTAAAGCAGACCGTTTAAATGAAAAACAGAAAAATGAAAAAGCTTCCTCTCATCGCAATTCTTTTTCTATGCGTATTACAATCCAGAGCTCAGTTTGTTAACAGCCTTGGAGTTACCATCGGTGCTACTGCCGCAAATCAGAAATTCAAGTATCATGAACCATTGGCACTATCACGAAAAGGATATGTTTTTGGCTTCAACGCAAGTGTATTCCTTGAATTTTTAAGCCACGATAATGTAAGATGGGTTTCCGAGATCCAGTACAATCAGAAAGGATCTGTTGACAAACGGAGTGATGCAAGCTATGCAAATCAGCTACAATACCTTTCCTGGAACAACTACCTTAAATTCCGTTATGAAATGTATCGTATCATTCCTTATGTTATGGTTGGTCCGCGATTGGATTATACACTGGTACAGGGAACCAGCTCACCGGATGTTACGGGGCCGTTTCTTCCATTGCATGTAAGTGCTGCTGTTGGTGGCGGACTGGAACTGGTAAGCTTTACAAATTTTAAGCTTTTTGTAGAAGGCTTTTACAACCCGGATATAATGCCGGCTTACATTTCGCCGCCTCTCCACATTAACAATAAAGCTTTTGAACTGAGGGTCGGACTGAAATATGAATTTGCCGGCAGGAAAGAAAGCTGCAACACTCCGACATATGTAGAATAAAAAATCCCCTTCAAAACTGAAGGGGATTTTTTTATTTCGTCATGACTACTGTGAGAGTATCTATGGAAGACCCCTGATTTACAAGATAGACCATGTTGATCTGATTTGTATTTGTTAATGTCCCGGAACCTGAAACATTATTTCCTTCAACAGTTTGCAAAGGAATAGTAAGAGCAGTGCCACTTACAGTTGCCCTTACTTTTGTATGATAGCCATACAGGTAGCTTAATTGTATATAAGATGTGTTTGTAGAGTCCGTAATGTCAACATAATACGTTGCGAGGCCCGTCTGACTGCTTGTTTCATGCATGTACCAGTGTCCGTGAAAAGCTGCCCGCGGATCAGTAGAAACAGGTGTAGTTTCAGGAGCTGTTTCATCTTCTTTGGCACAACCTGCGATAAACAAGCTCAAAAACATTGTACCTGCAAGAGCGAATTGAATTGATTTTTTCATGTTAAAAATTTTAAATTCAGATCCCTGTGTAATTCGCAGGGGAGATATTCTTTAATTCCTTTTTAACGTCATCATTCACATTTAAAGTATCAATGAATGAAGAAATACTTTGTTTTGTGATCTGAGAATTGGTCCGCGTAAGCTCTTTTAATGCTTCATAAGGTTTCGGATACCCTTCTCTTCTCAACACGGTCTGCAATGCTTCTGCTACTACCGCCCAGTTATTTTCAAGATCTTTTTCAAAGGCCTCCTTATTCAAAATAAGTTTGTCGAGTCCTTTTAATAGCGACTTATAAGCGATCAAACTGTGTGCCAGCGGAACACCTACATTTCTCAACACGGTTGAATCTGTAAGATCGCGCTGCAAACGTGAAATCGGTAATTTTGCGGAAAGATGTTCAAAGATCGCATTTGCAATACCGAGATTTCCCTCTGAATTTTCAAAATCGATTGGGTTTACTTTGTGAGGCATTGCGGACGATCCGATCTCTCCTGCTTTTATCTTTTGTTTGAAATAATCCATGGATACATACGTCCATATATCACGGTCAAGATCAATGATGATGTTATTGATTCGTTTCAAAGCATCACAATACGCTGCAAAATTATCATAATGCTCAATTTGTGTTGTAGGGTAAGAGCGGTTAAGCCCAAGTGATTTATTCACAAAATTATTTGCGAAGGAAAGCCAGTCGATTTTCGGATAAGCTACATGATGAGCATTCAAATTACCGGTAGCACCGCCAAATTTTGCGCCGTGTGGTACCGCTTTCAATTGTGCAACCTGTGCCTGCAAACGTGCTACAAATACCTGGATCTCTTTTCCAAGACGTGTTGGGGATGCAGGCTGCCCGTGTGTCCTGGCAAGCATTGGAACATCCTTCCATTCTGACGACAATGCAGATAATTTAGCAATCACTTCTTCGATAACAGGAAGCATACAGTTATTCATTGCATCCTTCACCGAATAAGGAATCGCGGTATTGTTGATATCCTGAGATGTCAAACCAAAGTGAATAAATTCTTTCTGTTCATTCAGGTTCAGCGCTTCAAACTTTTCTTTGATGAAATACTCAACAGCTTTTACATCATGATTTGTAATTTTTTCGATGTCCTTTATTTTCTGTGCATCCGTTTCGCCAAGGTCAGTATATATTTTGCGGAGAGCGGGATAAAGCTTTTTATCAAAACCTGCCAGTTGAGGCAACGGCAATTCACAAAGGGCAATAAAATATTCGATCTCTACCAGCACTCTGTATTTAATTAATGCTGCTTCGGAAAAATAATCTGCCAGTTTTTCGGTAGTATTCCGGTAACGGCCATCAACAGGGGAAATCGCGGTAAGTTTAGTCAGTTCGTTCATTTTTGTTTCATAAAAAGAGGAACGAAGATAAGAAAAAAAAGGGAGCGGCCTGAAGCCTTTTCCTAGATGAAAAGTGCCGCTAAAAGCAGGATAACAAGAAGACAGATAATTCCTGCCGCAAGCTCCATAGCCAGGCCCACAATGCCGGTGATATGACCAATCATCCCAAAATACCAGTCAGGATACTTATCGGGGTTGTTTTTATTATGCGAATGATTTATACTTCCGAACACAATAGCGCAAACCGAGAGTGCTATCGCCATAAGATAAATAACAAATGCTGCAGCTGAGAAAAAAGCTGAGAAGTTGGAGAATGCCAAAGCCAAAATCGCAATTATTATTGCTAATCCAAGCACACCGCAAATAAAGGATACCAGGCCAGTCCAGTCCATCTCGGGCTCTTCTTCACCTGTTTTCAGGAAGTGCCTTTTACGGGAAATCAAAGGAAGCGTTTTTAGAACGGAAGTCGCTTTTTGTAACTGTGGAACAAACAGTTTTTTATATTGATTGGATTCGATCGGAACAATAACGGAATCTATGCTCGCAGTGGCTGTTTCGGAATCATCCTGCTGAACATTTCCCACTGAATCTGCCTGCTCTGATGCTTCTGCCTGTTCCTGCTTTCCGGATTCCTTTTTTGAAACCAATGGACGCTCCTTTTTAGAATGATAAATACCTTCACGATATTTTCTTCCGGAAAATCCATTTAGTGAATTGACAAGAGAACAACTCTCCAACAGGCTAAAAATGCTTAGTAATAAAAATAACTGTCCTCTGAATTTCATACTCAAATATAATTCAAAAAACAAAGGGAGTCCTTAAAAAGACTCCCTTTGTCAGAAGATATTTTGATTTAGTAAACCTTAATGATAATCACTGTTAACGCTATCGCAATGATACCGCAGATCAATCCGATCCAGGCAAGAGTATTCCCTTTATAAGTCCCTTCTCCTTTGCGGATCTTATGAATGGCAATTGCACCAAATATAATTGCAAGTAAACCAAGTACAAAAGCACCGTAATAAGCAAACAGTGAAATAATTCCAAGAACAAAGCTTGCTATTGCAAGGTGAAGTGTATGTGCTTCCTGATCAGGCATCATCAACTTCAGTCCTTGTTTAAACCCAGATTTAAAAGCTGCAGCCTTACTTCCACTATTGATCCGCATTTCTTCCTGTGGAGTATCTTCCTTGATAATTCTTGAGATAAGTCCCTTTTTCTTTTTTGGAACCTCAGCAGTTTTTACTTCCGGAGCCTCTGGTTGATTTTGCGCAATTAAAGGGGCTTCCTGTTCAGTTATTTCGGGCTTTACTTCCTGTGGAGAATTATTTTCAAGTCCTTTCGCTTCCTCCTTTACAAGGTCGTTTTGTTTTACATTGTTTTTCGCATGGTTCCATTCAACCTGATAACCATCCCTGTAAACTCTCTTGTTAATGGTGCATGAACTAAACACTGAAACAAGAAATATGGAGATACAAGGCCATAGTACTAATTTTTTCATGATCGTTATTTTTAATGATTAATATTTTATAATCATTAATTACAACTTTATGCCACCACTAAATTTTTTAAAAAAAATGCAGGAAAAACACCAGAAATGTAGAACCGAAGCCACACCGAAGGTTTAATAACGGAATGAAGTAACCTTTTAAAATTCAATTCTATAACCTGCATAAGGAAAAAGGCCCAGCTGATATTCCTTGTGAATGCTGTGTGTGTCCTTATTATAAGATTCACGCAAAATATTCGGAGTGTTAAATATATTCTCGACAACAACAAAAAGAACCTGCGCTGTTTTTTTCCGGTTTGTCTTGAAAGATACTTTCACATCAAACCGGGAATAATCCTTGTACTTTTTTGTAAACGCTTCATCATCCTTATATACTGCCGAATTATAATAAACCGACTTCTCAAGATCAATAGGAGTATACCTGTTTCCGCCCGCCAGCGTGTATTTCAGATCCAATGACAAATTTCTGTTTTTGCTTTTATCAAGAGCCAGCTCATATCCGCAAAGAGCATTCAGCACATAACCTGCATTGTAGCTTGTATTATGAACCACCCCGTCACTTCCTTTGTATTTCGAATCGTAAACAGAAGTGGTAAGCAAAAAATAATAATGTTTGCTGAAGAATTTTTCCAATGTAAATTCAATCCCGTAATTCTCACCTGTCCCTTTATTTACAAGTGTATCAACAAGTGGGATTCCTTCCAATGCATTTCCGACATTGATCATACTGAATGAAGACGGTCTGTTTTGCTGAACAGGAATATTATATAAATATTGATAATAACCTTCCATCTTGAACCTGAAATCCTTAGCTATATTAATGTCATATGCAATGATTGCATGCTGACTCCTGCTAAGGTCTAATCCCTGATTACTTTTATAGTATGAATCGGTTGAAGGAATATAAGTATCATAAAAATAATAAATGACCGGCTGCATCTGACTGTGCATACCATAACCTAGACTCAGATTTTGTTTCTCAGATAATTTGTATTTTATCCCAAGGCGTGGTTCTATCGCATAGGAATTATTCAGAAGAAAGTCCTGGAAATGTATTCCACTGTTTATTGTCAGTTCATCTGATGGTCTCCATTGCCAGTGAATAAAAGCCTGCATCAATACGGCTGATGAATTTTTAACATTAAGGTCATAAATATATTTATTGTATTCATTGGACCATGTATAGGAATTCGCATTAAAAAAGATTGTCTGGTAGGTCACACCAGCCTTGATCAAATGGCGGGCATTAAATTTTGAAGTGAGTGTGTAATTTGCGATCGCATTTCCTTCTGTTGATTTATTTTTTGCATTCCTGAATTTATCTCCGTTCACCGGAGATATTGTATCAATAAAGGCATCCAGATCAGTTGCAGAAACAGAAAGCGAAAGCTTCCCGGATACTTTAGGATTGAAAAAATACAAATGTGCAAGACCAGTCGCACCCATGCTCGATTTAAAAACAAGATCTTCTCCTTTCGAAATGTAAGACCAGTCACTTGGCTTTAATTCACTATCCAATAATTTTAACTTACCGATTCCACCAATACCCCAAACCTGAAAAATACCAGCCTTTGCGGTTGGCAGATTTACTTTGTAAGAAACATCCTGATAATCGGGACTGGCAGACACACCGAACCTGATCCCCAGTTTATTGAAAATTTCCAGTGTTGAATATCTGTAATTTACAAGATATGAACTTCCCTGCTTTTTTGAGATCGGACCTTCAGCGCCAAGCTCAACACCATTGATTCCAAGCTGACCGGTAAACTCATTTTTTTCATTATTACCATTTCTCAAACGGATATCAAAAACAGCAGCATTCTTATTTCCATATTCTGCAGGAAATGCACCTGTAAGAAAATCTGAATTCCCCAGCACATTATTATTAAGCATGCTGATTGGACCACCCGTGGCGCCTTGTGCGGAAAAGTGATTCGGGTTCGGAATATCAACACCTTCCAATCGCCATAAAACTCCTAATGGGGAGTTTCCTCTTACAATAATGTCATTACGCGCATCATTCCCGCTTGAAACACCGGCATAATTCGCAACCATTTTACTGGGATCTCCCCTGCTTCCTGCATATCTGCCTGTTTCCTCTGCCTGAAAATTTCTGGCGCTGAGAGTAACCATGTCGTTGTTTGCCTTGGTTTTATCCGTTGTTGCAGTTACTTCAACGACAGCCGATGTATATATTTTTTCACGTAGCTCAATGGTAAGCACCACCTCTTTTCCGGAAGTAACAATAATGTTTGTGAGAACAGCATCTTCATATCCAATGAATGTAACCTTCAGGGCTCTTCTTCCTACAGGAATATTTTCAAGCCTGAACTTACCTTCAGCATCAGTGACAGTCCCCTGAAATGTATCGGTGCTTATCAATACAATATTTGCCCCCGGAATCTCCGATTTGGAATCCGCGTCGATCACTTTCCCGCGTATAGTCTGGGTATATGTTTGCGCTGTTACAGAATGGCCTGCAATGATCAAAAGAAAGATGATATACGATAAATATATGCGCATAATATGTATTGGGCAAAGTTATTAAATACGCTCCTTTCTGTCCTATAAACGTTAAAATAAATATCTGTACTTTTGACGCCGGGTTTTAAAAATTTTAAAGTATCACAAAAAAAGAGCAGGGTATTTTTACTTACACAGCTTCAGAAGTTGAGAAGTTTCATGCCAACCTTTTATATATATGCAAAAAATTAAAATATCTGTTGTTTCCTATCTGAATTCCAAGCCTTTTATTCACGGACTTGCTAAATCCGAAATTAGTGACGGAATTGATCTTCAGCTTGATATCCCTGCTGTTTGCGCACAAAAGCTTATTGAAGGCAGGGTTGATGTAGGACTTATTCCTGTTGCGGTTATTCCATTACTTAAGGAACATTATATTATCAGTGACTATTGTATTGGTGCCGTTGGAAAAGTTTCTTCCGTTATGCTTTACAGCGAAGTGCCTTTACAGGAAATCAAAGGGGTTCTTCTTGACTATCAATCCAGAACATCAGTAACATTGGTGAGAGTGCTTGCTAAAAATTTCTGGAAAATTAATCCTCAATGGCTTAAAGCCGAAGCGGACTATGAGAAAAGCATAAAAGGCACAACAGCTGCAGTGATTATTGGGGACAGGACTTTCGGACTTGAAGGCAAGTATAAATACACCTACGATCTGTCAGAAGAATGGCAGAAATTTACCCGCCTTCCTTTTGTATTTGCATGTTGGGTATCCAACAAAAAACTTTCTGAAAATTTTATTGCTCTTTTTAATAAAGCGCTCAAAAATGGACTTGATGACAGGCCGGCCCTAATAAAAGAACTGCAAAGCTCCGGAAACTTCAAAACAGATATTGAACACTACCTGACCCAAAGTATTAATTATGACCTTGACAAGCCCAAAAAGGAGGCTTTGGAACTATTTTTGTCTTACCTGAGTAAACTAGACAACTAATTTTTTTGTAGTTAGTCATAAATCAATATATTTGTTTTTATAGTTGGTTTCCAGAAATACTCTGAATCTATNATGAAAAAAATTACACACCTCTCAGCCTTGCTTATTCTTTCAATAAGCACACTTTCCGCCCAAAAACAAAATATTGTTGAAAAAGGCGAAGATTTAGCTAAAATGACCTTGGCTCAACAAAGTTTCTATGGCGGAGACTATCAAAAAGCAATAGGTCTTTATAAAGATATTCTTGCAGGAAAACCTGGTGATGCTGAAGTGATCGGTCATATTGGCGAATGCTACTATGCAATGGGGCAAATGGCTGATGCGCAGGAAAACCTTGAGAAAGCAAAAGGAATTGATGAAAAAGCATTTGAAGAAACATCCCTCCTTCTTGGAAAGATCTACCATGTAAATGGCAAGCTGGATGAGGCACAAACCGAATTCACCTTTTACAAAAATCTTGTTGGAGATTCCAAAAAAGCACAGGAAAATGAAATCAATACATTGCTTGCGCAGGTTAATCTTGCAAAAGAATCAATGGCAAAACCAGCAGATGTAAAAATTGAGGATCTGGGCGACAATATCAATTCCGAATATGACGACAAAGCTCCCATGGTTACTGCAGATGGCAAAACACTGATCTTTACATCCCGCCGGCCCGGAAAAACCAGTGCTCTTGATAAAGAAGGTGATGGAAGATATTTTGAGGACATTTATGTTTCTCATTGGGATACTACGAAACAAATGTGGGGAAATGCTGAACTTATCCCGGGTTCGATCAATACCGAAGGGCATGACGCATGTACAAGCATCTCACCTGACGGGAAACAGATCTTCATCTATAAAAATGATATTGAAAGCGAATCAAGAGGAGGCGATATTTATGTTTCCCGCTTAAGCTCTTCCGGTAAATGGGGCGCATCAAAATCAATGGGAAAACCAATCAATACAACTTATTTCGAAGGTGGCGGATGTACTTCACCTGATGGAAAAACATTTTATTTTATCTCAGAAAGACCAGGCGGGCTTGGACATTCTGATATCTATGTGATCAAAAAGAAAAACCGCACTGAATGGGACAAGCCTGAGAACCTTGGCGCTGATGTGAATACTCCGGAAGATGAAGGTGGTTTGTTCCTAGCAGCTGACGGCAAAACACTGTTCTTTACTTCCACCGGACACAATTCAATGGGTGGTTATGATATCTTTAAGACAGTTAATGAAAATGGGAAATGGTCAACTCCTGTAAACCTTGGATATCCAATCAATACAGTGAATAATGATCTTTGTTTCTCACTTACAATTGATGGAAGAACCGGCTATTTCACAAGTGACAGAAAAGGCGGACTTGGCGAACGTGATGTTTACAAAGTGGATCTTAGCAAATATCCTGTTCTTGAAAAAGACATGAAAGTAAAAGAAGTCAACAATGGTCCAACAATGGCTATTCTGCGCGGAGACGTTTTTAATGCAACAGATGGTAAGGCAATGGAAGCAGAAATTGTCATTTATGATGCTGATGGTAAAAAAGTGGGAAGCACCACTTCAAGCGCAGATGGCGGAGAGTACTTTATCACACTGGAAGCAAACAAAAGCTACCAGGTAAAAATCGATACAAAAGATTATAAACCTATTGATGAGAAAGTAGAAATCAAAGCCGCCAAAGAAGGTGCGACAACTGTTGTTAAACATTACCTCCTTTATAAAAAATAAATTCACCCCATAAAAAAAACCTCAACAAAACGTTGAGGTTTTTTTATGCATTTAACATTGGCAGATATATATAGAACTCTGTTCCCTTTCCCGGAATACTTTGCACAGCTATAAAACCAAAATGGTTTTCCACAATTTTTTTACATAAGGCAAGACCAATTCCTGTTCCTGAATACGAATCATTTCCATGAAGCCGTTTGAAGATCGTAAATATCTGATCTGAATATTGCTGTTCAAATCCAATCCCGTTGTCTTTAAATATGAGCTCCACGTATCTTTTTTCAGCAATTATATCAGGATGAACAGGCATTTGCTTCGGATCAATTATCCTTGAAATTATAGAGATCACAGGGTTTTCCTTTGAAAACTTAATTGAATTTCCGATCAGATTTGAGAATAGCTGGTTCAGCTGCAATGGAATACCCATGATGACCGGCAACTTGTTACTTTTTATCTGGACATGTTTTTCTTCAATGGAAAGTTCAAAATCCGATTTCACATTTCTGAGGATTTCATTCAGATTTGTCTCTTCGAAATGCTTTTCTTTTTTCGACAAACGGCTGTAGTTCAGCACTGCTTTAATTAGATCTGCCATTCGTTGTGCCGAAGAATCTATCTTGGCGAAATATCTTTTTGCAGCCTCCTCATCTTTCAGATTCTTCTGAACAAGTTCCGCGAATGTTCTGATTTTTCTTAATGGTTCCTGTAAATCATGACTGGCAACATAACTGAATGATTCCAGCTCCTTGTTACTACGTTCCAAAGCTAGATTTTTCTCTTCAAGCTTTCTGTTCGTTGAAACAAGCTCCTGTGCAGATTGGACAATGGCAGTATTATCATGACTTACAAGCAGTACACCATATACTTCATTGTTTCTGTTTTTTAATGGAATATAAAAATTCTCAAAATGTTTATCGAGCACTGTCGACTTATAATTCGGAGCGTGCACAGTAGTGCCTGTTAATGCCTCTTTCAGATCATCGTACATTCCTGAAATTTTTATAAGGGGATAAACATCAACAATCTTCTTTCCTATCATTGTCTCCTTTTTCACTTTATAATATTCACAGGCTGATCTGTTAAGCGTAACATATCTCAATTCGGTATCAAGTACTGCAATCACATCTACTGATGATTCCAGGATCGTGTCCACAAATTCTTTTTGCTGCTGAAGCTCACTATTTCGTTTATTGAGCTCTGATGTTCGTTCAAGCACTTTGCGTTCAAGTTCTTCACGCGCCATCTTCCGCTCCTGAATGTCCAGGCAGGAACCGATAAAACCGAGGAATGTTCCGTTTGATGAAAAACGCGGTGTTCCTTCATCTGTAATCCAACGGTATTTTCCATCGTGTCTTCTTAGTCGGTATTCAATTGAAAATTTTTTTTGCGCAGCAAATGCGGAATCATATATATCTGTACAAAGTGCAAGATCATCGGGATGTATACTATTCATCCAGCCTTTTCCAATTTCTTCCTCCAGGGTTCTTCCGGTAAAATCAAGCCAGCCTTTACTGAAAAAATCACAAAGCCTGTCTGTTCCTGATGTCCATATCATTACAGGTGCAGTATCTGCCAGTGTTTTAAATCTTTTTTCACTTTCCTCCAACTCCCGGATGATGGATTTGTGTTCTGTAATGTCCATAACAGCTCCATACATTTGATCAGGAGATCCTTCCTCATCAAATAGAACTTTTCCATTCACTCTGATCCAATGAACTGAATTATCGGGATGAACCACACGAACTTCATAAAACAAAAGGCCGCTGTTAATTGCTCTTTCTAAAGCGATTTCCCTTATTGCTTTGTCTTCCGGATGGATCATTCCGCTGATGCTTTCATGATCAAGATTATGCGTATCAGTATATCCATAAATATTTGCCAGCCTGTCTGAATAAATGAAGTTGTTCGTTTTCATATTCCAGTCAAAAGTTCCAAGCTGGGCGGCCTCAACTGCAAGACGCGTTCGTTGTTCATTTTCGCGAAGCGCCAGCTCAAGTTCCCGCGACTCTGTAATATCTATAACAGTGCAGATAAAACGATCCGCTTTTCTTTGCTGATTAAAATACACTTTTCCGGTAGCATGGATCCATCGGGTGCTATGATCAGTAAATCGAAGAATGCGGTACCTGATATCATATTGTCCTGAACCACCAGGATCCATTGCATTTCTGATTTCTGTCAATGCAAATATTTTATCATCCGGATGAATATGGTCAGAGAAAACCTGAAAATCAATTACTTTATCAGATGGAAATCCGTAAATAGCGCGGCATTCCGAAGACCAACCAAGATCACCTGTAACAGGATTATAATCCCAGGTGCCCAATTTTGTTGACTCAATCGCCATTCTCAGGCGTTCTTCATTTTCCTCAATCTGCTTTCGTGTTTCAACAATCGGAGTTGTTTCTTCAACAGTGAGATACACGCCTCCCACATCACCTGACTCATTGTAAACAGGATTATAATGAAGTGAAAAATAATGATCTTCGGAATCTTCATTTACTTTTATGACCGATTGACTTTCTTCATGGCCGGATACACCTTCCAAAAAAACACTTTCAATTTTCTGTTCAATTTGCATCCACTCCTCTGCCGGAAATTCCGTTAGCTTAGAACCTAACAGTTGCGGATGTCTGTTTCCCAGTAACCTGGAATAAGGTTCATTATAGATCCGGATCATTTCTCTTCCCCAGAGAATAAGCGTTGGAACAGGTGAATGTAATGCGATATTTATTGCGGTACGCAGACTTTGCGGCCACATCAGAATTGGGCCCAGAGAAGTATTTGTCCAGTTGAAATTCCGGATAAGCTGTTCCATTTCTTTACCTCCCGTTAAAAAACGGTCCTTTGAAATGGTTCTTATTTCCTTATCCTGCTCCATTTTGGAATTTTATTTCAGGTAAATGGTAAGTGTTTTTGTAAGCTCAAGAATACTAGTAGGCTTTACTATAAATCCTGCTGCTCCAAGCTGCCTGGTTTCTGCAACTATACTTGGATCAGCAGAAGTTGAATACATAAAAACCGGAACCTCCTTAATGCGATCGATCTTTTTAATCTCTTCCAGACATTTATTTCCATTCATTCGTGGCATATTCATATCTATAAAAATATAATCCGGCCTGAAATGAATGTCCTCCAGTTTTCTTAATGCTTCTATTCCATCCCTTGCATAAGTGCAACTAATCTTCTGCTTCATATCTTCCAGCGCCATGCAAAAAATTTCCTTATCATCGGGATCATCATCAATCAAAAAACAATTTAAGCTCATTATCTTCCTCCTATTATTTAATTACTTTCAAATATAAATCAAAAAAAAAGCATTAATGCAGGCATTTTTTTTGATAATAAAAAATAATCAGGGAGGGGAAGATATTCCACACGCCTTTATAAACAATGCATTCAGAAAACTACTGCACTGGTAAATAGATATAAAAAATCGTTCCTTTTGAAACTTCGCTTTTCACAAAAACATGACCGCGATGATTCTCAACAATCTTTCTTACCATGGCCAAACCGATACCGGCACCTGGATATAACTGGGAAGTCTGTAAGCGTTTGAACATTCTGAATACCTGTTCCGAATATTTAGGATCGAATCCTATTCCATTATCTTTAAATACGAGCTCAATATATTTTTCTGCTCTTGAGTTTGCATGAGATTTGTCAGTTGAAATGTTTTTAGATGAAATCGTGATCAGTGGTTTTTTGTCACAGAATTTCAATCCGTTATTAATGAGACAATAGAATAATTGATGGATCTGCCCGGGTTTGGCCTTGATCGTAAGTAATTCTTCACTGTTTATTTTTCCTTTTTTCTCTTCAATAAAAGGTTTTAGTTCTTCTTTTACTTTTTCTAAAACCGCATTAAGATCAACCTTGGATGTTTTTTCATCATTCTTTGATAAACGGCTATAGCTTAAAACTGCGGCAACCAGATCGGACATGGATCGTGCAGCATTTGCAACTCCCTTCAAATAATCATTTGCCTTGCTATCATTCGGGATGTTTTTCTTTATTAAACCGGAAAACATCTGGATCTTCCGCAAAGGTTCCTGAAGATCATGATTTGCAATATATCTGAAAGCTTCCAGCTCCTTGTTATTTCTTTCCAGAACTGCATTTTTATCTTCCAGTTTTTTATTTGCTGAGATGAGCCTTTCGGATGCCTCTACAATCGAAGTGTTATCATGGGCGATCATCAAAACGCCATAAACCTTATTATCGCTGTCTCTTAAAGGTATATAAGAAATTTCAAAAAAGCCTTTCAGTGATGCTGACCGATAATTAAAAACCCTTACCTCTTCTCCTTTCAGGGCTCTTTTAAGATCACGGTACATTCCTGTTTTAATAGTTTCCGGATATACTTTATGAATTTGTTTACCAATCAGATTCTCCGCTTTTTCTTTATAGCTGAGCAGTGCATTTTCATTCAGAATAATATACCTCAATTGGGTATCGAAAACCGCGATGTTATCTGCTGAAGAATTGATAACACTTTCAGACAATTCTTTTTGTTTTACAAGTAACTCGTTCTGAGCTTCAAGTGCAATTGTTCTTTCTTTTACTTTTCTTTCAAGTGTATCTTCGAGAGTCTTATGATCCGTGATGTCAAGCACGGTCCCATACATTTTATGAGGGTTTCGCTTGCGGTCAAAAACTATTTTACCATTGAATTTAACCCATCGGATCTGTTTATCAGGACGGATGATCCGCGCTTCGTAAAACAAATTACCGGTCCTCATTGCTTCCTCAATTGCATGAATTCTCAAGTGCTGATCTTCGCGATGGATAGAATCCACAAAATACTTGTGGGTCATGTTATGTTTTCTTGGCTGGCCGAATATCCGGGCAAGTCTGTCGGAATAAATAAACTCACGGGTGTTCATATTCCATTCAAAGGAGCCCATTTCAGAGGCATCCATCGCAATCTTTAACCGCGTTTCATTTTCTTCTGAACGTTTCCTTGAATACACCTGCTCTGAAACATCGTATCCGAATATCAGAATGCCGGTTGTTTTATTATTCCGGTCAATGATAGGCTTGTAAATAAAATTTACATATGATTTTTCCGGAATGCCCTTTCCTTTATCAAAATAAATTGCAATCTCTCTTCCGGTGAAAGCGCGTTGTCTTTTATATACTTTATCAAGAAGCTCAAAAACGCCCTGGCCTTTTAATTCCGGAAGGGCTTCCCTGATTGATTTTCCTTTCAGGGGACGATCACCTATAATATGCTTATAATATGGATTAACGAGTTCAAAAACAAAGTCAGGACCTTTCAGAACGCAAAACAATCCTGGAGCCTGCATAAAAAAATCATAAAGTATTTCATGTTCCCTGCTAAGCTCCGCATTCTTTCGTTCTGTATCTCCGGTCATCATTTTCCGGCGTTTGTATTCATCCGAGCCCGGCGTTCTGATATCGGATTCCATGCTCTCCACTTTTGCCTTTACCTCAAGTATCCTGAGGCGCAATTCATGTGATAATTGATTTAATGCCGTAAAGGATGCGTCATCTTTTTTTGATTTCGCTTTTTCAGTTAATTCCAGCAGTCTGTGATGCAACTCAGCATGCACCACTTCCAGGGAATGGAGCTCCTGAAAGCTTTTCGAAGACAAGGATTCCTTATCCGATTTTAAATCAGAATTTACATTCATTTGCGTTAAATTTATTTAACCAGGTATGAGTAGAGTACGAATCAGATTTTAAAATTTCAGGCTTGGATTTTTTTCTTTTTGAAAAATACGGGCTAACGTATTCCCCAAATCGATAATATTAGCAGGCTTTACAATAAATTCTTTTGCACCGAGTTCTTTCGTCAGCTGAACCGTGATTGGATCTGCTGTTGTTGAATACATAAAAACAGGAATTCCAGATAAACGAGGGGATTTTTTAATCTTTTTCAGACACTCTATACCATCCATTCTGGGCATATTCACATCAAGAAAAATAATGTCCGGAATTGTTGAACAGCTCTCCAGCTTTTCCATTCCATCAACACCATCATTTGCAAACAGACAAATAACAGAGTCATCTACCTCTTCCGTGATAATTGCGAAAATCTTCTGATCGTCAATATCATCATCAATCAATAAACACGTGAAGGGATGCTCAGCCATTAGTAGTGTATTTTAATAGTTTCAGTAATAATATTATCCGACTTGCAATGGAAAACAATATGCCAAAATTTTAGACTAAAGAGCGATTTCTATCGACAAATATATAAAACTTAAGGATAGGTGGTAGTAAATTGTGGAAAACTTTTCTTTTAAGGGATAATATTCAACAGCAGTCTTGCGGGATTCCCCAATAATATCCAATATTTACCCCAGTTTGGGATTTTTGGGGAAGAAAATGAGGAGAATAAAAAAACCGCCGAAAAGGCGGTTTTCTTCGACTAAGTTCATCGTTTTTCTTAAAAAACGCCTTTGGCTTTGATTCCAAATTCGACCTTTTTAAGGGCAGTAATATAAGCTGCGATTCTCATGCTTGTTTTATATTGCTGAGAATTGTTCCAAACGTGCTCAAATGCAGTACTCATGCATACATCATGCTTGGAATTAACTTCTTCTTCCGACCAGTAATAACCATTGTTATTCTGTACCCATTCGAAATATGAAACAGTTACACCACCTCCATTTGCAAGGATGTCCGGCACAACAACGATTCCTTTTTCCATAAGGATATGATCTGCTTCAGGAGTTGTTGGTCCGTTTGCACCTTCAACAATAAGTTTCGCTTTAACACCGTGGGCGATCTCTTCTGTGATAACGTTTTGTAATGCAGCTGGTACTAGAACATCCACATTTGCCGTCAATAATTCGCTTGATTTGATCTCAACACCACCTTTAAATCCTTTTAACACACCGGTATTTCCTTTTGCATACTCAAGAGCAGCAGCAATATCAATTCCTTTTTCATTCCAGATAGTAGCTGTATGATCTCCAATAGCGCAGATGGTAATCCCCTGCTCGCTCAAAAGGCGTGCAGCATGTGACCCAACATTACCAAAACCCTGAACTGCACATGTTACCTTTTTCGGATCCAGATTCATCTTTTTAAGTGCCGCAAGAGTAGAAACCATAACACCACGTCCTGTTGCAGCATCACGGCCTAATGAACCGCCCATTCCAACTGGTTTTCCGGTTGTAACACCAGGAAAATTACCACGGTGAACCTTGTTATATGCATCAACGAGCCATGCCATTTCGCGACCACTTGTTCCCATATCAGGAGCAGGAATATCACGGGAAGGTCCAAATACATCTGCCATTGCAGTTGTATAAGCTTTTGTTAAACGCTCAAGTTCTCCTATGCTCATTTTACGGGGATCACATTTGATTCCGCCTTTTGCCCCCCCATAAGGAAGGTTCGCAACAGCACATTTGAAAGTCATCCAGGCCGACAAAGCTTTCACCTCATCATCATTAACATCCATTGCGTAACGGATACCACCTTTAGATGGTCCTAAAACAGTAGAATGTATTGTTCTGAATCCTTCAAAAACTTCTATTTTTCCATTATCCATCATAACAGGGATGCTTACTTTCACCTGTTTTTGAGGGTTTCTTAAAATATTTGCAACGTCATCTGATAAACCATAAATTTTTGCAGCAACATCAAGTCTGGCTAAAACTGCATCAAACATACTATCGTGTTGTTCTGCTGTTGTGGTGTTTGTTTTTGTTGTCATAATTTTATTGTTAAGTTCCTTCTTTCCAGAGGAATTATGTTTAAGGTGTGCGAATTTAAAAAAAATAATAAACTAAGAGAAACCTTATCGTTAAATAAAGGTTTTCAATCGCTTTATTCACTGTTATTTCGTACCAATTTTGCCTCAGATA
>JGI24806J26614_1000083_pt1 | contig 18266 bp, 11 predicted proteins | sample Kansoi200umMDA_FD_26614 | JGI IMG/M metagenome (IMG submission 26614)
TGGTCAAAACGAAAGGCCGGTACCGGTTCAATGGATGCACGGACCTGATTTTCCGCCGCTGGGCTGCTTGTAAATGGTGATGTGTTTGCAACATTAACCGTTGTTTGAGCCTGAATTGAATTCTTTCCAGCGAGGAACAGGCAAAGAATCAATGCTGATTTCAGAATAAATTTTGGTACTTTCATAAGTTAAGGTTAGGGGTTGTTTGTTGTTTTGCTGTGTGACGTAATGATGTTTAAAATTGCTAAACGCTCGAACAAAAAGGTATCACCATTAGGACTCTTTTATCTTTTGCATTGTTTCGGATTGAAGTACTTTCGGTTCATTAAAACTAAATCTGGTTTTCTACTCGAACGCAGTATCCATTTCAATGCAAACATAATTCTCCTCAAACCGCAGTTTGCTGATATTTAGTTTATGGCGGAGAAATTTTAGTATATGGCGATTTAGTAGGCTCACACCATTCCAAATGCTTATAAATGCTAAAGAAGTTCACGGCGGATTAATGGAGAAGTTCTATGCTACCATTGGAAATGAGAGTTCAACCCGCGTTCCTGCAGGTTTGTTTTCTTCAGTAAATAAATCTATAATATTGAATTGTGCTTTTGCCTTTTTCTGTTCATTCAGAATCTTCAGTCGCTCTTCGGTCAGTTTCACGCCAAGTGATTCTCTTTTCAAGCGCTTAGTTTGTCTGAAAAAATAAAATGGCAATTTGGAATAGGCAAGTCGGCCCATCAGTTAGGAGTTTTTTATAGAATAAAGGGCGAATATTCTTTATCACTCCAATCTTATTCTAAAGCCCTTCAATCGTTGGATTCATTAATGAGTTCTTCTCTCGATAAGAACGCTTTTACACTTATGCTAAAGCGCAAAGGAGCAACCATGACGACGATTGGAAACGTGTATATGGATCAGGGTAATTATAGTCAAGCCATTAACTATTATTTCCAAGCATTAGAAATTGTTGAGAGAACAAAAGATGAAAAAGAGATTGCTCATATCAATGCTAATATTGGAACCTTCTACTATAGTCAGGGCGATTATCCCCGGGCGCTTGATTATTATTTCAAGGCATTAAAAATAAATGAAGCAGTGAGAAATAAGGAAGATATGCCAAGCATTCTCGGAAATATCGGGAGTGTGTATGACGACCAAAATGATTATTCAAAGGCCCTGGAATATTATTTCAAAGCATTGAAAATGGATGAAGAACTTGAAGATAGAAAAGGCATAGCAATTAACCTGGGGAATATCGGAAATATCTATGGTGAGCAAAACGATTATTCCAAAGCCTTAGAATATTATTTCAAGGCATTGAAAATACGAGAAGATATCGGAGCGAAAAATTTGATTGCAAGTTGCCTGGGCAATATTGGTGCCCTGTATAATAAGCAGAGAGATTACACTAAGGCTCTTGATTATAATTTCAGAGCTAGGAAAATTGCAAATGAGGTGGGTGATAAAAGCACAGAAGCTATAAATCTTGCTGAAATTGGCTCTATATATCTGAATGCCAGAAAATTTTTGGATGCAGAAAAATACCTATTGCAAGCATTGAATTTGTCTGAATCCATTGGTGATTTGTCAGGAGTTATGGAAATAAATCAAAATCTTAGCATGCTTTACTCAGAAACCAATAATTACAAGAAAGCCGTAGAGCATTATAAATTGGCAATGGCAGCGAAGGATTCACTTTTCAGCGAAGACAAGGCTAAAGAGATCACCCGCAAAGAAATGAATTACACGTTCGACAAAAAGCAAGATTCTATAAAAGCAGTGCAGGACAAAAAGGATGCGCTGGCAAAGGCAGACTTAGAGAAACAAAAAGTGATTAGAAATTCCATCGCCGGAGGAGCAGGGATTTTGGTGTTATCGGCTATAATCAGTTTTGCTTTCTACAAACGCCGTCGTGATGCCATTGAAAAACAAAAAGAAACTTCGTTCAACCTGCAGGTATCCGAAACAGAGATGAAAGCACTTCGATCACAGATGAATCCTCATTTTATTTTCAATGCACTGCAATCTATTCAAACATTTTTATTGAATCATAAATCAGAAGAAGCCAATACCTATTTGTTAAAATTCTCGAAGCTGATGCGATTGGTATTGGAAAATTCCCGCTATCAGGAAGTGCCTTTAAAAGACGATCTCCGGGCACTGAAACTGTACATGCAATTAGAAAGTATTCGTCTTCCTCATCCATTTACGTACACCATTCATCTGGATGAAACGATCGATCCGGAAACGACAACCATTCCTCCACTAATATTACAGCCCTTTGTAGAGAATGCCATCTGGCATGGATTAAGAAACAAGAACGAAGCAGGCCACATCGACATTTACATCAGTGAGAAAGATCAGGTTCTTCATTCGGTAGTGGAAGATAATGGAGTAGGAAGAAATGGCTCAAAAGGGTCAGAACAGCCAATTAAAAAAGAATCGCTCGGAGTAAAACTCACCGAGGAGCGACTGAAGATTTTGAATGAACAGAAAAAAACAAAAGCACAATTCAAGGTCATCGATTTGTTTACTGAAGAGAATAGACCTGCCGGAACAAGAGTAGAGCTTTCACTTCCATTGGTAGCATGATTAGAACGATCATCATAGAGAACGAAAAGCCTCATAGCGATTACCTGACAGCGATGTTAGCAAAGGAGTTTCCTGAAATCGAAGTAATGGCCATTTGTGATTCCGTTCCTGAGGGAATACGTCAAATCCATTCACTTCAGCCACAACTGATTTTCCTGGATGTCGAATTGCCGCCATACACGGGTTTTGATCTTCTTGAAAAAACAAGTTCTCTAAATTATGAGGTAATATTTACTACCAGCTATAACCAGTACGCTGCAAAAGCATTCCGATTTTGCGCGCTCGATTTTATCGAGAAGCCATTTGGGCTTGACGAATTAAAGGAAGCTATCAGCCGATATAAGAATATGGCTGCAACTGGATCTAAGAAAAATATAGAGGCATTATTGTATAATGCCAGGCAAAAGGATAAAACATTTCAGAAAGTAGGAATACCCATTCTAGGGGGATTGGATTTTATCATGGTATCAGAGATTATCCGTTGCCAGTCAACCAATAACTATACTGATTTTTATTTGACAGGTAGGAGAAAAATCACGGCCACTAAAACACTGAAATGGGTAGATGATCTTTTGCACGATCACCATTTTTTCCGCGCCCACGATTCACATCTCATTAACTTGAATCATATCAAACGGTATATGAAAGGTGGAGAAGGTGGTGTGGTAGAACTTTCTGAAGGACAAGAGGTGGATATTTCCAGGAGAAGAAAAGAAGAGTTCCTGAAAATTTTGTCGGAGTTAAAAATGATTTCGAATAAATAATTCTGCTTAATTTATTGATTTGGCGCCTTTCTCTAACCACTGACTTTTAACGGATAGCTCTCACGTCAGGTTCCTTCTGGCAAGCAGCCCGTTCGCCGCGCCGATTGACGTGAATACAATTTTCCACTCATAAAACCAGCACTTAATGGGGGTTGTATATGTGGTGTGCCTGCAATTATTTTAAAAAATAATTTAATAGTGCTGGCTTTAGAAGAAACTATCAGTCTAAACCAGATAGTTGGACAGATTCAAATAAAAATTTCTGTCGTGAAGGAGCTTTCGACATCACAAATTGAATAGAAACAAATCACAAATCATAAATAATACTGTGTCTATTGTTGAAGGAATTTCTCTCTTTCTGATCACTTTTATCGTAATGATTAGAGAAAAAATTGATCCCCGGTGGGCTTTTTTAGCTGGTGGTTTTTTATTGAAGGTAATGTCACTATTAAATGGCTCAATACATGGATGGAAAGATTTCTTCTCCTTTGGAGAAAAGGAGATAACTGATTGGATTCATTTTGGATTGACTGCAATAATTGTATATCTGGCTTTTGGATTTTCTGAGATCCTACAGACCGAAAATTACACGAATGATACGTTAAATATTTTTAGTCGTGGACTAAGCAAATCACAAAAAAAACACAGAATCATTTCTATAATCATTACCATTTTAGCTACCTGGTTCGTGAGTTTCTCACTTCTCAGTGCAAGCGCAGCATGTGGTTTTGTGGCGCCGGTTATTTTACCTATTTTGATAAGAGTGGGATTCTCATATGAATTTGCCGGTGCTGCCATAATAGCGGGTGGATGGGGAACAATTATTAATCCTGCAGATGTAAACGCTTCGAACATTCATGCCACAATTGATAAGCTAATTCAAAAGCCAATTCAATTACCTAATGACCACATTATTCCGGCCCTAACTGCAATCGTTATTATGGCAATAATTTTAAAATTTCATGCAAAAGCTACAAAGGGAAATCAGATTGAAAACTTCAAAAGGAACGAACCAAGAAAAATAAATCTTTTCCGCTCGATAATGCTCTTCACACCATTTATACTCTTGACCCTTTATGGAATTTTAAGTGAATTCAATTTAATCACCGTTCATTCCGCGAGTGATACGTTCAATAAAAATCAAATGCAGATAGCAATTATATTATCATTTCTTATTTCCTGTATGTTTGCAATTTTCCTGGCTAAAAACGCCACAGTAAAACTTTTATGCAATAAATTCTCTTTTGGAGGACTAGAGGGAATATACGATGTCATCCTATTGATTATTGCTGCAAAATTTCTAATAACAGGCCTGCAACAATGTATAGGCGGCAACACGATAGCCCACGGCATTAATTACTTACCCCAAAATTTAAAAATACCCCTTGCGGTCCTGACAACTTTTGCTTTTGCAATTCTGACAGGTTCGGGAGATGCAATTATAACAAGCACTATTTTGGTTTTTTCGGGTGTACCCAATCTTGATTTGAAAATGGCTGCTAGCATGATCTGGTTTTCAGGAGAAATTGGCCGATGTGCTTCTCCTAATTCAGCGGCCATTCGCAAATTAGCAAAGGAGGCTTCAAAGCTGAAAGGGTCAGAGATAGATCCAAATAAATTTGTTTCAATCGCATGGTGGGCGATAATAGGAGGTCTGGTAGCAGCTTTGCTTACTTTGTTGTTAATCATCAAAAATTATTAACGAAAACAATCTATGATTCATGGATAATTTGTACTCTCTTTCCAAAATTGGTTTCTTACAGTGTTATATACCAACGATCAACATTGACGAAAACCTTTTACACATCCTTGAAGTTATCGTTGCAGCTTTAACCGTGATTGCATTAATTCTCGCCATTGTTACAGTCCGGGATGTTAGAATATTACTCGTAAGGGAAAAAGAAAATGCAGTCAGGATTTTGAATATATATAAATCAGCAGAGCAGATTGCCGATTCAATCACCACCAAATATGTAGGTTTTTTTCCAAATAATATGGATGAAATCATAAAATTAATAGAGTCGACTCGGCGTGAACTTATTATTATTTGTGATGTACCCAAGTATGGCCATTTTTCGAATCCATGGGGTTTTGATAGATATAATCAAGCATTAAGGGAATTGCTGATCGGATCAAATAAACGTGAAGTGACATTGATAGTGTATGATAAGGAACAGAGAATGCAGAACTCGAAAGTCCAGTTTAATATGCCCTATAAGCAAATCGAAGAGAGTGAGGAATACAGGAATTATTTTAAATACCACAAAAATAATCCGGTAATTAAAGAGCCAACTGAAAAAACACTTGACGGCTTTCGTAAATGGCTGGAAGAAAAACATGCATCAATAATTGAGGAATGGGCTAGCTTAGGGATCCATATTTTTGAATGCCCTACCACCTTTCGTTTTTATGCGTGGATAAGTGATGACCATAAAGCCGTTTTTTCCTTTTATAATTATGGTCACGAACCACGAGAAGTCTCATTTAAAACCCGGGATCAATCACTTATTAAAATCCTCAAAAATATCGCCGAAGCTACTAATGATGATGTTGAGGAATATTCTTTATAATAACAAGGTTTAAACGCAGTGTAAGCCTTACAAAAGTAATGGGGTGGAAATGGTTAAGTAATTGAACAGCTAGCTGAATTTCCATGCCCAGAAAAATGACCTTTAAACTGGTTGGTAAATCAGGATCGAAAATTTTTGGAAATGTTGACTATCGAATCTTCACTGCGTGGATTCAATCTCCATCCCATTATCTAAAGTGAGCTCCAGATAGGTTATTTACCCCTACCTCTTAATAAAATTTTCCAGCCATAAACTAAATGAGAGCGGGAGCAGCTCATTTGAGCCTATAACTTTATTGCTGAAAGTCAGAATCATTCTCAAAAACTTAAGCAACAATTATGAAAAAGCTAACCATTCTGGTGCGAGTCGGTTCACCGGTCCCACTAATTACTTCTGATGAGAAAGAATCGGATAACGGACAGCAAAGCCCTTCGGGTTCTGAAAACGAGCAGCGGCAGGCTGGAACACCTATCCAGAAGAATGATAGGTGGAACTTCAATTTATGGAAGGCTAGTATCATGTCCGGAAGTAAACCAAAGGATTACTTTGTAGAGCCATTTAGAAACGAAGAAAAAAATGATGAAAAGAAATAATGAGATACTATAAATGAATTGCCCTGCCTCCCTTTAATACGGGCAATTATTTCAGTTTCTTCAGTTTTCAGTTGATGACGGAGAAATATGGTTATATAAGAAATAGTGGATGTAACCGATCATATTCGATCATGTTGGGGGACTCTCTCCTACAAATTTTCATTATAAAGTACCGGCAACTTAGCTAGGGCTGGATTGATTCCACCGGTTCTTGATATTAAGGACTAGGGCCGTTGAACTATTAAAATAAATGAGAACTCAGATAAATCTCAATTGATGAAGTTCTTCGTACAGCAAATATCATTATTGATGAATATTTTTTAATTAATTATTCAGTAATAGATTAATTAGTAGTCTGCCTGATCAGTTAACCGAATAAAATAAGTAGTCTTGTCTTCCAAAGAAGACAAGTCTGTTATTATTCGTACCTCCTGCATTTATTCTTAATGTCTGAAATCTTTTAATATTACTATGTCTTATTATCCCAATTTTTTAAAATATTAAGTATATTCGTCTACCTGAGCTGCCTAAGAATTCATTTCGCTTTACAGCCAGGTCATAAAAAATTCAAGTATAGAAAAGCATCTTAAAATTCTTATTCAATTTAGGAGAACGGTATGACATGGCAACCCGATGAAAAAGCATTCAGGAAGATTTTTAAATATTACTATCAGGAGCCATTTCGGCAAATGAAAGAAGCATTAAAAGAAGAAGGGACCATTTATCCTTCTCCTGAACAACAAGAAAAAATTGTTGATAGTGCTTTCCACAATGAATGTGCCTTTCGTTTTATTGATGATCTGGAACATGATGCATTAGTCCCTTTGACGGAGAAAGACCCGAAGTTTTATTCCAATGGATTTACGGATAATAAAATGTTCTTAAGACACCTTCACCGCAGCTACCTGATTCCCTATCTGGTTTTTGCCCGATTTGCTTACCAAATGGTTCAGGAAATGAATATCAGCCGCGAAGAATGGCTTGGAGCAACTTACCAAATATCCCTTCCTCTACAGTTGAAATCTTTCAGTGGCTATAACTGGTATCTTCAACGTTCAACGATTTTAAGCTTTAAAAACAACCTGATATCACGGCATATTAATACTTATCATTTCGAGCGTCCTTGCGTTGAGCTTGAAGACGGCAGCCTTGAGCACCGTTTTATAGAAGCCACAGCCTTGCAACATAATTCTTTTCTTCATGAAAAATTGCAAATTGAAATAAGTGCAAGGATGAAGGAGTATTTGAAGCTCGAAGTATTCGGGCGGTGGCATCTAAAAATTATTGATCTTATTCAACAAAGTCCTTTGTTATCAAATCTAGAAATAGCGGAAAAGCTAAACTTAAAAAGGAAAGAACGGATAAATGAGCTAAACAAAGAAATCATAGAGTTGATTCAAACTCATCTCGGTCTTCGGTTTATCACGGTCCGTGAAGCCGTGTCGTCGCTCAGGCGACACGGGTATCTGTAAAACCTCGCTGATACTTAAGTGTAGGGGAAATGCCCCTAATGTGGGTAGATTTTCTTCTTTATCGCCAGTTATTTTGACGTGAAATAATTGTTCACTATAAAACTGACGACATGAAAAACACATTTACTTTCTGCTTCTTTTTGAGCTTTGTCATTCAATACGCAATTGCACAAGCGCCGCTTGTGGAATGGGACTATAGTTATGGTGGTGATATGGATGACACAGGATATGGCATAGAGGAAACTGAAGATGGTGGTTATATTGTAACTGGTTCTACAAAATCCGGGCAAAACTGTGATCATTCCGAACTTAATTGCGGTGATTATGATATCTGGGTTCTCAAACTTGATGCTTCAGGAATATTGATTAATCAGAATTCTATCCGGGGCTCGGGAACAGATAGAAGCCAGGTGATTCTGGAGGTATCAGACGGATATATTGTTCAAGGGCATTCGACCTCCGGCATTTCCTGTGACAAGAATGAATCCGGGAATGGCGGCTATGATGCATGGTTTATCAAGCTAGATGCTGGTCTGAATAATATTGTGTGGCAAAATTCCTTTGGAGGATCAGGTGATGAAATATCGGGTAATGCACTTCGCAAAACTACCGATGGTGGCACGATAGCCTGTGGGTATACAACGACTTCAACAAATGGTGGAAGAGATTATTACATTAAAAAGTTAAATACTGCCGGCAATACTGATTGGACGGTAGTTTATGGAGGAACAGAGGATGACGTATGCACGGATATTCGCCAAACCGCAGATGCAGGATACATTGCTATTGGTTATTCCCGATCCGGAATTTCGGGTGACAAAACCGTTGGCTGTAGCGATTGCGATTCAGCAGAGTATTGGTTATTAAGACTTGACTCAGAAGGCAGTATTTTATGGCAAAAAGATTATGGTGGAAGCGGCGACGATATCGGGGGCAGCGTTTTAATAGCCTCGAATGGTGATTTTATTATTAGTGGAAGCTCCTCCAGTCCGATAAGCGGAACAAAAACTGAAAATAAGGTAGGAGGTACTGATTTCTGGGTACTCAGAACGGATTCTAATGGTAATTTGCTGGATCAAAATACAATTGGTGGATACAAAGACGACGATTTCAATATTTCGGTGGAAGGAACTAATGGCGGATATCTATTAGCGGGCACATCTAATTCGGATGCATATTCAAACACTGGCAACGCTGCAATTGATTCAAATAAAACTGAAAATAGTCGCGGCGGTTATGACTATTGGGTAGTTAAAGTGAATGAAACCTTGAATAAAGTGTGGGATAAAACAATGGGATCCACATCAGACGAATTCCTAAGAGGACTTGATGCAACTTCCGATGGAGGATACGTAATTGACGGTCGTTCAAATTCTCCTGCCGGTGGAGAAAAATCAGATGGCTGGTGTGGAGCATCAGTCAACTTCGATTATTGGACTGTTAAACTCGCTTCGGATATTTCTGGCGTGATTGAACCTGCTTTATTACAACCCAATTTTACCGTTTCTCCTAATCCGGCAGATGAATCTGTAAGGATTGATTTTTCAAATCTCGTTCAGCCTATTTTATCCGTTGAAATTTACGATTGTTTTGGTAAGTGTGTTTGGATGAGTAAAGAACCAAATGTAAGACAGTTTCAACTTTCTGTTAACAGTTTCAAATCGGGGCTTTATTTAGTGCAGTTAAAAACTGAAGTTGGAATCACAATACAAAAATTGGTGGTTCAATAGAGCTGACCCTTTCGACCCTTCAATTGCAAATAACTATGTAGGGTATGCGGAGTTGATTGAAAATTTTAGGAATTAAGTGTATATTCATCTGTCTAATGTGTTTACCAGATAAAGTACTCAGAATTTTATTATTAAATAAAATTTCAAGAGTGGATGTATGTGTTTAATAACTTAAAATTAAAGTCCTTATGGTTACTCTAAAATTGCTCAAACTAATTGCCGTCTTCTGCACTGGACTAATTTATAGCCAATCTATGCTTGCCCAAAGCTGGAGTATAACAGGCAACTCAGGTACGAATCCCGCGGTCAATTTCCTGGGAACCACGGATTCAAAAGCGCTTGTGTTTAAAACGAACAACAATGAGCGGATGCGAATTGCTTCATCCGGGAAAGTCGGGATAGGAGTAAGTGCTCCCGTTCAAAAACTTGATGTAGGGGGTAATTTAAATCTATCCTCCGGGTCATCACTCTATATGGATAATCATTCTGTTTTTAAGGTAGATTCGGTTAACAAATGCGTTTTTGTGGGAAACGGTGCCGGCAATTTTAATATTGAACAATTTAATACTGCTCTCGGTTACTTTGCAATGAATTCAAATACGACTGGTGAATCAAATACATCGGTTGGAAATAATGCCTTGACTTATAATGAATCAGGTTCCTTCAATACGGCGAATGGATCGGGATCACTTAAATTTAATATCTCGGGCTTTTCAAACACTGCTACAGGGTACCGATCGCTTAGTAACAATGTCTACGGAAATCAGAATTCTGCGTTTGGTGATAGTGCGTTATATTCAAATCTTACTGGCTCTTTTAATACGGCAGTTGGTGCTTTTGCGCTTTTCAAGGGTTCATCCTCAGCCTATAATACTGCTATTGGTCATAGGGCATTATACTCTACTACTTCCGGCCCCAACACAGCAGTGGGAATTTCGGCTTTATATAGTAACACGACGGGAAGCTATAACACAGGAATTGGAGCTTTCGCTCTCAATTACAATACGTCGGGAATTCACAACTCAGCCAGCGGCAGTTGGGCATTGTACTTCAATGAAACAGGTGATGCAAATTCTGCAGATGGTTATTATGCGCTTCACGGAAATGAATCTGGTAGCTACAATACTGCAACTGGCTATTGGGCTCTTTACAATAACAATTCATCTAGCTATAACACAGCAATAGGTGCTTACGCGGGTGATAGCTATGCAAACTCCGGTTATAACACATTCGTAGGTTATGACGCTGATGCTAGTGCAGGTAGTTATACAAATGGTTCTGCATTTGGTCGGGGAAGCAGAGTCACGGCCACTAGTCAGGTAAGAATAGGCAATTCTGCAGTAAGTTCTATTGGCGGCTACGCTGGTTGGACCAATATATCCGATGGTCGCGTTAAGAAAAATGTAAAAGAAGATGTAGTTGGTTTGGAATTCATCAAGAAGCTTCGCCCGGTTACTTACAACCTGGATGTGCGCGCCATCAATCAAAGGGCACAAGTTAAGGAAGAGGAAGGTGATGCGGAATTAATTGCGCAAAAGGAAACAATCACTTACAGCGGTTTTATTGCCCAGGAAGTAGAGAAGGCAGCAAGAGAAATTGGTTATGATTTCAGTGGCGTCGATGCTCCGAAAAACGAAAATGATTTGTATGGATTGCGCTATGCGGAATTTGTAGTTCCGCTTGTCAAAGCCGTTCAGGAGCTTTCAGCAGCGAATGATAAAAAGGATGAACAGATAAGGAATTTAGAAATAGCAAATACAAAAATTCAGAAGCAGCTCGATCAAATAAAATCGTTAAATGATGGGTTCATCAGGTTCCAGAATGAAAATGTGCAATCTGAAATGTCATTGCTGGGCCAAAACATTCCAAACCCCTTCGATAACTCTACGCTTATTCCTTTCCGCATTCCAAAAGATTGTGAAAATGCTTCGCTTATGATTGTAGAAATTTCGACAAGAAAGGTAGTCGCCGTAATTCCGGTTTCCTGCGGGGAGTCTCACATTCAACTCGATGCCGGTACTCTAATCAATGGGGCATACTCCTATTCACTATATGTTAACAGAAAACTAATCGACACCAAACAAATGGAACTGGTAAGATAGAATCGAAGACTTCGATCTGTTACTTAGAGCATGCTGATACTTAAGCCCGGAATCTTATTAATATACTTTTCTCCCACCGACAGCGGCTTTTGAATGGACAATTGATATTTGTTATTTCAGTTTTTAGGAAAATCTGAAATTGTTGCAGGCTACAAACCTGCCGCGCCCTTTTCTCCACACCTGAAAGAAGGTAGCACGGTAGTATGAACCGGCTCCGAATCATCCTCGATTAATATAGTCCTATACAGATAGGGATGGATGCAGGCCGAATATTTTTTGCTTGAGGTATTCATATAATTGGTTTTATAGTTGTGCTACAATGGTTTTTGTTTTGGATAAAACGCGTGCGGCGTTTCGCCGCATGCGTTTGGTCTGGGAATCGAATACTACAATACCTGGATGATTGAACATGCATTTGCTGCACCTTTAAGCAACGGGTACTGCACTGTGTTCACCAACTCGTAGAAGGTGAGTTTTAACAGGTAGAAACTTGTACCGTTACCTGAAGGAACATTTGAAGGCGTTAATGCAACGTTGGTAGCAGAGCTGTCAATCGGGAGATTGACGATGTTGCTCATTTCCATTTTGCCTGAACCGTCTTCAAAGTTCACTTTGGCAAATGCTGACTGCAGCGAGAGATGTGTTGCACCTGCCTGGAAAGCCACATCCTTATTCGGCACAAAGCCCTGGATAATGGTTTTACCGGCAGGAGGATCCACATCGAACCCACTGAAGAGCACCGTCTTCAACGGGGCGTGAATGTTGAAGTCGAGGTTGATCAGCAGTGCCTTGGCGGCTGGATCTGAAATACCGACTGCCACTGTTCGCTCACCACGAACATCGATGGTATCCTAATCCTTGATACTCATCATCTGTGTGATAAGGCGTGATTGAACATAGTTGTCTGCTGCATTGATCAGTATCGACCACACGGCGTCACGCAGAAGTTTGGTAGAACCTTCCTTCAGCTTATTGCTGAAGTATAAGGCTGTTTGAAAAAACATGATTGCCTGTAATGATTCTTATTATATAAATACCAGGAACTAAGAGATTCGTCGCTTCAATGACCTGATTCAATTCCCCGTTGGTGATAGGCATTATCTCAGCGTAAACTTTTTGATTAAATGCGTTGATGATTTCAACGATGACAGAACACGACTGGCGATCATCCATCTTCAGGTCAACAGTGAATTGCCCTGTCGATGGATTGGGATAACAATTTAATTCTGTAAAAAGATTTCCTCCGGCAAAACTTTCCTTACATGACTTAATAACCTGAACTCCTTTCGAAGTCTTGCTGCAACCATTTGCTGCGGTCACGGTTACTTTGTAAGTTCCTTTGCTGGTTGCACTATAAATTTTATTGGTGGCACCTGCAATGTCCTGGCTGCCTTTCTTCCATTGATACGTAAGACCTGTCCCGGAATTCGCCTGGAGATTAACTAAGCCGGTTGTACAAATGTCGAGACTGCCAAGAGGGGTAATGGTTGCAACGGGTAAGTCTAAAATTGTTACACTAACGGGTGCTGAACCTGATGTACAGTTGAATGCATTCGATTCTGTTACAGAGAAACTTGCCGTTTTTGAAGGAGTATACGTTTGATTTGTTGCTCTATTGATCACTTCTGAATTTTTATACCACTGATAACTAATGCCATCGCCGCCATTTGCCGTCAGAATTATCGGCACGTCTTCGCATACAGAAATATTTCCTGATGGAACGACTGTTGCCGTTATGGCATTCTCATCTGTTTGTCCGCTGCAATTATCATCAATCCCGTTACATATATCGGAAGCAGCAGGAGAGATCGCAGCATTTAAATCATTACAGTCGGTGCTATCGGTAACATATCCTGGAGGCGGAACCTGTGCCTGAATAAATGTTTCAGGATTTCCATATCCGTCCCCGTCGGCATCACGGAAAAAATAGGTAAGGTCAGCACTGTAGGATAGCTCCAGGACCGAGCTGTCTTTAAAGATTTTTACGCCTGGTATCACAATAACACCGCCCGTATAAAGTTGGCTACCCGATTGAATGATGTTATTTTCATGAGTCACGGTCCATTTTAATTTCAGGCCATTAGGAATCTGAAATTGCTGTAGTCGCCGGGGAGTCACATCTACTATACAGGAATCAGGATACGTCACGTTTTCGCCGTTTGCTTTTTTCAGATCACGAACAAAAAGGACCATTTTCCATTTATCCACTATATCCACGATGGTGTTGTCATTCCAGTCCAGGGACCCATTTACCGTTCCGTACTCCTCCCCGGTAATGTCATTTCCTATTCCATAATCTTCATCGTTGGAGCAATTGGCAAATGCGGGAAAAGATTTGTTGCTGGCATATCGAAAAAGGTCAAAAGATATATCGTTCCAGGTAGCGTTTGTACCGCTATGATCCCTTTCATCCCAGAAGTAATATCCCCCAATATGATTTGCTTTTACGGAATCATAGAAGATGGGTTTCTCTGTCCAGCCTACATGGACATCATGCTTACCATTCATAGCAAAGAAAACCGGATAATCTTTTTCCCGATAGGTATGAATCATCCATCCTCCGTTAACTGCATCATAAAAATGTATTCCGAGTTTGCACATCAGGTTGGTGCTTACGGTTCCAAATTCCACATCGCACTCATGGCGTGTTTTATTCCCTGTATTAATAAAACATAACGGGTTATAGTCATTTTCAAAGGCAAGGTTGAACCAGGGCACGACGACTTTTACAGCGGCAATTTTTTCCGGATAAGTAATGGCATACATGAAGGCGCCCCCTGCTCCTAAAGAAGTTCCGTTTAAGTAAATACGATTACTATCTACCGGCAAATGTTTTATGGCCCAATCGATGGTTTGAGAAATGACTTCTTGTTCATAATTATAATTGATACCGCTGGTTGGAATGGTGTTCGTTTGATTGTCCTTGAAAATATCATAATTTTCATTGCTTCCGATCCATCCATTGCTCTCACCGCTGGGCAAGCGCTCCTCCAAACCCAGTTTAATTTCATCCGTTTGATCCAGCTCCATATTCCAAAGGAAATCATCACCACCGCCATGTAAAAGCACTTCCATTGGATGCTGCCCGGAGCCTGTATAATTTCTGTTCACTGCAAAATCCAGCGGGATAAATGCGGCAGGGCATTCTAAAGGTTGTCCTATAGCGCGCTTACTGCTGAAGAAAGTAGTATAGACATATACAGACTGAGTTCCTACCAGGTGTTGTTCCTGGAATACGGGCAACGGTGTTGCAACGTATTCTGAAATGGGTTGGGAAAGAGAATTGTTTCCGGCACTAATAGTTTTCTTTTCTATGCCGTTTAAGATGGAAGTGATGGCGTAAAAATAGTTGCCATTTACAAGGGTTGTTCCGACAAAGAGACCGGTCCCTTGAGTCAATGGAGCTCCATTTGAATCAATATGCAAATACACGGTGCTGCCAACGTTGAGCGATAGGTTATGATCCTCTGCGGAGTGCTTATCTACCCACCCCAAATATTCGCATGACCCAAGCTGGTTGCCATTGGTGATGGCTGAAGTTGATCTGTAAACCTTGTAGTACGCCTCGGTGGCTAAGTTTTTCCAGGTAAGAAAAACCTGGCCATTTCGGTAAAAGCCATGGAGATTTGTTACTGTTTGGCTGTAACTAAACGAGCTGAGAAGTATAGAGACAAAAAGGAGTGAGAGGTGGCGCAAGAAAACTTTTAAAGTTGTTATTAAAAAAATTTAATGACTACACTGAGGCAAGTTAGGCAAAATTAATGGTGGCGATGTTTCATAAAGTTATAATTATAACATCATCCGGATTATCTCTTCTTTTGGCTTAGCCCAAAAGAAGCAAAAACCCAAGGCTGACGAAAAATGTTAACACTGTCCAGGCTATACGCGGAAAAATGAAAGGACCGCTGGAGAGTTTCTAACATATTCCAACGTGCTTATTCACGCACATCACATTTTTCCTTTTGCTTCCCCTCTATTACTTTACTCATGTTAACATTTTTCGAAGGCCGTTTTCGCACCGAGAGTAGTGTAAAGAAAATTTGTGAAGCTCCCACACGGCAGGAGGTTTCCATGCTGAAAAGGAGAGATATCTTCATAGTAGTTTGCAGAAAGATTAGGTTTATGCGAGTTGCGTAACGCCTTCCCGCATTCAGCGGGGCAAGTCTTTGCGTAATCGCGGGCACCCTCAAGCTATCTTAAACGTTCCTACCTTATAGTTGCTCCGGGTTTAGAATAGAAGTGTGCAGCAGAAAAATGAAAGAATTGTTTTTCTTGTGGCTCTTAAGTAACTAAAACAGCTACATATCGAGTTGAGCGATTCTCCCTTCAGGTCCGAAGGACTCCGGACTCCTTCGGAGGAGTTAGAGGGTTTTGCGGAGGAATTTTAAATCTGTGCCAAAAAGATTTGTAACCTATTATCGATTTTAAATTTATTCTCAAAATATTTATTCAAACAATAATGCTTTTTAAAAAGATGGATCTTTTTTCCGGCAATATGGGCATACGACACTTTTATAGGTCTAAATTCACCACCGTGGCCCCCTCGGTTATTATTAATATCTCCTCGCAGGGAGCGCCTCGCACCTTAACCTGCCTTTTTTCACCCCACCTTCACTTTCACTCTGTCTCTCATCATTACCCTTACGGTATCTATAATACCCTCCGCATCGAAGCCACACTGGTGATAGAGCTCCTTCGGGGATCCGTGTTCGATAAATTTATCCGGTATACCAAGCCGCTTTACTTCGGCAACATAATTGTTTTCAGACATGAATTCCAGCACTGCACTTCCAAATCCACCTTTGATTACCCCATCCTCGACAGTAATGAGTTTCTTAAATTTCTTAAAGACATCATGCAGAATATCTTCATCAAGCGGTTTCACAAAACGCATGTCGTAGTGAGCGGGAAAGATTCCATCCGTTAGCAGTTCACCTTTACATGCTTCCACCACAAAATTTCCAGGGTGGCCAATACTAAGAACACAGACATCTTCACCGTCGCAGATTTTTCTTCCTTTTCCGATTTCTAATTCCTGAAACGGCTTTCTCCAGTCTGGCATCACCCCTTCCCCACGCGGATAGCGAATCGAGAACGGTCCGTTATGTTTTTCCAACTGCGCCGTATACATCAGGTTGCGCAACTCTTCTTCATTCATCGGTGCGCTGACGACCATGTTTGGAAGAATGCGCATGTAGGCAAGATCAAAAGCGCCCTGGTGCGTTACACCATCTTCCCCAACTAAGCCTCCGCGGTCGAGACAAAAAATAACATGTAGCTTTTGTATGGCCACATCATGGATTACCTGGTCGTAGCCACGTTGTAAAAAAGTACTATAGATATTACAGAAAGGAAGGAGGCCTTGTGTGGCGAGTCCGGCCGAAAAAGTAACTGCATGCTGCTCCGCAATGCCAACATCAAATGCCCTGTCAGGCATCACTTTCATCATAATGTTTAATGAAGAACCTGAAGGCATTGCCGGCGTGATGCCCATGATCTTCGGATTTTTTTCCGCCAACTCAACGATCGTGTTTCCAAAGACATCCTGGTATTTTGGCGGCTGTGGCTTGTCGATTTGCTTCTTGTAAATTTCCCCGGTGATCTTATCGAACAATCCGGGCGCATGCCACTTGGTTTGATCCTTCTCCGCAAGGTCATAACCTTTTCCTTTCATGGTAATGCAATGCAGCAATTTTGGACCGGGAATGTGTTTCAGGTCTTCGAGAATTTCAACGAGCCGGTTTACATTATGACCATCAACCGGACCAAAGTAGCGGAGGTTCAGTGCTTCGAAAATATTGCTGCTCCGTGAAATCGCACTCTTTATACTCGCTTCAAACTTTGATAATTGCTTCTGTGCGCCCTTGCCCCCAAGCTTGCCAATGAGGTTCCAAATTTCATCCCGCGTTTTATTGTAGGTATGGGAAGTGGTAATATCAGTAAGGTATTCTTTCAGTGCTCCGACATTCGGATCGATGCTCATGCAATTATCGTTCAGGATGATCAGCAAATTTGTATCTGAAACCCCAGCTTGATTCAGCCCTTCAAATGCCATTCCTGCCGTCAGGGCACCATCACCAATCACCACAATATGCTGACGATCTTTTTCCCCTTTGTATTTGCTGGCAATCGCCATTCCTACGCCTGCCGAAATGGAAGTCGAAGAATGACCCACACCAAATGTGTCGTATTCACTTTCGAAGCGTGAAGGAAACCCGGCAATGCCTTTGTATTTCCGGTTGGTTTGAAAGCGGTTCCTTCTTCCGGTGAGAATTTTATGCCCGTATGCCTGGTGACCCACGTCCCACACGAGCTGATCATAGGGAGTATTAAACACATAATGGATGGCCACAGAAGCAATTATCAAAGTTTGAAGCGAGTATAAAGAGTGCGATTTCACGGAGCAGCAATATTTTCGAAGCACTGAACCTCCGCTACTTTGGTCC
>JGI24806J26614_1000084_pt1 | contig 18223 bp, 19 predicted proteins | sample Kansoi200umMDA_FD_26614 | JGI IMG/M metagenome (IMG submission 26614)
CGATAAAAAGAGCTTTTTGTACCTGATCGGAACTGAGCTTGATTTTTCAGATGGATTAAATGGAAAGGGTTTTCAGTTTAAAAACCCCAATGCAAGCAGAACTTGCGGTTGTGGAGAAAGCTTTTCTGTCTGAATTTTTTTTGCCCAAACAAAAACTTTAGAAGTATTCTAAATAAGGATGTCAGAGGATTTAAAAATATTGGATGAAGTCACCCAGAGTGAATACAAATGGGGCTTTATAAGCGACATCGAAAGCGATAATGCGCCGAAAGGTCTTACCGAAGACATTGTCCGTTTTATTTCCAAAAAAAAGAATGAACCGGAATGGATGCTTGAATGGCGATTGAAGGCGTTCCGTCATTGGTTGACAATGGAAGAACCACTTTGGCCGAATGTGCACTATCCGAAAATTAATTTCCAGGATATCATTTATTATTCAGCGCCGAAGGCGAAGCCAAGTCTGAATTCCCTTGATGAATTGGATCCGGAAATCAAGGCTACATTCGACAAGCTTGGAATTTCTCTCGATGAACAAAAGCGTTTGTCGGGAGTAGCTGTCGATGCAGTCATCGACAGCGTAAGTGTCAAAACAACATTCAGGGATGAATTGAAGAAGCTCGGAATTATTTTCTGTTCGTTCAGCGAAGCTGTTCAGGAACATCCTGAACTTGTAAAAAAATATCTTGGTTCCGTTGTTCCGATGACGGATAATTTTTATGCGTCGTTGAACAGTGCCGTCTTCAGCGACGGATCTTTCTGTTACATACCTAAAGGTGTACGTTGTCCGATGGAGTTGTCAACGTATTTCAGGATTAACTCTGCGGGCACCGGGCAATTTGAACGCACATTGATCATTGCAGATGAAGGAGCATACGTCAGCTACCTCGAAGGATGCACAGCACCGATGCGCGATGAAAACCAACTGCATGCTGCAGTAGTAGAAATCTATTCTCACAAAGATGCGCAGGTAAAATATTCTACGGTGCAGAACTGGTATCCGGGCGACAAGAACGGTAAAGGCGGTATTTACAACTTCGTGACCAAGCGTGGGTTATGTGCAGAAGAAAATTCAAAGATCAGCTGGACGCAAGTAGAAACCGGTAGTGCTATTACATGGAAATATCCAAGTGTAATTCTGAAAGGAAATAATTCCATCGGTGAATTTTATTCTGTTGCTGTAACAAACAACATGCAGCAGGCCGATACAGGAACGAAAATGATTCACCTTGGTAAGAACACGCGCAGTACGATTGTATCGAAAGGAATCAGTGGCGGAAAGAGTAACAACAGTTATCGAGGATTGGTGAGAATTTCGAAGAATGCGGAAAATGCCCGGAACTATTCCCAATGTGATTCACTTTTACTTGGCGATACATGTGGAGCACATACGTTCCCGTATCTCGAGGTTCACAACAAAACTGCCAAGGTGGAGCATGAAGCAACCACGAGCAAGGTTGGGGAAGATCAAATTTTTTATTGCAACCAGCGGGGGATTTCAACTGAAAATGCAGTTGGTCTTATTGTAAATGGTTTCTGCAAAGAAGTTTTTAACGAATTGCCGATGGAATTTGCCGTCGAAGCGCAAAAGCTGCTTGCAATTTCACTTGAAGGAAGTGTAGGATAGAATTGAATGAACATAAACGCAACATGTTACAGGTAAAAAATTTAACAGCATCCGTTGAAGGAAAACAGATCCTCAAAGGATTGAACCTTGAAGTGAAAGACGGTGAGGTGCATGCTATCATGGGACCGAATGGTTCCGGAAAAAGTACGCTTGCTTCCGTTTTGGCAGGAAGGGAAGATTATGAAGTGGGAGGAGAAGTAATTTACGACGGAAAAAACCTGCTGGAACTTTCTCCCGAGGAACGTGCACAGGCCGGAATGTTCCTCGCATTCCAATACCCGATTGAAATTGCCGGTGTGAGCAATGCAACCTTTCTGAAAGAAGCATTGAATTCTATTCGTCTAGCCAACGGCAAAGAGAAATTAGATTCAAAAGATTTCCTGAAGCTGATGAAAGAAAAAATGGCAATGGTTGAAATGGACAAGACCATGACGCAGCGCAGTGTAAATGAAGGATTCAGCGGAGGAGAAAAAAAGAGAAATGAAATTTTCCAGATGGCAATGCTGGAACCGAAGCTTTGCGTGCTGGACGAAACAGATTCAGGTCTTGACATTGATGCACTGAAAATTGTAGCAAACGGCGTGAATGCATTGCGCAGTCAGGAGCGTTCTTTTGTGGTGATTACACATTATCAGCGGCTGTTGGATTACATCGTTCCTGATTACGTGCATGTTCTTTATAATGGAAGGATTGTAAAAAGCGGTACAAAGGAATTGGCATTTGAGCTGGAAGAAAAAGGATACGATTGGATCAAAGATGAAGTAACAGCATAGTATGCATCAATCGATTGCAGTGGAAAATTACCTCGAGAAATATCAATCATTAAAGCTGCGCGAATTTCCTTCGCACCAGGATAAAGCCATTGGCTTTTTTTCCCGTCTCGGATTTCCGACAACGAAAAATGAAGAGTGGAAATACACGAACGTCACTCCGATCATTGCAAGAAATTATGTAGAAGCACTACCGGTATCGCAGGTTACTACGGAGGAAATTCTGAAGCGATTTCCATTTGCTGAAAATGGAATCTGCATCGTTCTGGAAAATGGCAAGCTGAATACAACTGCATCATTCTTCGATAAGAGTCTGCAGGGCATTGAAATACTTCCGCTAGCAGAAGCAAAAAAAAACCCTTCTGTGGAAAAGTATTACAACCTGTATGCAGATGTACAGGAAGATGCATTTGCTGCATTGAACACGGCATTTGCAAATGATGGTGTGGTGATAAGGGTTTTTGCCAATGCCAATATTGAAAAGCCTGTCTATATTTTTCAAATTGCTTCGTCGCAGGAGCAGGCTGTCATTTTTCACAACCGATTACTGATTATTGCAGAGAAAAATTCGAAAGCAAAAATTTCATGCATTACAGTTTCTAAAAATGACAGCACAGAGTCATTCTCCAATTCAGTTATGGAGATTGTGACGGAGGAAAATGCTTCACTGGAGTTCGATCTCTTCCAGAATGAAAATGAAAAGTCGTTTCAGATCTGTGGAACACATGTTTGCCAATTTGCCAATTCTATTTTTTCAATAAATACAGTTTCACTTGGAGGAGAAATTCTCAAGAATAAACTACATATAAAGCTAGACGGTCTGAATTGCGAAACGCACATGCACGGATTGTATGTTGCCGGAGGATCCCAGCTGATCGACAACCACACCGCGGTGTATCATGCAAAGCCTCATTGCAACAGCAATGAACTTTACAAAGGCATTGTTGGCGGCAAAGCGCATGGCGTTTTCAATGGAAAAATTTTTGTGGAAAAAAATGCGCAGAAAACAAATGCCTACCAGAGCAATAAAAACATCCTGCTAAGCAATGATGCGGTTGTAAATGCAAAACCCCAGCTGGAAATTTTCGCTGACGATGTTAAGTGCACGCACGGCGCAACCACAGGACAGATGGATGATGAAGCACTTTTCTACCTGCGCTCACGCGGTATCAATGAGCCTGACGCAAAGGCATTACTCAATCTTGCATTTGCAAATGATATTCTGAGTAACATTTCTCTGCCGGAATTCAGCGCTTATATTTCTTCACTGGTAGAATCGAAACTAAAGGAGGTTATTTAGATTTTTGTCGATTAACAAATAACCACTAGCTCTTCCGATGTTCCATTGAGAATTGTATTTGTTGGAATTCTATATTTGTGAAAACTACCAAATGAAATTCCTCGCTCAACTTATTGTAAGTGCACTGGCGGTGATCGTGAGCTCAATGATCTTACCTGGCGTACATGTAGACAATGCACTTACTGCAATAATCGTAGCTGCTGTACTTGCTTTCTTTAATGCCATCATCAAACCGGTGCTTGTCATTCTCACCATTCCAATCACCATTCTCACGATGGGATTTTTTTTGCTGGTTATCAATGCATTCCTGATCCTGCTGGCTGCAAAAATTGTAGATGGATTTCACGTCAGCGGATTCTGGATAGCAATGCTTTTCAGCCTGCTGTTGTCGCTGGTAACAGGCGTGTTTGAATCCATTGCAAACCGGAACAACAGAAGTCCGGAATGAAAAATCAGAGGAGCAAGGCCTGCTGAAATGACTTCTGCCTGGCCGCTATTTCACTTTAATATCTTTAATATTCAGCTGGATGGAAGTTTTTCCGTTGAAAGTATTTTCTTCCAGCGTATAGCAGATGTCGAAAGGAATTTTTCTCCTGATGAATGGATGATATTGCCCCATCTGGAAAGCGATTCCGTCAATTCCATAGCGTGTTGTTTCATCCTGGGCAAGGTTAAGTTTCAGGTGGTTGTTTCCAACGATGCGTGACAAACCTGTATCCCTGACGCCCTCGCTTTTAAAAACTGGATTCATATTGCCTGGACCAAAAGGGGCGAACTGCTTGAGCACTTTGAAAAAATTTGGAGTGATCTCTGTTAATTTTATTTCTGCATCGATCTCAACTTCTTGTGTCAGCATTTTTTCTTCGATGGTAGCGCTTACGACTTCTTCAAAACGTTCAATAAACTTGTCGAGGTTCTCAAGCTTCAGTGTAAGACCTGCTGCATACATATGTCCGCCGAACTGTTCCAGCAAATCGCTGCAGGATTCAAGTGCATTGTAGATGTCAAAATCTTTGACCGAACGTGCCGAACCAGTTGCCAAGCCGTTGCTTTCAGTGAGGATAATAGTTGGACGGTAATATTTATCAGTGAGCCGTGAAGCCACAATGCCAATCACGCCTTTATGCCACTCGGGATGAAAGAGAACAGTTGTTTTCCGCTTGATGAACAATGGATTCTCGCGAACCAGTGTCAATGCATGTTCCGTAATTGTTGAGTCCAGCTCCCTTCGCTCGTCGTTGTGTTTGTTTACAAGTACACTGCTATCATGTGCGCCAGAATGGTTATCTGAAATCAACAAATCAACAGCATGACGTGCATCATAAATTCTTCCTGCCGCATTGATGCGTGGGCCAATTACGAATACAAGATTAGTAACATCCAGATTATAGCGTTGCGTAAGCTCACCTGTAGATTGATCCAGGAAATCTTTCTTTGCAATGTTGTTGGTCTTCAGGATAGCCTCAAGCCCATGCCGGGGATTTTCATTCAACCTTTTCAACCCGTAATAAACCAGCACGCGGTTTTCTCCGGTGATAGGGACAATGTCAGCGGCCGTGCTAACTGCAACGAGGTCAAGATATTTTTCAAGTGCAGAGAAAGGAATGTTATGTTTTAATGCATAAGCTTGCACCAGTTTGAACCCGATACCGCACCCACTCAACTCATCATACGGATATTCGCAATCTGGCCTTTTCGGGTCAAGGACTGCTACAGCCGCAGGAAGTTCATCACCGGGCCGGTGGTGATCGCAGATGATAAAATCGACGTTGCGTTCATTTGCATATGCAATTTTATCGATGGATTTGATTCCACAATCGAGTGCAATAATCAACGAGATACCATTCTCCCGGGCAAAATCAATTCCTGCAATTGAAATTCCATAACCTTCTTTGTACCTGTCTGGCAAATAGAAATCCAATTTATCATAAACAGTCTTCAGGAAAGAATAAACGAGTGCCACTGCAGTAGTTCCGTCGACATCATAGTCGCCGTAGATCAGAATTTTTTCACCGGAGGAAATTGCTTTCTCAATTCGTTCAACTGCTTTGTCCATATCCTTCATCAGGAATGGATCGTGCAGGTCGTTGATATGCGGACGGAAAAATTTCTTTGCTTCTTCGAAAGTGGAAATGTTTTTACTCATCAGCAGAGCGGCCAGCAAGGAACTAATGTTCAATGCTTGCGACAAAGAGGAGATCATTTCCGGATCTCCGGGATTCTTCACGGTCCAACGTTTTTCAATAAGTACAGGTTCTTCTATCATTCAGCGGGCGTAAGGTATGAATACGTTTGGAAGATTTGTTTTAATTAAAGCGGAATAATTAAATATCCTGTTTTTATTATTTCTCTTCAAGCAGATCGAGTCCCCAGGGTCCATTGGTGGAAATTTGTATTTCAGTTTCCTCTGATGAGGTAAAAAAGTAATGATGTACACCGGCGGGGTTCAGATAGAAACAACCTGGCGTAAGTCTTTTTGCATTTGATGTATCGAGCACATCTCCGAACCCAATGTTGATTGCGCCTTTCAATACAATCGTCCTTTCGTCTACAGGATGCGTGTGCGGCGGAATTTTATAATACGGTGGGAACTTCAACCGCAACGTAAAGTGCCCACCTGCTTTGGGATTTCCTTCTACGACTGCCACCCGGGCACCGGGAAGAAGCGGAGGTTTTTTGTCGGACCATTGAAGGTCGGTCTCGCAGACCTGCAGGGGCTTTTGGGGATTCGAAGAAGGTTGTTGTGCATATAATTTCGAAAACACGAACCATAGTGAAATGAGAATAAGTATAGTCTTCATGATTTTTTATTTTAACCAATAACCTAAAACTTATAACATTTTAATTTTTTATGATCATCCAAAAAGAAGTGTGAACACATCCTCTACTCTTGCAACAGGAGTAACTTCAATATTTCTTTTATTTTTCTCCAGTCCTTTCATATTGTATTTGGAAACGAGGATTTGCGAGAATCCCATTTTCTCCGCTTCTGAAATCCGTTGTTCAATTCTTGTTACGGGGCGAATTTCTCCATTCAATCCAACTTCGGCTGCCAGGCAAATTTTCGGATCAACAGGAAGATCTTCATTGCTTGAAAGGACAGAGCAAATCACAGCAAGGTCGATGGCAGGATCTTCCACGCGAATGCCTCCAGCAATATTTAGAAATACATCCTTTGTTCCAAGATGAAAGCCGCATCGTTTCTCCAATACCGCAAGGAGCATGCTCAGTCTCCTTAGATCAAACCCTGTTGATGATCGTTGCGGCGTTCCGTAAACGGCGCTGCTTACAAGTGCCTGCACTTCTATCAGCAACGGCCGGATGCCTTCCATAGTGACTGCAATTGAAGTTCCACTCAATTTTTCATCTCGCTCTGAAATCAACACTTCGCTTGGGTTGCTGACTTCACGAAGGCCTTCACCGTTCATTTCATATATTCCAAGTTCAGCTGTGGAACCAAATCTGTTTTTTACTGCACGCAGAATTCGATACACATGGTTTCTGTCACCTTCAAATTGAAGCACAGTATCCACCATATGTTCTAAAATTTTTGGTCCTGCAATCGTTCCTTCTTTTGTAATGTGCCCGATCAGAAATACAGGTGTTGACGACTCTTTTGCATAGCGTAAAAGTTCTGCTGCGCATTCACGAATCTGAGAAACACTTCCGGGAGAAGATTCAATCCGGGATGTGGAAAGGGTTTGTATCGAATCGATGATCAGCAGATCAGGATTTGTTTCTGCCGCCTGAACGAAAATATTTTCGAGAGAAGTTTCAGTGAGGATCAGCAAATCCTGATTCTTGCTTCCTATCCGGTTCGCACGCAACTTGATTTGTTGTTCGCTTTCTTCTCCGGAAACATACAGCACCTTACTTTTCTCAATCCCCAATGCCAGTTGCAGCAATAAGGTAGACTTACCAATACCGGGCTCGCCGGCAAAAAGAATAATGGATCCGGGAACCAATCCACCACCGAGTACGCGCTCCAGTTCATTGTCCGGAACTCTAATCCTATGTTCGCCAGAGATAGAAATATCCTGCAACCGTTGTGCGCGCGGAGCTTTCTGTCTTGACGATGTTGGTTTCCATGCAGCAACTTCTGATTTTGGCTGAACCACTTCTTCTACATAAGAATTCCATTCGCCGCACGATGGACATTTGCCGATCCACTTGGGAGATTGCGCGCCGCAATTCTGACAATAAAAAACGGTACGTGGTTTTGCCAATTGAAAATGTTGATGAGATAAAATTAAACAGGGAATAGGTCAGCAAAAATACCTGACTGCTTCAAATAAATAGAATAAAATAATCAGGATAATTTATTGTCAATCAATGCGCGTAAATTCCAGCTCATTGATTCCACCGGCCTTCGGATCCTCTGAAGCGACAACAAGACCTTTATTGTCGAGAAAAACATCGGTCCATTCAGTATTCAACCAGTACCATGCATCGCTTTCAGGAAAATTTGATGTTGTTAGAAATACTTTTGTGAGTGTAGTCCGGACAGAAAAATTCCCGATAAGCGTATCAACAGGAGTATCATCAGATGCTTTCTTAATAATGATAGTCAGCACATCACCTTTAAAGCTCCACATATGATAATAGGGGATGATCGTCGTATCATGGCTCATTAAAACCTGGTGCCAGGAATAACTAAGTTCCTTTTTTACATCACTTTCAGATTTGAAATATTCCTGCTTTTCGCAGCTTGCCAGGAAACCTGCAGCAAACAGAAGGAGGAGCAGCCTTGACACGGATTTCATGGATTAGTAATTAGTTGTGTAAAGATAAATTAAAAAAACTGCTGATTTACAAGTGACTATACTTTTTTATACGCTCTTCCGTGAGGGTTGTTGAATAACCTGCCAATAGAGGAATTGTGTGGACGAATCCGCCTTTTGCTGTTACAAGGTCTGCTCCAACAATTTGATCCGGCGTATAATCTCCACCCTTAACCAACACATGAGGTTGTATTTTTCTGATGAGTTCAAGAGGGGTAGCTTCGTTGAAGAGTATCACTGCATCCACAAAAAAAAGTGAAGCTAAAAGATGACATCGTTGCTCTTCATTATTAATCGGCCTTCCGGGACCTTTGCTCAATCCTCGTACGGATTCATCAGTATTGACACCGATGATAAGAATGTCTCCCATATCTGCAGTCTTACCGAGATAGTCTATATGCCCGAGATGAAGTATGTCAAATACTCCGTTTGTAAACACAATTTTTTTATCCCGGAAATTCCAAATACTCAACTTGAATCCAAGCAACTCAGGCGTAAGTATTTTGCTTTTGATCTTTTCCTGCGATGTCATCTGTACTTTTTTTAGAAGCAAGTAGCAATAATAAGAATGAAAGTGCTCCAAAAAAAATCACCACTAAAATTTGTGAAGTGTGTAAGAGCGTGGCAAAGGCCAGTCCGTCCTGCTGGGAGAGTCCATAAAGTATCAATCCCTGAGATACCAGCAAGTGGTATGCTCCGATGCCTCCCTGCACAGGAGCTGCCATTCCCATTCCGCCCACAACCAAAATAAACATACCTGCACTCCAACTCAAACCGCTGGTAACTGGTAATGCGAAGAATGCGAGATATGCCATAAAGAAATACATAACCCAGATCAGTACAGAATGAAAAATAAAAAGCATCGGCCGTTTCAGCTGGCCGATGGAAAGGAGTCCGTCTACAAGCCCTTTGATCATTGTAAGGATTTTCGATTCACCTGTTGACTGCCTGCTTTTCCTGATGAACCAAAGGATGATGCCTAACAGAAATACAAGTATAAGTATCGATATCACAATGAACACCAATGAATGCAATGAGGTATTAATTCTTTCTTTGACAGGATTGATAATGGAGTCCATTAAAAAATTCCCCAGCCTGTCGTATTCAATCAGGGCCGTAAGGATAAGACAAATCAGCAACGTGATCACATCGATGATACGTTCTATAATGACCGTCCCTAGCAAACCATTGAAGGGAACGTTTTCCGCCCTGCTGAGAGAGCCACAGCGTGTGACTTCACCAAGGCGAGGCACTGCAAGGTTTGCCAGATAACCAACCATCAAAGAATAGATGGTGCTGGAAAGTCGCGGACGATATCCAAGTGGTTCGATGAGCAAATTCCAGCGATAGGCCCGGCTGACAAATGCAATGAGTGATACGCCAATTGAAGCTGCCAGCCACAGGAAGTTAGCCTGAGAAATTTCTTCTGCGGTTTTTCTGATATCAACGCCTTTGAATGCAAGATACAGCAAGCCCAAAGCAATGCTTAAAAGGATCACATATTTTAAAAACGAAAGAAGGTATTTATTCAAAGTAAAATCTAGAGCTTGTTTCCGGCTTTCGGAAATACAATAACAGGTTTAAATTTTTTTGCAGCTTCAAAATCCATGGTTGCATAGGATACGATGATGACGATATCTCCCAGGGCAACGCGTCTTGCCGCCGGTCCGTTCAAACAAATTTGTCCGCTACCTCTTTTTCCTTTGATGACATAGGTTTCAAAACGCTCACCGTTGTTTACATTCAACACTTCTACTTTTTCATTCTCAATCAGGTTTGCTGCATCAATGAGGTCTTCATCAATGGTGATGCTGCCTACATAATTCAGATCAGCCTCTGTAACAGTAACGCGATGTATTTTGGATTTTAAAACCTGGATATTCATTCGAATGTTATTTAATCTACTTATGACTTATAACTTTTGACAAAGACAACGGTGATTTTTCTTTAGTCACTTAATCACCTAGTCACCTAGTCACTTTCTCATACTTCAACGTTATCAATAAGCCTTATGTTTCCGGCTTGAACAGCTGTAAGGCATCGTAGTTTGGATTTTCCCTCGAGTGAATTAACCGGTTGCAACGATACAGGATCGGCAACCTCAAGGTATTCAACTTTCAAAAGTCCATTGTGTTCAATGATGTGTACAGCTTCATTCTTTAATTCCTGAAGCGACTTTTTATTCCGTTGATCTCTGATATGAAAAAGTGCCCGGGAAATATTAGCTGCTTCAGTCCGCATTTCCGGGCTCAGCAAAAGATTTCTGGAACTCATTGCCAATCCGCTTGGCTCACGCATAGTGGGGCAACCGGTGATTCTAACATTCAGTTTTTTTTGTTTGACCAGCGCTCGAATGATAGCCAATTGCTGAAAGTCTTTTTCTCCGAAATAAGCATTGTCAGGGTGAACAATTTCAAACAGTCTTGTAATTACCTGAGCAACTCCTTTGAAGTGACCTGGGCGAAACTTACCCTCCATTACTTTTTCCAGGTTGCCGAAATCAAATTCCGACTTTCCTTCCATACCTTCCGGGTAAATTTCTTTCTCAGATGGGAAAAAAATTACATCAACACCCTCTTTTTCAAGCAATTCGAAATCCTTTTCAGGCATCCTGGGATATTTTTCCAGGTCTAACGGATTGTTAAACTGGGTAGGATTGACAAAAATGCTCACGATAACCCTGTCATTTTCCGCTTTTGCCCGTTTTACCAATGATAAATGTCCTTCATGAAGTGCCCCCATTGTAGGTACAAAGCCAGTTTTTTGTTTATCTGACTTAAATTTATTCAGATGGATCTCAAGACTGGTTACTGTTTTGACGATGATCATAGTTTTTGAAGCGGGTTCAAAGGAAACAAAAAAGACAACTGATATGCGGTAGCCTTTCTTTAAACAGAAAGGTGGTCTATATCAAATACTTGCCTTAGATAATTGGTAATTGAGCATGCATTTTCAATTGTTGCCTCTTGTTTTATTTGTCCCAAACCCCTACAATCAGTATCTTTGCAGACCGATTTTTAAATTAGACAGATGAAAAAAGCGAAGGTTCTTTTTATATCACAGGAGATCACACCATTTTTAGAGGTGACAGAAGTTGGAAAAATAGCAAGGCATTTACCACAGGGGACTCAGGAAAGGGGAAAGGAAATCAGGACATTTATGCCACGATTTGGAGTGGTGAATGAAAGGCGAAACCAGTTGCATGAAGTAATTAGGTTGAGCGGTATGAACCTGATCATCGACGACAATGACCACCCACTTATCATTAAAGTTGCTTCTATCCAGAGCGCCCGGATGCAGGTCTATTTCATCGACAACGAAGAGTATTTTCAGCGAAAGTTAATATTTCGCGATGCCAAGGAGAAATATTTCAAGGACAATGAGGACAGGATGGTATTTTTCTGCCGCGGTGTCCTGGAAACTGTAAAAAAACTCGGATGGCCACCTGATGTTATTCACTGTCATGGCTGGATGACTGCTTTGATTCCATTCTTTGTAAAGACCAGCTATAAAGAAGATCCGCTTTTCAAGAATTCACGTGTAGTTTATTCTTCCTATTTGCAGGATATGGATGAGAGCTTTAGCCCGAACCTTTCCAAAAAGATTAAAATGGATGGAATTGGGAATGATGAAATGAAGCTCTTCAAAGATCCAACAATGGCAAATCTGCATTTGGCAGCCATGAAAATGAGTGATGGAATTATAAAAGGAAGTACTGAAAAACATACTGCCATCGACAATTACTTAAAGAAGTGCAATAAGCCGATGCTTCCACATCAGCCATTCAGCGAAGAAGGTTATGATACATACCTCGATTCGGTGAATGAGTTTTATGACGAACTGATGGAAGAAGAGCCTGCTTATGCCGATTAAAATAACCTGATATCTCCTGACTTTTCTTCCGCGTTGACCAGTCTTCAATCATTATCTCCAAAAAAAATATTTTCATCAGGCATTTCCTCACCATTCAAACAGGGGAGGAAATTGTTTTTGGCGGGAGTGGCAGTAATCTTATTGCTATTCAGTAATTGTAAAAAACCTGAGGACATTGGCGTGTCTACACTGCCAGATGATGACCTGGTATATACTGATTACAGCGATACGGCATCAGTACTCACATTTACAATTAAAGAAGATACTCTGCGTGCCGACGAGCTTTCGCGTGCCGTTTTCGGCAGCGTAAAAGATCCTGATATGGGAATTACTGATGTCAGTTTTTTCGGACAAGTTCTATTAACTAGTACACCTAACCTGATAAGCGATTCATCAGCCTTGCGCGGTATAGATTCACTTGTGCTTGCTCTTGATTATTCAGGATATTACGGCGACACAACCCTTCCTGTAAATATCAGTGTGTTCAGATTGTCAGAAGATATGCATATCGACAGCACCTATTATTCGAATAAGACTTTTACAACAGAAACAACCAACCTCGTCCATCCTTCAGTTACATCCTTTGATATTCGCCCCAACACATCTGTTGTTGTTGGTACTGACAGTAACCAGGTTCCTCAACTCCGAATCCGTCTCAGTGATGAATTGGCTGATTCGATCTTTGATAAAAACAGAGAAATTGAATTTTCAAGCAATATTCTTTGGAAAGCATGGTTCAAAGGCATACAGATAAAGATGGACCAGGCTACTGATAAGGGAGAGCTTGTATACTTTAATACCTCCAGTGAAAATACGAAGATGACACTTTACTACCATGAAGGCACAACATCCAAATCATATAATTTTACTTTAATAGGAGCAGCAAGCGTTACAAATACTGTTCATGATTTCACCGGATCAACTGTAGATGCTCAGCTCCAATCACCAACTACAGAGTATGACGTGAATTACCTGAAGGCACTCGGAGGTTTGAAAACAGTTCTTTCTTTTCCTCAGTTGAAACATTTTGTTGACTCGGGAAGTATTCTGATTAATAAAGCTTTGCTGGAAATAAATATTGTGAGCGATACTTCCGTTAAGATCCCGGCCAATATCTTATTGCTGGCAAAAAATGAATCCGATGTATATGAATTCCCTATCGATTATTATGAGCGAAGCTATGGTGGAACTGTTGACTTGCTGAACCGCAAATATTCCTTCAATATTACCAGGACAGTACAGCATATTCTTGACGGCAGAGATGTCGACAACGGATTTTCTCTCAACATTCTTGGGAGTATGATTTCAGGAAACAGTGTTGCCATTGGCAGCGGAAAAACAGGCAGTGCTTCCCAGATGAAGCTCAAATTATATTATACCAAACTTTACTAATTAATATCCCAAATCATGTGTGGTATTGTTGCATACATAGGTAAACGTGAGGTCTACCCGATTTTAATAAAAGGTCTGCAGCGGCTTGAATACCGTGGGTACGACAGTGCAGGAATTGCCATCCTCAATGGCGATTTGAAAATTTTTAAGAAAGCCGGTAAGGTCAGTGACCTTGCGGAGGCAATAAAAGGCCAGGACCTCAAAGGAAACCTTGGCATGGGCCATACACGCTGGGCAACGCATGGCGAACCGAACGACAGGAATGCGCATCCCCATTTTTCACAGTCAAAGAATTTTGCCATCATCCACAACGGCATCATCGAAAATTATTCTTCCATTAAGGAAGAGCTGAAAAAACGCGGACACGAATTCAAGAGTGATACAGATACCGAAGTTCTCATTCACCTGATCGAGGACATTTATGAAAATGGACAAGTAGGTATGGACGAAGCGGTTCGCCTTGCATTGGGTGAAGTGATCGGAGCTTATGCGATTGTAGTATTGGGAAAAGATCATCCAACAGAAATGATTGCAGCACGCAAAGGCAGTCCGATCGTAGTAGGTGTAGGAAAGGATGAAGGAGAATACTTTGTCGCTTCCGATGCAACGCCCATTATCGAATACACGAACAATGTGATTTATCTAAACGATGGCGAAGTCGCATATGTAAAGGATGGAAAACTTACGGTAAAGACAATCGAGAACCAGGTAAAGACTCCTTATGTGGAGGAGCTTGAGATGAAACTGGAGGAGCTTGAAAAAGGCGGCTACGACCATTTCATGCTGAAGGAAATATATGAACAGCCGCGTTCCATCTGGGACAGCATGCGCGGACGTATCGATGCACAAAAGAACTTTTTGAGAATGGGAGGCATGGCAGAGTATGAAAATAAATTCGCCAATGCAAAACGTATTATCATCATCGGCTGTGGAACATCATGGCATGCCGGATTGGTTGCAGAATATCTTTTCGAAGATCTGGCGCGCATTCCGGTAGAAGTTGAATATGCATCTGAATTCCGTTACAGGAATCCTGTGATCAATGAAGATGACATCGTCATACCGATTTCGCAATCCGGTGAAACTGCTGATACACTTGCTGCGATTGAACTTGCAAAATCGAAAGGTGCAACAATTTTCGGCGTGTGCAATGTTGTAGGTTCTTCCATTCCGCGCGCAACACATGCAGGCGCGTATACACATGCGGGACCTGAGATTGGTGTGGCATCTACGAAAGCATTTACTGCACAGGTTACTGTACTCACTTTGATGTCGCTGCACCTTGCACGTCTCCGTGGAACCATCACGGCTTCCCGTTTCCAGGAAGTTGCCAGCGGACTTGAATCCATTCCCGCGAAAGTTGAACAGGTACTGAAGCTGAATGACAAGATCAAAACACTTGCAAAGAAATTCAAGGATGTCCGGAACTTTCTTTACCTCGGCAGGGGATATGGATTTCCTGTCGCTCTTGAAGGTGCTTTGAAGCTGAAAGAAATTTCTTATATCCATGCGGAAGGATATCCCGCTGCAGAAATGAAACACGGTCCTATTGCTTTGATTGACGATCAGATGCCTGTCGTCGTCATCGCAAATAAAAATTCATCCTACGAAAAAGTAGTGAGCAATATCCAGGAAGTGAAAGCGAGAAAGGGAGTGGTGATTGCAATCGTTACAGAAGGAGATGAAGTAGTGAAGAAAATGGCCGACCATGTTATTGAGATTCCACCGACTGACGATGTACTCATGCCACTCGTATCCGTGATTCCATTACAGCTTTTGTCTTATCACATCGCCGTGATGCGGGGATGCAATGTGGATCAGCCGAGAAATTTGGCGAAGAGTGTGACTGTGGAGTAATTTCGATAGCTATCAGGACGATATTCGAAATTTACGACTGTGATTTTTTACGATTATCTACAATCGTAAACACCCTGGAGATATTAAACCCTAACTGTATGTCTCCCTTCCCCCAGCTGCCATTGGTTTCTGTTACGAAAGCGCGTTCATTCATACCCAGTGCATTTGTGAAATGAACCTGGAACACGTGTCCGCCGGTTTCAATATCAAGTCCAAGTGAAAGACAATTTCGAAAGTCTTCCGAAACACTCCTGTTGATCACGTAGAAGAAATCCTGTGTGAGCGCAAGCCGTTTCGTGAGTTTGATCCTGCTTCCCACTCCGATGGCATACACATCGTTTGGGTCACCATACAATTTCACGTAATTCCTGTGTACCAGGGTTGGTGTGAGCTGCAACGTAAATCGCTCTGAGAATTTTTTCCCTATTACCGTCTGGAAATAATAACCATATCTGTGTGTGTAGTAATATGGTTGATCCGAAACCTGCTCCGGCTTCAGCATGTTGATGGTTGACCCCGCAATAAGTATTACTGAAAATGGAATTGATTTTGGTCCGGTAGATTGCCAGATGAGCCGGTATTTAATAAAACCGTCAAGTTCTTTTTTTGAGCTGCTTCTTCCGAAGCCAACAGTAAAGCGATCAGAGATTCCGTAATCGAATCCAAAGCGGATGGTAGCCTGGTCAAGTCCGAAAAGGTTGTATGCGCCGCCGTTCAATCGTCCGAACCTGTGCATGATGCGGAAGTCAAGTACACCGGCACCAACCATTTCCATTGAATGACCATTGATGACGCGCGTGCTCTTGAAAGCATTCTTTACAAATTCTTTTTTCGGGGCATCGTCTTCAACCAGGTCAAGCAGGTCTTGCGACCTGCCTGTCCTGTTGAAAACTAACACAACAACCAAACAAAACAAAAAACTAAACCTACGGGACGAGATCCCGTATCTCTTATGAAGTCTTAAGCGGCTCATAGTTGGCCTGTACGTTTATACTTATCGTTTTTGCAACCTTGTCTTTTACTACACTGGGAATTTCAATATCATAATCTGCCGCTTCAATCTTGAAATCTGTAGTAGCTGACAGTGCGCCATTCTTTACCGTAAACGTGGCCATCGTTTCAATTTCTTTTGTAACTCCATGCAGCGTCAATGTTCCTTTGACCTTGACAGGGTACGTTCCATCTTTTGATTTGTCAATAGATGATGCATCTGCAATCGTGCCTTTGAAAAGAGCTTTCGGAAATTTGTCTGACTCAATATAGTTTTCATTGAAATGTTCCTGCATCAATGCACGTTCAAAAAGAAATGCTTTCATCAATACGCCGAATTCGATTTGACCGGTAGATAAATCTATCACGCTCGTCGATTTATCGTTGATCGCTTCAATTTTTTCCAGCGGTGATGAGGCATTAAAAAATATTCTTCCGGTCTTGGTGAAATATTTTGTTTGTGCAGTTGCAAACAGGGATGTTGCAACAGAAGCCAGGATTAAAAAGCATTTTTTCATTTGATTCAGTTTTTAAAAATTATTAGAGATTAATATTGAGCAGAAACTATTTTTTTCTGTTTTGGTTGATACAATTTTGACTCTGTTCGGAATCCATACAAACCAACATAACCTGATTCCTTAAACCCAATCACATCCATGTAATAGGACGAATCGCCGGTGTTGATTTGAAAATCAAAGTCTGCATTGAGATCGAGCATAGCCGGAATCTCACGTATAAGTGAATCCGGGATATAATCGTTGGCAAGGCAATTCCATTCCCGCAACAACGGAAAGGAAGCCTTGTTCGCATAGAGTATTCTGCCTTTATGGTCAATCCTGATAACAGGGAAAGCAGGTTCTTTCAAGACATACATAGCGGTGGGAACGATTTTCATTTTTGAGAATTTTATTTGTTTACAATTTCACAATCAACGAGGACCACATCCAACAAATAGCCGCTGCAGACACCTTTTACATTGACGCTTTTTCCTGCGACAACATCAGGCATCTGATCCTTTTTTTCGAACTGACAATTCACGGCACCCATTTCATTTGTTTCAATGGAAACATTCATTGTTCCGCGGTCGTCAGTTTCAATTGACCTGATGGTGCCGGAAACTTCAATTGCCTTACCGAGATATTTGGCATTTGCCGAATTTTCATCTGTGCTGAATTCAGCAAACAGACTTTTTGCATCGGTGATGTAAGCCGTCTTCATATCAGCAGCTCCGCTCCTGGGTTTTGTGTACAGGAAGTAACCATACGATCCGGCTCCTGCAACAAGAATCAACACGATGATCAATAGCTTTTTCATTTTGTTATTTGCATTAATTGTTTGGTGTGCCATCACTAATCCATTTTTCTATGACCTGGATGTCGCAGTCACTGAGTTTTCCAGCTCCCTGCGGCATTGATACAAATCCGTTCTTGTGATTGATCACCCCGGATAATTTTCCATTGTCAGCATACACTTTCAGGTTCGCATACCCGTCAAGGTTTACATTTCCCAACACATTTCCCGAGCCATGACAGCCGTAGCAATTTGACTGGAGGATAGACAAAACCTTTCCGGAATATGTAACTGCACTTACGTCGCAAGCAACTTGTGAAGGAGTTAAATCTTCCTGCTTATCGTA
>JGI24806J26614_1000085_pt1 | contig 18209 bp, 10 predicted proteins | sample Kansoi200umMDA_FD_26614 | JGI IMG/M metagenome (IMG submission 26614)
TAATTGTTCAACCCAAATTCACATTTATGAAAAGTTATAGAGATTTGGAGATTTATAAAGAATCGAAAAGGCTTGCGATAGAAATTCATAAGATGAGCTTAATGCTGCCAAAGTTTGAAATGTTTGAAGAGGGCAATCAAATAAGGCGATCCTCAAAAGCAGTAACATCTTCGATAGTGGAAGGATACGGGAGAAGGCGGTATAAAGCAGATTACATCAAGCATCTCATATATGCACAATCAGAATGCGATGAAACGATTGTTCATCTTGAATTTTTATTTGAGACGGAGTCTTTAAAGGGTTTCGAAAAATACACTGCCCTTAAAACTAATTACGAATCGTTAAGTAAAAGAATAAATAAGTTTATTCAATGGGTTGAGTATAATTTAAGCGGGTTCACCAAACCAGTAACAGGAAACCAGCAACCGCAAACTTTTCTATGAAGCTTTGGCAAAAAAATAATACCACGCCGTCAGCGGCTATTGAACAATTCACGGTTGGCAAAGACCGCGACTTTGATCTGTCACTAGCGCCGTTTGATGTATTGGGGAATATCGCGCATGCGAAAATGCTGGCCTCTGTTGGGCTGCTTACAAACGAGGAAGCAAATGCGCTCGTTAAAGAGTTGAAAGAAATTTATAAAACAACGCAACCTGCTCACCACGCACCATTCACCATTCATCCTAACGTCGAGGACATCCATTCTCAAATCGAATTCCTGCTCACAGAAAAACTTGGAGATGTCGGCAAGAAGATCCATTCAGCACGCAGCAGGAATGACCAGGTGCTGCTCGATATAAAATTATTTTTAAGAAGCCGGATCGAACAAATAGCTCACAGTGTTCAATCCTTTTCTCACCTGTTGATCTCAAAGAGCGAAGAATTTAAGAATGATCTTTTGCCCGGCTATACGCATATGCAGCTCGCAATGCCTTCTTCGTTTGGTTTGTGGTTTGGAGCTTACGCTGAAAGTTTGGTTGATGATATGATCACACTAAAAGCTGCTTATGACATCGTCAATAAAAATCCGCTTGGCTCTGCTGCGGGTTATGGCTCTTCATTTCCTATCAACAGAATTATGACCACGGAATTACTTGGCTTCGCTGATCTCAATTATAATGTGGTGTATGCACAAATGGGACGCGGTAAAACAGAGCGCGTTGTGGCATCGGCACTGGCAAACATTGCCGATACCTTATCGAGACTTTCGATGGATGTTTGTTTATACCTGAATCAGAATTTCGGTTTCATCAGTTTTCCCGCTGAGCTCACAACCGGCAGCAGCATTATGCCGCACAAAAAAAATCCCGATGTGTTTGAATTGATCCGGTCTCATTGCAACCGCATCAAAGCATTGCCGAATGAAATTATGATGATGACCACTAATCTTCCGTCGGGCTATCACCGTGACCTGCAGTTATTAAAAGAACATTTGTTCCCCGCATTTGAAACTTTGCAATCATGTTTGGAAATGGCCGGCTTTATGCTTGATAAAGTGGAAGTGAAAAAAAATATCCTGGAAGACGAGAAATACAAATATGTATTTACTGTTGATGCGGTAAATAAACTGGTGATGCAGGGAACACCTTTTCGTGACGCGTATAAAATTATTGGAGAGCAGGTCGACCGCGGAGACTTTGCTCCCTCTCCTTTGGAGAGCCTGCCCGTACCGGTACCGACGGGGGCCGCGGTGAGGTCTCATGAAGGCAGCATAGGCAATTTATGCAATGATAAAATACAGGCTAACATGCAAAAGGTATTAGAGAGTTTTAATTTCAACAAATATCATGAAGCGATTGAAAAACTTCTAACCTCTTAGATTACTTCAACACGTTTTTGGAGTTTTTATCCTTCCGTGCGCGCTTATAGGAAGAATTCAAACGATTATTAAATTATCCGACACAGATACAAATTTGTTTTTGTTTTATTAACTCAATTTCCAAACTTTATTTTTCAATTTTCAACGGAAAAAATTTCAGACCTGGACCAATTACGTAGCCGATAATTTCAGAACCTTTTCATAGAAGGTATAATCGTTAGTACACTTTTCAACCCTATAGCCTCGTGTTTTCATCTGCGAACATAATTCGTACCCTTTTTTGTTTTGCGGTTACAATGAACTGTTTCACTTATGCTGCAACGGCGCAGCCTGACACAGCTTTTAATACGTCATTCGCTTCCATAGACCTTAACAGTGAAACCTTAAATGGCCTGCATAAAAAATACGGCATGATGCAGGCGAAGCTTGATGAAAATTCTGCCAGGCTTTTATACAGCATGCAAGCCAAAGAAAACAAACTAAAAAGAAAAATACAACACATTGACAGTAGCAAAGCACGGGAATTATTTACGGACGATGTAAACCAACGCTACGCGGATCTACAAACTAAGCTTAGTGCAACAAGCGAGAAACTAAACCAGTTCCCTCTGAAAGATTACGTACCTGGTTTAGATAGCGTGCAAACATCCCTCGCATTTTTGATACAAAATCCAAACCTGCCCCAGGATCAACTTGAGCAACTGCGATCATTAAGCACGCGAGTGCAAAACCTCGGGGCCGAGTTACAAAAAACAAACGATATACAGGCTTTCGTGCGAGAACGGGAAGCAATGCTGCATGAACAATTAATGAATAGCGGCGTCGGCAAACAGTTAACGAACATTAATAAACAAGTCTATTATTACCAGGCTCGAATTGCTGAGTATAAAGAACTACTAAATGATAAAGAAAAGTTGAAGGAAAAATTATTGGTTACAATAAGAACGCTTCCTTCCTTCCAGGCGTTCTGGCAGAAGTATAGTTATCTCGCCGCGCTCTTTCCCGTTCCTGCAAATTATGGAACGGCACAGGCACTTGCAGGATTACAAACCAGGTCAGGTATACAAAACCTCATTGCGCAACGTGTTGGCAACGGAGGTGGAGCGGGTATCGATCCTCAACAATATTTCCAGGGACAAGTTGATGCGGCACAGGCACAGCTCAACCAGTTAAAGGAAAAACTGAACAGTTTGGGAAACAACAGCGGCAGCAGTGATATGACCATGCCGGACTTTAAACCTAACGAAGAAAAAACAAAAACATTTCTGCAACGACTGGAGTATGGATTTAACCTGCAAACCGCGCCTGCCTATTATGCACTTCCTGCAACAACTGATTTTGCACTTACGTTGGGATACAAGCTGAGCGATAACAAAAGGTTCGGCATTGGTGGCAGCTACAAGTTAGGAATGGGCAGCTTAAGTAATATTCAATTGAGCAGCCAGGGTATTGGGCTAAGAAGCTATGTGGATATAAAAGCAAAGGGAAGTATTTGGTTAAGCGGCGGCTTTGAGTATAATTATTTAAGGGCTTTCAGTAATATCCAGGATCTGCGGACCCACATAGATGTATGGCAACGCAGTGCTCTCGCAGGATTGAGCAAACAATATAAGATCGGTAAAAAGAAAGAAGGTAATATTCAACTGCTGTATGATTTTTTACATAACCAACAAAACCCACCGGGCCGGGCCTTGAAGTTCAGAGTTGGATGGATATTTTAAGAAAATGAATTACAAACCCTTTTAAAAGAGCTTATGAGCCAGTCATACTTTCATTACAAAATTATTTTTCTGTTTGTTTTCTCAAATGTCGCCTCATTGCCAGGTTTCTGCCAAAATGATAAATCATACTACACACAGTACACATCGGTTTCCATTACTCCGCCAAATGCTGCCGCCTTAGGCAAATACGGCGATATACCTGTAAGCTATTGCACCGGTCTTCCTCAAATCAGCATTCCTATCTATACCATTAAGGAAGGCTCTCTGACATTACCCATCAGTTTGAGTTATCATGCTTCAGGGTTGAAAGTAATGGAGCCCGCTGGCTGGGTAGGTGCAGGATGGGCCCTAAATGCAGGAGGTGTAATAACGAGGACTGTACAAGGGGCCCCGGATGAGCATTTAACCAGTGCCAGCAACAGCAGCCAGGAATTTGGTTACCTAAGCGAACATGGGTTTGCAAACTATTTGTGGTATCATAATCCCGACAATTTTCAAAACACACCAATTTGGTTAAAGGATATTTACAATGGGAAAGGTGACGGTGAACCCGATCTTTTCTTTTTCAACTTCAACGGTTATGACGGCAAATTCTATTTTGGCGATGATGGAATTCCGGTCGTGCTGCCCGAACAGGATCTAAGAATTCAATATTCATATACACCGGGAGTTTTTAAAAGCATAGATAATTTCACTATTACCACTTCCGACGGCACAAAATATTTTTTTGGAAATAAATACCTGGCAACCGACGCAATTCCAGTCGAGAGATCACTTTCTTATTCTGCCGTTGATGGATATGGGAACGACGGGCAATCCACTTCAAGCTGGTATTTAAATAAAATACAAAGCGCGGACGGTGTCTTCCAAATTAATTTATCCTATTGTAAAGAGGGCTACAGCTACTGGACAATGGCTTTACACCCGGTAGAGTACACGGACTACAATGACTCAAAAAATGGCTCAGATCTCTGTAAGATCATAGTAAGCGGAGTGAGGTTGAGTAAAATTTATTTTTCCAATGGGGCAGTAGATTTTGTTGCAGGCAATTTACGAACTGATCTAAGCGGCACAGCCCGTGCCATAGCGGATGATGCTAATATAGACAGAACAGACTTTGATGGATCCACTATTTATGGGGGAAGATCATTAAGCCAGGTGAAAATATCCAACGCGGGAGGAACCCTTTGTAAAAAATTTATTTTTAACTACAGCTATTTTACAGATAACATCACACCTCTTCCAACAGGTCTCTTTGTAGGTAACAGCAATATCACCAGTGATAAGAACAGGTTAAAACTGGTAAGTGTCCAGGAACAATCTTGTGACGGGACTATTGTAAACCCGCCCTATTCTTTTACATATTCTGACTTGAACAACTCTTCGTTTGCTCCGAGGAAATTGTGTTTTGCCCAGGATCACTGGGGCTTTTATAATGGCCAGAATAATACCACGTCAACCAGCACCACGCTCATACCGACATTCTACAAGAATAAATTCATAAAAATTAACGGAGCCAACAGAGACTCAAAATGGCCGGAAATGAGCTATGGCAGTTTGAACAAAATCACTTATCCCACCGGCGGAAATACACAGTTTGATTTTGAAGCCAATAAAGCCTATGCGAATTATACAACTTATGCACAGAACGCAACCGAAACGATCTATCATCCTCTTGGATTTGGCAATGCGAATACCTCCTGGGAAACTACGACAACATTGACGGGTACGGGTTACAAAATCACTTTATCGTTTCAAGGCACCAATCCTAATGCGACGGGTATGCTAAGCATTTACAACGTGACGAACAATCAGCTTGCGGCGCAGTGTGAGGTGAATAACACAACAAAATACAGCGAAAGTTATTTTACAACGCAGGCAGGAGCGACTTATAGATTCTTAATATCAGGGAGTTCATTTTCGGCAGGAGAAGGTATAAGCGGATACCTGTATGAAATGATACCGTCCACCAATTCGGGAAATGACATAGTAGGTGGTCTCAGGATCAAAACGATTACGAATTATGATGGCTTAAATACTAGCAATAATGTTATCACGAACTACTCGTATGCGTATCAGGACGGTAATATCACGAAAGAGGGAATTCTTTATAGCCGCCCAAATTATGTTCAGATATTGAAAAATAGCGGCCCCAGGTATGCGTTTCAAAATTTTTTCTATAATGGTGCCACGCAGTATACGGACTATGCAACGCCTACCGGCGAGGAGCCTTATTTCAGTTTGATGACTCCAAAATCGTTGAAATCCCCCGGTTCAATTTTGCCCATGAGAACATTCCAGGGAAATCATGTTGGATATAATAAAGTAACAGTAACACAAACAGGCAACGGACGCAGCGAATATTATTTTTTTGGTTCGGATATATACGATTCCAAAAGTATGGATGTCGCGGTTCGTAATATCAATTTTGACCATTTGGATCCAACTGAAATTCCTGAATACCCGGCGGCTCCTGACGATTTCGATTTTAAAAGGGGTGAATTAAAAGAAGAAATGCATTTTAACGAGGCGAACCAAATAATTAAGGATGCATGGTACCTGCCAGAATATGCAATTTCGGCCGTTACGACTCCGGGCATTCGTGTATACAGTGAACAAAGAAGCGAGATCCTTAATATCTCGGCAAAAACAGCGTTTGATTTACACTCTCAGAAAAAAACAAAACTTACTGTTTCAGAAACATTATACGATCCCGCAGCAAACAGTAGCATTAACACGCTGAAGGTGTCGTTGTTTGCAAGCCCCAATCACAACCAGGTTACTTCCGAATCGATGACCAATTCGAAAGGAGATGAATTGATGACGAAACAAAGTTATGCCTTCGACCTTATGCCCCCGGGCTGTGCAACGCTTAATAATTGTTGGTCGACTTATCAAAGCACCCTGACATCTAATCAAACCCAATACACCCAGGACAATAATGTTTGTGGCTATGATGCCAATTGCCATATGTATGTATATGCCAAGTGGCTAAGCAGGAATTCGGAAGCGAGGAGGGATTACAGTGACTGCAGTATAAAAAAGCTTGCAGATTATGACGATTGCATAGCAGACAAAAAAGCCGCAGGAAATACCGATCCAACCATGAAACCTGTTTTAGAAATGCGGCAGCAATTTATCAATGCGCCTCTTGAAATTACCAATTGGCGAAACAATAAACTCGCCGAAGCTGACTTTACGGCCTTCGACTATAGCCTTGATCCCGTTACTGCTGTCTATCCTTCAAAAACCCAACAGCTTCCAACGACAGATCTCCTCACAAATTTTTCACAGGTGCAGGCAAACTATACTGCAATCATAAGCGACACGAGGTACAACGATGAAGCATCCATAGCAATTACACAGGGAACACTTTCCCAAATCACGGCTAAGGATGGCATCCCTAAATCATACATATATGGATACGCAAATCAATATCCAATCGCAGCAGCAACTAATGCAGCGCAATCAGACATTGCATACACATCGTTCGAATTTGATGGAACCGGCAACTGGGACAATTATGCCGGAACTATAAGCGTCGCAGCAGCTGGAGAATTTATACCCACAGGAAATAAATACTATAACCTTACAACAACCAATAAACTCAGCAAGCCTGTCACAAATGGAAGAATATATCTTGTGTCGTATTGGAGCAAAAATGGGAGCTATTCTATTGTCGGAGGAACTTCAACAAAAAAGACCGGTGAAAGTATTAATGGTTGGACCTATTATGAGCATACTGTCACCGCTTCATCAACATCACTAAAGATTTCAGGAACCGGTGCAATAGATGAAGTGAGATTATACCCGGTAAATGCTCAGATGAACACATATACCTATGATCCGTTGGTCGGATTAACAAGTCAGTCTGATCCCAATGGTAAAACAACTTATTATGAGTATGATGTATTAGGCAGGTTGAATATAATCAGAGACCAGGATCTCAATATTCTTAAAAAGTTCTGCTATAACTATTATGGCCAGTCGGTTAACTGCGGAGCATATTATAATGCCCAGATCACAAAAACCTTCGTTAAGAAAACGGGATGCCAGGCCGGGTACAGCGGAGCGGAATTTCCTTATACGGTGGCCGCGAAAACATTTACTTCACAGGTCAGCCAGCCTGATGCTGATCAAAAGGCTTTAAACGATATCAATACCAATGGCCAGAATTTTGCCAACAGTCAGACAGGCAACGGCAGTTGCCTGCCAAACACGACAGCCTCTTCGATCAACTACGACAAGGTTGGTGGTTATACGATTGTATACACGAACGTTTACGATAATTCCATTCAGAAAACCTACACTATTCCGGCATTGGATCCGGTGACATCGGCAAATCTCGGATCCCTGGCACAAGGCACATACAATGTGACAATTTCAACCACTGTACAAAACCCTCCTACCAGGCAATTCACTTTAGGGAGTCTTGTTATCCTGGATGCATCGGCCACTTTCTCCAATGTTTCAGTAACTGCGGGCGCAGGCAATTCGATAACGATTGGATATGCTCCACAGGGAAATTAATATTTATGACCACGTACCAAATTAGATAATTACAAATACTATTTTATGAATAAAATATTGGCGACAGTTTCATTTTCAATTCTCTGCTCCTTTAGCGCTACATTATCTGTATTTGATTTTACCATAACTACGAATGACGGACGTGAGCAATCTCTAAGCGTGTATCGCGGCAAAAATATAATGATCGTAATACTCCCATCCACTCAAAACGATACTACCAGCGCAATACTTAATTCTTTAGACAGCTTGCATCGCGAACTAAAAGACAGCCTTACCATTATCGGCATCCCTTCTTATGAGGACGGTTACGCAGATGATTCATTAGAAAGTATAATGTCCTGGTATCACTCAGTTCTCGACACTGATTTTGTTGTTGCACAAGCAATGAATACCAGCAAATCATCACCTTATCAAAGTGAACTTTTTCATTGGTTAACGCATGCCGAAGAAAACGGTCACTTTGACCAGGACGCGATGGGCGCCGGAGAAAAATTTATTATGACGACGGATGGTGCATTACACGGTTTAATTAGCCCGGATACCCCATTTGATGCAGACATTCTAAAACAGATTTTGGACAGTATGGAATAAATAATAACCAGAATTCAACCAGGACCCTTATGAAGAAAATATTAACCCTTTTATTGTTTGTCGCTTTTGTTGATGCCCATGCGCAAACACCTTCACCGGAAACGCACCCTGGTGCAGGTAGTATGAATCTGGCTGTTCCACCTGTGTATACAGGCTCGGTTATAAATTCTGTGTGGTCGTGGGAGGTAACGAAACCTTTGCAAACCGAAGGCGATGTTGTTAACAGTTCGCGAACTGTTCAGGAAGTAAAAAAAATGGGGCAGTACCTGGATGGCTTGGGACGTCTTATCCAAACTGTGAACAAAGCGATCAGCCCGGCTGGGTTTGATGTTGTTTCCATGAACACATATGACCCTCTCAACAGGGAGCCAATAAAATATTTGCCCTACACAGCCACCGGTACACAAACCAATGGCTCTTTTAAATTCAGTTCGTTTGCCGACCAGGCGCTTTTCATGGCAAGTGTCTACGGTCCGGCGGCAGACGATGAGAAATTTTACTACAGCCGGACAGATTACGAAACTTCTCCTCTCAATCGCATTGTGAAGAACTATGCTCCTGGTAATAACTGGGTGGGCGATGGTGTTGGCGTTGGCATTCAGTACTTCGTTAATATAAAATCGGAGAATATACAACTTTGGACCATTGATGCTACAATCGGTGATCTGCCAAACACATCAATAACTTCAGTTTACGAGAGTGGACAGTTGTATAAAACAGTAACCACAGATGAAAGAGGGAAGCAGGTGGTTGAATATAAAGACAAGGAAGGACACGTAGTTTTAAAAAAAGTACAGCTAAGCGACAATCCGTCGGCAACTACTCCTGCGGGATGGTTATGCACGTATTATGTATATGATGATCTTGACAATCTTCGATTTGTTATCCCGCCGATGGCGGTTGATTATTTGTTTAGCCATAATTGGACTTTTGATGGTTCAACCTGGGCAACAAGTCCTGTCGCCAAAGAACTTTGCTTTAGTTATGAATATGATGGCCGTCACCGGGTGATCGTAAAGCGGGTACCGGGCGCCAGCGATGTGTTTATGGTATATGATGCGCGAGATCGCCTGGTAATGGTGCAGGATAAAAATCTTAGAAATCTTGATAAATGGCTTGTCACGGTATACGATAACGACCTCAACCGACCTGTGCAAACAGGACTATTAACGGATGGTAATACGCGGGCATACCATCAGAATAATGCGGATACAAAAACTGATTACCCGCATATCAATAATAACTTTGAGCAGCTTACTCAAACTTTTTACGATAATTACGATTGGGTGGCGTTAAACAACAACCCTGTTTCAAACACGCTGACCACAACGAACATAAATAGTACTGCATATTTTTATACACCCACCAACGATGCAGCACCTTATCCGCAGCCTGTGCTTGCGAATTATAATGTAAGGGGAATGGTAACAGGCACAAAGACTAAAGTGCTTGAAACTACAAGCAACTATTTGTGGAGTGTGAATTTTTATGACGACCGCGGACGTAGCATACAGAAACAATCCAGTAATTTTTCAGGCGGAAAAGAAACCTCTACATCGCAATACAGCTTTAACGGACAGGTACTTCGAATATACACACAGCAAAATAGAATTAACGGCGGTACGATTTATAAAGTCGGAATTAAAAACGAGTATGACGGTGCAGGCCGTTTGCTGAAAACATATCAGAAGACAGGAGCCAGTGCAGAAATTCTTCTTGCCGAAAATGCATACGATGAACTCGGCCAATTGAAGCAAAAAAAGTTGGGACAGCAAAGAAATTTTGATAATACGACCTACTCGACTACTCCCCTGGACATTTTAAATTATGAATATAACATACGCGGATGGCTACGTGGCGTAAATAAAGATTATGCGAGAGGCGGTAACATACAGTCATGGTTCGGGATGGAATTGTGTTATGATTATGGATTCTATAATCACGAACTCAATGGTAATATTGCGGGGATCCGCTGGCGAAACGGCACGGACGGAGAGCAAAGAGCGTATGGATTTACATATGATAACGCCAGTAGGTTGAAGACAGCGAATTTTACACAATACACGTCCAACGTGTGGAATACTAATGCCGGTGTAAATTACTCTTTACCTAATGTAAGCTACGATTTGAATGGAAACATAATCGCATTGCAGCAATGGGCGGCGAAATTAAACACCTCTGGTTTAACAGATGATTTGACCTATAACTATTCCTACAATGGAAATGCCTTCACGAACAAATTAAATTATGTTAAAGACGCACGGAATGATCCTCAAACAACACTGGGTGATTTTAAAGAACAGCCAGGAGGGCAAGCAAATACCAATGCAGTGCCTGATTACGATTATGATACTAATGGAAATTTGATCTTTGATAAGAATAAAGACATTTCAGCCATTACATACAACTACCTTAATCTTCCGGTAGTCATTACAATTACCGGTAAAGGCGTTATAGCCTATACCTACAGCGCCAGCGGAGAAAAATTACAGAAACTGACCGATGAGCCTGCTACAGGCAACAACAATAACACACATACTGTTACAACCACATTTTACATGGGCGCATTTACCTATTTACAGACCGATGTAAAACAGGGCGCCAATGCAACAGTCACCACCGGTCCCAGCCTGCAATTTGTCACTACCCTGGAAGGAAGAGTTCGGCCTTCGGCCACCAGCGGAACCGGGTGGGCTTACGATTACATGGAGAAGGACCATTTAGGAAATGTTCGCGTGTTACTCACTGACGAATTAAAAACAGATGTGTATCCTGTTCTCAGTTTTGAAGGAACGTCGACGTCCCAGGAGGTGACAAACCAAAATATAACCTGGGATAATAGTGCTGGTAATTCTATAGATGTTGTCAATGTTCGTTCGAGCCGGCCTACTGGTATGGGCGATGCTACTTCAAATGGAAGCAAAGTACTGCTTGTGAAAAAAAGTACAGGAAGTATCGGTGCAACTAAATTATTAAAAGTGATGGCTGGAGATCAATTGAATATTAGTGTGGATTATTATTATACGGTGACAAATTCATTAAGTTCCAACGCAAACGGGTTGGGTGCATTCATTAATAGCATTGCGGGCATCATTTTAGGAAGTACGGTAGCTAATAACGCCATAAAAAATGGAAGCGGCATCATTGCCACAAACCAAAACACGGATCAGAACGTGCTGAACTTTTTTTTTACGGAGAACGGCGGTTCGCAAGGCCAAAATAATCCTCCTAAAGCTTACTTGCATGTTTTATTATTCGATGAGCGATTTGTATTTGATGCGGCAAACAGTTTTGTACAACGGGTGGGATATTTTCCGGGCCAGGTAAAAACCATAGTTAAGGCTTTGATGCCTGTAAAAAAGAGTGGTTATGCTTATATTTACTTTAGTAACGAAAGCGACGATAATGTTTATTTTGATAATCTTAATTTAACGCATGTGAGGGGACGTTTGTTGGAGACTACGGATTATACGCCATGGGGTTTGACGATGGCGGGGATAGGCTCGAAGGCTTTAAATTTTGGAGACCCTGAAAATAAACACCTCTTCGATAAAGGAACCGAATTGCAGAACAAAGAGTTCAGCGATGGGAGCGGCTTAGAATTATACTCCACTCAATTTAGAAGTTTAGACCCACAGATTGGAAGGTGGTGGCAGATTGACCCGAAACCGGATATGGCATTAAGCCCATATGTTGCGATGAATAATAATCCTATCTCGATTAACGATCCATTAGGAGATACAACAAATCCAACATATAACAACATAACTCCAGGAGGTGCTCCTGCTGGAAGTGCTTGGAACAATACAAAAAAGGAGACAACAACAACGGGCACGCCTCCCTCAACACCGCTTCTTTTGGCAAAAAGACAAAATTATTATTATCAGCAAACCACTACTTCAATCAATGCAATCAACACCGGTAAAATAAGTCGACTTATGGGTGCCCCTATATTCGTCAGTGCAGTAAAAGAAAAACAAATAAGTATAAATGGTTCGATTTCAAAAGATGGAAAAACTCTTACTGAGACTTCAACAGTGAAAACCACTACAGTTAATCTTGGAGAAACAGCCCAAATTCAATCCGCAAAATCAGAAAGTGTTACGACAGTAAATACTTATTCTATTTCAAAAACAGGACAAGGAATTTTAGTTCCAGTTGGGCAATCAATGTCGACGCCAGTAGTTGATAATAATCCTGATTTATCACCAACATTAACCAATAGAGTTGAAAGAGCAGAAATAATGAATACCGAGGCTAGAAGCCAGTCTATAAAAAACAATACCAAACAAAATAGGCAAATTGAAGAAAGTGCTAACAAGACAATTGAAAATCCATAAAATTTAAATGGTATGAAACCTTTGTTTAAAATACTTGACTTCTTAATAATCGCCTTTAAATGTTTTTTGCTGGTTTATCTATATACGGAGTATTTAAAGATTTCTAATGATGAAGCAAAAAGAATTGATTTAAATTTTATGATCCCATACATCTGCTACGCGTCTTTAAATTTGTTTCGTCTGTTTGTTCGTAAAAATCTCACGATACTTTTTATTGAGGCAAGTCTTAATATAATTTTTATTTGGAAAATTAACTATACACATTTTATCTATTTATTACTTACCCTATTGAGTTTTTTAATAATTTATTTGAGTGGAGAAAGTAGACTTAGGATAAAAAATGGTCATACTTAAAAAATCGTGGCCGTCTTGCTGTTGTTCGTGTTCGTGCGATTGCCGTTGTTGCGTCTTTTGACCAACAACCGTAGGGGATTTTTTAGCTGGCTATCCAAACGGCAATTTCACGATCCTGGCTTTTACGGCATTGTTCCGGATATTGATAAAGATTTCATTGTCGGGCGCTGCATGTTCAAGACCTATATATCCCATCCCAATCGCTTTACCCAGTGACGGCGCCTGTGTTCCGCTCGTTACACGTCCAATATTCTTTCCTGGAGCATCCTGGATGACGTAATCGTGTCGCGGTATGCCGCGCTCTATCATTTCAAAGCCCACCAATTTTCTTTTGATGCCCTCTGCTTTTTGCTTTTCTAAAATTTCTTTTGCAGTGAAAGATGTTGTTTTATTCAATTTGGTTATCCAGCCTAGCCCTGCTTCGAGGGGCGAAGTGGTGTCGTCAATATCATTTCCATATAAGCAATATCCCATTTCCAAACGTAAAGTATCTCTTGCGCCCAGGCCGATAGGCTTTATCCCTTCATTTTTTCCAGCCTCGAAAATCGCGTTCCAGATTTTATCTGCGTTGTCCTCCTTGTCTTCAAAGTAAATCTCTACACCCCCCGCACCCGTATAACCTGTTGCACTGATCAGCACATTGTCAACACCGGCAAATTTTCCTTTTACAAACGTGTAATATTTTAAATTAAGTATGTCTGTCTCAGCGAGTGATTGCAATATCCTGGTTGCATTCGGTCCCTGTATAGCAAGCAGGCAGGTTTTATCGCTGATGTCATGCATTTCTGCATTACCTGTATTGTGTTCCATGATCCATGCCCAGTCTTTTTCGATATTGCTTGCATTTACCACCATCATATACACCTTGTTCTCTTCGATGCAATAGACGATAAGATCATCTACAATCCCGCCACTATTGTTCGTGAAGCAGCTGTACTGCGCCTTGCCATCGGTTAATTTAGAAGCATCGTTCGACGTGACGCGTTGTATGAGATCTAGTGCTTGCTCACCTTTCAGAATAAATTCCCCCATGTGGCTCACATCGAAAACACCGGCATTGTTGCGCACTGCAGCATGCTCATCGTTGATGCCTGTATAACTGATAGGCATGTTATAGCCGGCAAACTCAGCCATCTTTGCTCCAAGTTCAATATGTTTTTGTGTGAAGGGAGTGTTCTTCATGCAATCGTGTTTATAGCAGCAAAAATAGGAGAGATGATGCTCGTAAAAAATAAAGGTTGACAAAATCAACCTCTCTATAATTTTAAATCAATTGCCGTACTCGCTTAAGAATTTTATACGCATGATCTTGAGCTGTTCCCAGTTGTAGCCGCTGTCTGAAAGTTCCTCCTGGGCCACCTGTAAAGAAGAGTCTTCACAATTTTTGAAATAATCAATTATTTCATCCTGGTCGTCATCATCCAGCATCATATCATCGATAGCATAATCAAGATTCAGCCTCGTGCCACTGGCTACAATAGTCTCCATCTCCTCGAGCAGTCCGTCAAGGCGCAGGTCTTTATTGCGGGCAATCGTTTCCAGCGGAATTTTTTTATCTACATTTTGTATGATATAAATCTTGTTGCTGCTTTTGTTTGCGACAGATTTCATGACGAAATCATCAGGCCGTTCGATATCGTTATCCTCTACGTATTTTTTTATAAGCTCCACAAAGGGCCTTCCAAATTTGATCGCTTTGCCTTTGCTTACGCCCTGGCATTTTTCAAGTTCTGACAGCGTAGTTGGGTACAAGGTTGCCATGTCCTGCAGCGAAGTTTCAAGAAAGACAACAAACGGGGGAAGCTTCTTTTTTTTGGCTTCTTCGTGTCTTACTTCTTTCAGCATTTCAAAAAGTCTTTCATCAGCAGCGGCGCCGGTACCACCTCCTTCGCCTTCTTCATCGTCCGCATTAGCCTCCTCAAACAAATTATTGAGTACGATCTTAAATGAGGTAGGTTTCTTCATGAACTTGACGCCAGCTTCGGTAAACTTTAGCAGCCCATATTCCTCAATGTCTTTGCGAATGATATTGCCCAGCAACATTTGCCGTAATAAGCTATTCCAGAAGTGTTCATCCTTGTCCTTTCCTATTCCAAATTCCGGCAACCCCTCATGACGAAACATCGTAGTTTGTGGCGTTAATTTTCCAATCAAAATATTTACGGCATATTCCGCAGGGAATTTTTCATCAAGCGCTTTTACAACCTTCAGAGCTTTTACAACTTCGTCTTTAGCTTCAATTTTTTCTTTCGGATGGATACAGTTATCGCAGTTGCCGCAGCTCTCTTCTTCCCGATGTTCGCCAAAATAATGAAGCAGTATCTTTCTGCGGCACACTGAACTCTCTGCATAAGCAACAGACTCGTTTATCAACTGGGCGCCCACTTCCCGCTCGCTCAAAGGCTTATCCCTCATTAAATGTTCGAGCTTGGAAACATCCTTATGTGAATAATACAGGATACATTTTCCCTCCAGCCCATCGCGGCCTGCACGACCAGTTTCCTGGTAATAATTTTCGATCGATTTGGGAATGTTATAGTGAATCACGAACCTGATATCCGGCTTATCGATGCCCATTCCAAATGCGATCGTTGCAACGATAACCTGCACATCTTCGTTTAAAAACAGGTCCTGCCGTTCTGCCCTTAATTTAGAATCAAGACCGGCGTGGTAGGCAACAGCCTTGATATTATTTGCTACCAGCAACTCGGCGAGTTCTTCAGTGGTCTTACGGTTTAGTGTATAGATGATGCCGCTTTTATTCGGCATTTGAGAAATAAACCGCACGAGGCTTTTGACGGTTTGATCCTTTTTTATTTTTGGTTGTATCTCGTAATATAAATTGGGGCGGTTGAAGGAAGAAATAAAAATATTCGGATCTCGCAATCCCAGGTTTTTTACAATATCGCTTTGCACCTTGGGCGTAGCAGTGGCCGTGAGTGCAACAACAGGAATATCGGGATTGATAGAATCCATCATTTCACGCAGCCTGCGATATTCTGGCCTGAAGTCATGTCCCCATTCAGAAATACAATGTGCTTCATCCACTGCAAAAAAAAGAAATAGTCAGGTCGCGAAAAAAATCGAGATTTTCCTGTTTCGTCAGAGTTTCCGGAGCTACATAAAGAAGCTTGGTCTTACCTGTGACCAGGTCATCTTTTACTTCTTTTATTTGCCCCTTGTTTAAAGATGAATTTAGAAAGTGCGCTACGGTATCTTTTTCGCTATATCCGCGCACCAGGTCAACCTGGTTTTTCATTAACGCGATGAGGGGACTTACAATAATGGCGCAACCCTCCTGCATTAAGGCTGGAAGTTGGTAGCATAAACTTTTGCCGCCGCCTGTGGGCATGATTACAAAAGTGTCTTTCCCGCTAAATAAACTATTGATGGCTTCTTCCTGGCGTTCTTTGAATTTATCGAATCCAAAATGTTCGTTCAGTGCTGAGTAAATATTATACTGCCCGTTCTTGCCAGATTGTATTTGTGATGTTTTAGATGAAGACCTTTTTGCCGACGACTTTTTTAGAACCGGAGTCTCCTGCCGTTCTTTAGCAGCTATTTTCTTTGTTGCCATTGTCACAAAATTTCCAATGCTCTTATTGGGGAGCTATAAAAAACATTTAAGTTAAGCGTTTCCGTGAAAATTTCAAAATCCGCCCGAAATTGATTTATTGCAGGCTGATGAGTTGTTTTTCGATGGATATGAACAAAAATAAGTTTTTAGAAGATTTTTATTCTGTCTCATTTCGTTAAAGTTACTTGTTACATGCATATAACGCAAGTTATTCATATACGTGATGTACTACCTTTGCGAAGATGAAAAAAAGCTTAATCCAATCGGCTGCTTATACTATCGAACAGGAGGCAAAAGCGATTGCAGGATTAAAAGATTTTTTGGATGATTCTTTTGAGACTGCAGTAACCAATATTCATACAGCAGGAGGAAGAATTGTAGTAACCGGCATTGGAAAAAGTGCCATCGTTGCACAAAAAATTGTTGCCACACTAAATTCAACCGGCAGCCCGGCTTTGTTCATGCATGCAGCCGATGCCATTCACGGAGATCTCGGAATGATCCAAAAAAATGATGTTGTGCTCGTGATCAGCAAAAGTGGTGATAGCGATGAAATAAAAGTTTTAGTGCCGCTTATCAGGAACTTTGGCAACACCATAATCGGAATGGTTGGCAACACACAATCTTTTCTTGCGAAGAATGCCGATGTGTACTTAAATACGACCGTTCCACAGGAAGCGTGTCCTAATAATCTTGCGCCAACCAGTAGCACTACAGCCCAGATGGTAATGGGTGATGCGCTCGCCATTGCGTTGATGCAGCTTAAAGGGTTCGACGGTAACGATTTTGCAAAATTTCATCCAGGGGGCAATCTTGGCAAGCGCCTCTACTTAAGGGTCAACGACGTTTACAAACTAAATGAGAAACCGTCAGTAAAATCAGATGCCTCTTTCAAAAAGGTTATTCTTGAAATTACAAGGGGCCGCTTAGGCGCTACTGTGGTCTTGGATGAGTCAGACAAAATAATCGGCATTATTACCGATGGAGATATAAGGAGATTATTTGAAAAAAGAGACGAAACAAAAGACCTGAAGGCATCTGACATCCTTATCCCAAACCCCAAGACCGTTTTGAATGATGCGCTCGCAGTTGAAGCGCTCGAAAAAATGAATGAGCTAAACATTAATCAACTGGTTGTTACAGATCCCGAAAACACATACCTTGGTTTTATCCATTTGCATGACCTTATCCGTGAAGGAATAATTTAATACATTTGCCGCCCATTTTATGAACAAACATTTCTACGCTGCAATCCTTGCCGGCGGGCTGGGGACACG
>JGI24806J26614_1000086_pt1 | contig 18152 bp, 17 predicted proteins | sample Kansoi200umMDA_FD_26614 | JGI IMG/M metagenome (IMG submission 26614)
ATTTTGAATTTAACAGAAACGGAACACATCCTTTTCTTGAAATGTTGAAAGCATACATAGAAGGAAATAATGATTCATGGGCTATCAGGTGGCATGCTTCGTTATTTCTTAAAGGTAAGTATTGTCTCCAACCTACAAAAACAATAGTCAAAAATATAGGAATGGACAATTCTGGCACTCATTGCAACATAACCGAGATAGAGCAAAACCCAGTAGATTTTATTATAGTCAATAAAATAAAGGTTCAGGAATCTGAATGGTTTTTTAAAGTATATACGCATTACCTCGACGAACCTAAAAAACCAATGGCAATCAATAAATGGCAAAAATCAAAGAATTTCTTAAAAAACTTATACCGCCGATAATCTTATCCCTATTTGGTACTTCAAAAACTAATAAGGCTAAAAATGAAGAATCTGTTACTTGGTCGGGGGATTACCTTTTTTGGGGAGATGCTAAATCCGTGTGTACAGGATATGACGATAGTAATATCTTGGAACATTGCAAAGCTGCTTTGCTTAAGGTAAAAAATGGAGAGGCAATTTATGAACGAGACAGCGTGGTGTTTGATAAAATACAATACAGTTGTTGGCTTTTAGTCGGCTTGCAAAAAGCTGCTTTGGAGAATGATGGAAGATTATATGTTTTGGACTTTGGTGGTAGTCTTGGTTCTTCATATTATCAAAACCAGGCATTTTTGAACTCAGTTAAAGACCTACGATGGTGTATTATTGAACAAAGTAAGTTTGTGGACTGCGGAAAAGCATATTTTGAAAATGAACAATTAAGATTTTATCATACTATTGAAGAGTGTATGAAAAATTTCAAACCAAATGTATTGTTATTAAGTAGTGTGTTACAATATTTAGAAAAACCTTATCAATGGATAGAAAAATTTGTTTTATTAAAAATTCCATATATTATTATTGATCGTACATCATTTGCAGATGTTGGAAGTGAAATGTTAACTGTACAGAATGTTCCTGAACAAATTTATGGGGCAAGTTATCCTTGCTGGTTTTTTAATGAAAGAAAATTGTTAGAGAAATTTAAAGGGTATACTTCTTTAGCATCGTTCGAAAGTTATTGTGACCATTCCTTAGTAATTAATTCTTTATTTCATGCAAATTGGAAGGGGCATGTTTTAAAGCTGAATTAATAAATGTTATACTTTACTACGTATTTCGATAAAAATTACCTGTCAAGAGGACTTGCACTTCATGAATCACTAAACGAACATTGCGGTCAATTTGAATTATATATTTTATGCTTGGATGAATTCACGTTGGAATTCTTTCAAAGCAAATCAAGTAGCTACCCGGAAATTAAGACACTTTCATTAATTGAATTAGAAGAATCTGACAATGAATTGAAAGCCTGTAAATCTAATAGGAGCAAAATCGAGTACTATTTTACACTAAGCCCTTGCTTGCCTTTATATATTTTAAAAAAGTATAACCTCCCTCATATTTGTTCTTTAGACGCAGACATTTTGTTTTTAAATACTCCAACGTCATTATTTAATTATCTGAATGAATATTCAATTATCATAACGCCACATAAATTTTCGGAAGAAATAAAGGAATTAGCTGAATATGGGATTTATAATGTGAGCTTTCAAATTTTTAAAAACAATGAAGTTGGCCTCAAATGTTTACAGCTTTGGCGCATACAATGTATTGAATGGTGTGGAGATAAATTCGATAAAAAAAGCAATCGTTTTGCAGATCAGAAATATCTTGACAACTGGACAGAATTGTATAGCTGTGAAGTAAAAGTGTTAGATGATACTGTTAGTGGTATAGCCCCGTGGAATCTGAACAACTATAAAATTACGAGAAAGCAGGATAAATTTTATTCAGATAATGAAAGAATGATATTTTATCATTTTCATCATTTCAGGTTTTTTAATAAAACATGGGCTTCTAATGGCCTTAATATGTATCAAGTAAAGTCCAAAAAAATTATTGGAAAATTATATTTAATGTATTGGAATAAATTAAATCAATACAATATTTCTTTGGCTTTTTTGTCTGATCGTTCTACCCGCCACGAACATTCGAATAATATAAGCGCAAGGATATTTCGAGAAAACTTCGTTTATTTTAATTTGATGAACAAACGACTTTTGAATATAAACTTTGCAAAGTTGCCAAACATAATAAAACGAATTTTAATTAAAATTAATGCCTCAATTAATTAAGCTAACTACATTTTCAGAAAAAAGAGGTTCCCTAACAGTTATTGAAAATATTTTACCTTTTGACATAAAAAGGATCTTTTATATTTATGGTGTTGATGATTCCGTAAGGGGAAAGCACAGACATCACAAAACTATTCAAGCTGCTGTATGTATTTCTGGCTCTTGTCTTATTCACAATAATAACGGAAGGGTGATGGAGGAGTTCCTACTTAATTCTCCCGATAAATGTTTAGTGTTATATCCTGAAGACTTTCACTCGATGTCTCAGTTTACACAAAATGGAATATTAATGGTTCTTGCTTCTGAATTTTTTGATCCCCAAGATTATATTTATGAACCATATAAATAATAAAATAATAGCGTATGAAAACCTTCGGAAACTGAATTTTGAATTTGAAGTTAAGTTCAAAGAAAAATTGAACAAAGTTTTAGAAAATGGATGGTATATTTTAGGAAATGAAGTAGAGGATTTTGAAAACAGTTTTGCAGCGTATTGCGGCGCAAAGTATTGCATAGGTGTAGCAAATGGCCTTGATGCTTTAGTGTTGGGATTATCAGTTTTTGATTTCCCTTTACAATCCGAAATTATTGTGCCATCGAATACCTATATAGCTACAATACTTGCTATTATTAATGCGGGTCACAAACCGGTATTGGTAGAGCCCGATATGCAGTCCTACAATTTAGATGCTGCGTTAATTTCAGAAAAGATCACACATAAGACCAAAGCAATAATGCCCGTGCATTTATACGGACAAATTGCACAAATGGATGAAATTTGCGAAATAGCAAAAAAATATAATTTGGAAATAATTGAAGATAGCGCACAGGCACATGGTGCTAGATTCAATGGAAAAATGGCAGGAACATTTGGTAGAATTGGTGCTTATAGTTTTTATCCGACAAAAAATCTGGGAGCATTGGGGGATGCAGGTGCTATTATTACTTCTGATGAAAGTATATATGAAAAATTAAGAGCGCTTCGTAATTACGGCTCTGAAAAAAAGTATCATAACAAATACATAGGATTTAACTCCAGGCTGGATGAATTGCAGGCAGCTTTTTTAAATGTAAAACTTCCGTACCTAGATAAAATAAACCAGCATAAAAGGGAATTGGCAATTCTCTATAGTACTTCACTTACTGATAAGGTAGTAAAACCATTAGAAATTCAGGATGGTTTTCATGTTTATCATATTTACAATATTCGCACTGAAAGGAGAGATGAATTAAAGGCCTATTTATTGGATCATGGAATTCACACAGAGATACACTATCCCATCCCACCAAATAAACAAAAGGGTTATACTCATTTTTTTAATAAGTTAAGTTTGCCGATTAGTGAGGAAATACATTCAACAACACTAAGTTTGCCAATTTCCTTTGCGACCACTATAACAGATGCAAAAATTGTAATAGCGGTGATAAATAGTTTTTTCTAAGAATCTACTTTAAACGTAAAGGAAAGTGACTGAAAATATAAATTAAATTAGTCATTAATTCCTGGGTGGTAGGCTACATCCATCACAGCAATTTTATAAAAATAAAATCCTTAACTTCTGACTCAAAGACAATAGGAACTTTCTTTCAGTGAAGAAAATGGGAAATCGAGTAATATTTCTTGCGGAGATGAAATAAGCATAGTGAAAAGAAAGAAAGCAAAAGAATAATACTTTTCTTTTAGGAATAAATGAATATGGTAAGTGGATTATTAAAATTGGCGACAAGGCTTTTCGGCAAATCGGCTAATTCCGTGTTTTTAAAAAGGCTTTCTTTGAAGACAAGAACACTTGCATCTTTGATGCATAGAATGCAAATGAACTATGAATGGAATACACCGCCACAACCAGAATGGTTTGACCATTATTGTGACCAATTTTATCAATTTAAAAGAACGCAAAATCCTTTATTTCTTGAAAGGGGAATTTTTGGGCTTCTTGCAATTAAACAGGGTGCAAATGTTCTAGAGCTTTGTTGTGGCGACGGTTACAATGCATATTATTTTTATTCCATTAGAGCTAATAAAATAATTTCCGTAGATTTTAATATAGACGCTATCCTACATGCAAAAAGATTTAATCAAGCCAATAATGTCGAATTTAAACTGTGTGACATTAGAAATGAAATGCCGGAGGAGATATTTGAAAATGTTATTTGGGACGCTGCAATTGAACATTTTACCGAAAAAGAAATTGATAAAATAATGAGTACTATTAAAAACAGGCTAAAACCTGAAGGTGTTTTAAGTGGTTACACAATTGTAGAATCATCAACCGGAGAAAAAAGTTTAACTCATCACGAAAGAGAATTTAAATCAAAAGAAGATTTAAAAGGTTTTTTTGAACCACATTTTAATAATGTAAAAGTGTTTGAAACAATTTATCCATCAAGACATAATTTATATTTCTATGCGTCAGATGGCATTTTACCTTTTGACAAAGAGTGGGAACATATTACAGTAAAATAAAAAATCAATTTGCTCCTTTGATAAATGTAATATTTATTAGGCCCATTAAATAGTGCGGGTTAGTATATGTTACCTTATTTTTTAAACCAAATGCCCAAACTCTCCATCATCACCATCAACTTCAACAATTCAAGTGGTTTACAAAAAACCTTTGATAGTGTATTTGCGCAAACTTTTAAAGATTTTGAATATATCGTAATAGACGGCGGGTCTGATGATAATAGCAAAGAAATTATTCAAAAGCATTCAGATAAGATCGATTACCACATTAGTGAGGCTGACAATGGAGTTTACCATGCCATGAATAAGGGAATAAAAAAAGCAAGTGGGGATTATTTATTATTCCTAAACAGCGGAGATCATTTAACAGGCAATACAATATTGGAAGACGTTAGTCGTGAATTAAATGGTGCTGAAATAGTATATGGAAATGTATATTTAGTGGATGGTATTACAAAAGCATATACCGGTGTGTACCCTTCAAAGCTTTCTTTTCATCATTTTGTATATAGCTCCCTGCCACACCCATCTAGCTTTATAAAAAGGAGCGTTTTTGAAAAGGTTGGATATTATGACGAAGGATTAAAAATTGCTGCTGACTGGAAGTTTTTCATGGACGCCATATGCAGGCATAATGTATCCTATAAGCATCTTAACAAAACTATCGCGGTATTTTATCTTAACGGGCTCAGCTCCCTGCCGAAGAACCAGGCAATCCTGCACGAAGAAAGAAGGTCAGTTTTAAGGAATGAATATCCACTGTTCATTGAGAATAGTAATGAGCTGACACAACTGCGGATGTTTAAAAACAATCGGCTCATTTCAAAATTTGTAAAAGCTGCAAAGGCTGTAGGCTTGCTCAAAAGCGTTTAAAACGACGAGGATTCAATTGCCGGATTACATGAAAGAGTTAAGCGCGTTGATAAAATAATTTGTCTTCGTAGATGGTTAGCATTATTATTCCTCATTACAACAGATCAGCCTTAATAAAGGATACAGTAGCTTCTGTGTTCAATCAAACTATTGATAAATGCGAATTAATTATTGTTGATGATGGCTCGGATGAAAAAGAATTAGATTCACTTATCTCGCTGGCAGCCCAGGATAGCAGGATAACGATACTAAAGAGACGATCCCGCTTTAAAGGGCCGTCGGCCTGCAGAAATGAAGGAGCCCATTTTTCAAAAGGGGAATACCTTGTTTTTTTAGATTCAGATGATGCGCTTGCCCCTTTTTGCGTGGAGCAGCGAATAAAGTTAATGGATGAAAATAAAGACCTGGATATGGGCATTTTTTTAATGGAGGAATTTTCAAATATACCGGGAGATAGTAAGAAAATTTATAACAATGATTCTACAAATAAGAATAGGGTCAATTGTTTCCTTGAAGGGAATAATCCCTGGACAGTAACCTGCCCAATATGGAGAAGGGATTTTTTTATGAAGACCGGGGGCTTTGATGAATCATTCTTTTACATGGAAGACCCTGAATTGCATGTAAGGGCATTATTGTGGGAGGGAATGTTATATAAAACCTTTTATGACAGTCCCCCGGATTGTTATTACAGGATAAATTTTCATGACCATACAAAAAAAGACTTTTATGAAAACTCTGTCCGGTACCGGGTAATGTTTTATAAAAAAACAGGCGGGCTTATTTCCGGGAGGGCTGGTTTGTCCAATCTTTACAGGGGCAGCTTTGAAAAGGGAGTAATTAATTTCTTTAAAAATTTTTTATTGTCACGGGTAAATGAATTCCCCAAACTACAAAAAGAATTTATAGAATGGGCCGGTGAATCTCAACTTCTGTCCAGGCTTACGGTATTTAAAATTAAAGCCCTGGCATCCATTTTCAGAAAAGACAATTTGTTAATTAAGAAACTTCGCCTGAAAGGGCTTGCGTCGAAGCTATTGATGCCTGAAATATGACATGCCTGGAATATCAGTAATTATTCCTGTAAAAAATGGTTCTGCAACTCTTGGAAGATGCCTCGAAAGTTTGCGGAACCAGACTATCGGAAACCAACTTGAAATTATTATCATGGATTCAATGTCCACGGACGGAAGCCGTGAAATCGCCCGCAGGTATGACGCTAAAGTCATTGATATCCCATATGGCACTTTCAATCATGGATTGACGAGAAATTTCGGTGTACAGCAAGCCGGTGGTGATCTTATATATCTGACCGTTCAGGATGCCTGGGCCCCAGCAAATGATATGATTGAAAAAATGGCGAAACATTTTGATGACCCGGCAGTAATGGGAGTTGTGGGTCACCAGGCTGTACCTCATGAAAAAGATAAAAATCCAATGTTATGGTACAGGCCCTGGTCTGCACCCCAGGTGACGGAAAGAGTTGTTACCAATATGGAGGCTTTTAGAAATTTGCCGGTAAATAAACAGCAATCATTAATAGCATGGGACGATGTTGTTTCTATGTATCGAAAAAGCGCCCTGGTTGAACAACCTTTTGTAAAAACGGAATTTACCGAAGACTGGGTATGGAGCTATCAGGCGTTATTAAAAGGCTGGAAGTTGCTGCACGACTCTTCCCTGGTTGTTTATCATTATCATCACCAGACTTATCATTATGCCTATAGTATAGCTTATACAAAAAACTATCATTTTTATAAATTTTTCAAATACAAACCTGCCCTTCCTTCTTTGGTTATGCCAATGATTAAAGCAACTTATCATTTGGTGAAAAACAAAGAGTTATCCCTTAAAGAAAAAGTATACTGGATCATGCACAATGGTGCAGGCAGGATGGCAAATTATTTTTCCACCATTAATTTTTTGTTCAGGTTTAAAACAGGAGGTGAAAAAGCCCTTGAAAAAGGTTATAACAGGTATTGTAAAACGATTCCCCAGGGAAAGCAAAAAGAAATGAGGTAACAATCAAAGTACAATGATTTTCCTGGTTCGGGTAATTGGTGTAGTTCGTGTTTTATAATTCGTGTACCTAATAATATAATTATGGTGTTATCTGTCGTTTCGCCGGTTTATAAAGCAGAGAAAATCGTGGACGAGTTGATCAGGAGAATTCATGATTCTGTTTCATCCATAACAAAGAATTATGAAATCATCCTCGTAGAAGATGGAGGGGACGATGGCTCATGGGAAAAAATCGAAAAGCATAGTATAAGGGATAACCGTGTAAAAGGAATTAAGCTGAGCAGAAATTTTGGTCAGCATAATGCCATTACTGCAGGCCTGGATAATTGTAAAGGAGATTGGATAGTGGTTATGGATTGCGATTTGCAGGACAGGCCGGAAGAAATACCCCGCCTTTACGAGGAAGCCGTCAAAGGATATGATATCGTTTATGCCAAAAGAAGACAAAGACATGATTCTTTTTTCAAAAAGATATATTCTGCGTTGTTCTATAAATTTTTTGCATGGTTATCAGGCGTACCCCAGGACGGTACAATTGCAAATTTTGGTATTTATTCCCGGGGAGTTATACATGCGGTGAACAAGCTTAGGGAGCCTCTCCGATCCTTTGCAACAATGATAAAATGGGTCGGTTTTTCATCCACCGCCATTTATGTAGAACATGCAGACCGATATGAAGGAAAATCAACTTATACTTTTAAAAAGCTCCTTCATCTTGCACTGGATATATCATTGTCATTTTCTGACAGGCCTTTACGAATGACGGTAAAGCTTGGAATAATAATATCATGCAGTTCCGTACTCTATGGAGTATATACCCTTTACAGTTATTTTATGGGCCGGATAACAGAGCCGGGTTTTACAAGTTTGATTCTTTCCATTTGGTTTTTATCAGGATTGATCATCTTCATACTGGGAGTAATCGGTTTGTACCTGGGCAAAATATTTGATGGCATAAAGGACAGGCCATTGTATATAATTGAAAAAAAATATGATTGAAAAATTACAATGGGACACAGATTTTTTTGGCTACGACGTGGGACAGGTAATATTTACTGATGATGTAAAAATCGATGATATATTAAAGGAGGCGGAAAAATTTAAATTGGTGTACCTGGTTTCGGGGCAGGAAATTAATTATAAACCTGTTAGATTACAATTGGTTGATATTAAAACAAAGCTAACCAAAGAAGTATCGATTAAAGAAGATTGTCTTACAAATAATATAGCTGAATACGACGGTAATAATGATGAACAGTTAATACAGCTTGCTCTCCAAAGCGGTATTTATTCGAGATTTAAAAAGGATCAAAATTTCAAACACAATGAATATGAAAGACTTTATTTGAGATGGATAACACTTAGTATCAATAAAACCTTAGCAGATAATGTAATAGTGTATAAAGAAAAGGACTGCTATAGGGGCTTTATAACAGTAAGGGTAAAAGGTGATTTTCCAACGATAGGATTAATTGCAGTAGAGGAACAAAGCAGGGGTAAAGGTATCGGGCGTTCATTATTGCATTATGTAAATAATATTATTAAAAAAATGGAATTACATAAAATTGAGGTGACTACTCAATTTGAAAACAAGCCTTCATTAAGGCTATATGAAAGTGCCGGGTATAAAATAGTCTCAAAAAGATATATATATCATATATGGAATTAAAGTCTATTCCGTTTAATAAACCCTATTTGTCTGGTAAAGAATCAGAATATATCATAAATGCAGTTGAATCCGGCAAAATTTCAGGAAATGGAATGTTCACCAGGAAGTGTCATTCTTTTTTTGAAAATACATTTGGTTTTAAAAAGTGCCTTCTGACAACATCCTGTACAGATGCCCTGGAAATGGCAGCCATATTAATTGACACCCGGGCAGGGGATGAAGTTATTATACCTTCTTATACTTTTGTATCCACAGCTAATGCTTTTGTTCTTCGTGGAGCTAAAATTATTTTTTGTGATTCCTCTCCCGAAAGCCCGAATATGGATACCGCTTTAATTGAAACTCTGATAACCGATAAAACAAAAGCGATTGTGGCTGTGCACTATGCCGGTATTGCGTGTAACATGGATGCTATTTTGCAGCTTGCGGATAAGTATGGATTATTTGTTATAGAAGATGCCGCCCAGGCCATTGATGGTTATTATAAGGATAGAAGACTCGGAAGCATCGGGCACCTGGCAACTTTCAGTTTTCACGAAACAAAAAACATACAGGCAGGAGAGGGAGGGATGCTGGTGATCAATGATGAAAGGTTTATAAAAAGAGCGGAGATCATTTGGGAAAAAGGTACCAACCGCTCAGCATTTTTCAGGGGTGAGGTAGATAAATATAGCTGGGTCGATATAGGCAGTTCTTTTTTACCATCGGATATTACTGCAGCGTTTTTATATGCCCAGCTGGAGAACCTGGAAAAAATACAACAAAAAAGAAAACTAATATGGAGAAGGTATTATAAAAGTTTTAAGACATTGGAAGAACAAGGGCTTCTTAAATTGCATGCAATACCGGGATTTGCCACTAATAATGCCCATATGTTTTACATTATTTGTAACACCGCAGAAGAACGATCAGGGTTAATAAAAAAATTAAAAGAGCATCAGATTTTAGCGGTATTTCATTACTTATCGCTACACAATTCCGCCTTTTATAAAGAACAGCATGATCAAAGAGTGTTGCCCTGGAGCGATTTTTATTCAGCACAACTGGTAAGGCTGCCGTTTTATTATGAATTAAACCCGGAGGAACAGGATAGGATCATTTATTCCGTTTTTCAATATTTTTTACAAAGCCCAAAGAATGTTTTATGAACCCTCTAATAGTGAAGACGATTTAATGGTTAGCAGCATTAGAATATATATTTATGCCTGAATATAAATTAATTGATGGATTTAAATGTTATGCACCTGAACTGGCAAATGAAAATGGAGATTTTGATTCGGAAAGTTTTGATTATTTGTATTCCATAGAAAATACTAACTTCTGGTTTGTTTCCCGGAACATTGTTATTAAATCATTGGTAAAAAAATATGTTAGTGAACAAATTACAAAAAAAACTAAGTTTCTGGAAATTGGTTGTGGTACGGGTTACGTTTTGAAAGGGTTATCCGAATTTTCATTTTTAGAATTGGAAGGTGCTGAAATATATCTCAACGGTCTTAAGTATGCAAGAACCAGATTACCTGGTATTAATTTAATTCAATTGGATGCAACTAAACTGCCTTTTAAAAATGAATTCAGTGCAATAGGGGCATTTGATGTATTGGAGCATATCAGCGAAGATGAATTGGTAATTGAGAAAATTTATGATGCGTTAAAAATCGGTTGCTATTTTTTTATCAGTGTACCACAATTTATGTGGATGTGGAGCAGAACTGATGATTACGCATGTCATAAAAGACGGTATAATAAAAAGGAGCTTTTAAAAAAACTTAGGGCAAAGGGTTTTAAAATAGAATATGTTACTTCTTTCATGTTTACACTTTTCCCGCTCATGATTCTTTCGCGTCTTTTCTCAGGCAGGGAAAAAATAGTAATGGGCAATAGTAATAAGAAAGCGCCTGAACTTAATTTAAATCCTTTGCTAAATTCAATTTTAAAATTTATCATGAAACTTGATGAGTTGCTGATAGGGTGTAAAGTTTCTTTGCCCTTTGGAGGGAGTCTTATTGTGGTAGCGAAAAAACTTAACCGCGATGAATATTAAAAGCGCTTGTTATTATTTTATTTTTTCCCTTACCCTAATCTTATTAATTGGTTATATTTTAATTGCTCTCAATAACCGCTACCAGTTCGATGATTTTGGCTTATACTGCCTTGTAAGGGAGAATGGATTCTGGAAAGCGTTTCAAATTAATTTTTTTTACTGGGAAACTACTCTTAATACTATAATACTTTTTAGTTTATTAAAATGGATAAACCTGTTCCCTCCTTATGTTTACAGCTTTGTTATTTTACTGATCAATACTTACTGTTTTTTTTTATTATTGAAAACAATCGTTAAGCATTATGCTGTTAAGATGAGTTCACGGGATACACTATTAATTTCTGCTCTGGTTATTGCGCTCACTTACTTTTCCTGCAGGGCTATGGGCAATGCCGTTTATTGGGTTACAGGCCAGATCTTTTATTGCCTCTTCCTTTCTTATTTATTTTTAGCATTGCATTTCTGGATAAAGAAAAAACTCCTGCTGGCCTCTGTCTTTATGTTTTTGTTTGCTCACACCAGGATAAATTATGATGCAATATTTCTTGGTTTATATGCCAGCTACTTCCTGTTTTATTGGTACACCAATAAAAAGATCATATTGAACTGGAAATCACAAATACCGTTTTTATTCTTTTTGGTGGGGCTAATTACATATGTAATAATTCCGGGCAATTATAGAAGACTGGATTCAATTCATGTAGCCGGGCCGGAACAGCCTCTATCTGTAATTCTGATAATGAAAGGCTGGATATCTGCTTTTAAACACCTGGCGGGAATTTTACTTTCCAATTGGAAGCAATTGATCATTTTGCCCGTCGGCCTGCTTTTAGGTTTGTACCTGGGTGATAATTTAAATTTAAAAAAACTCATCATTCCCCGCCTGTTAATTTATTGCTCATTGGCATTTATGATATCCTATATCGGCCAATCTACGGTGGTCTATATTGCCATAAAAACGCCGGTAGGTTATGGCAGGATCTTTTTCCTGCTGGAAATGTTGTTGTTTATTTTGATCTTATTGTACGGCATCTATTTTGGAATTTTGTTACAATCATTCCTGGCTCCTAAAATTATTGTTCCTTTAATTTATGCAATGTCCATTACGATCCTTTTAGCGGTGGGTTTCGATCATTATAAAAATTACCGGATAGCGACGGTTTTTGCAAAGGCATACGACAAAAGAATACAACACCTTAAGCAAATGAAACAAATGCTTAGGAAAGAGAATGTTTATTTAACTGCTTTACCAAATTCGGGCGTATTGGAATTTGAAGAGATATCTCCTGAAACAGATAATACGGGTATATTACCGGATAATAATGCTGTTTATGTGCGGTACTACCAGTTACCTTTTAAGATATACCTGGCAAAATGACGGATCCTGTGCTGGTCAGTGTTTTAATGACGGCTTACAATCGTGAAAAATATATTGCGGAATCAATAGAAAGTGTAATCGCATCAACTTACAAAAATTTTGAATTAATTATATCGGATGATTGTTCAAATGATAATACAGTATCCATAGCCCGGAGCTATGAAGCAAAAGATAGCAGGATAAAAGTATATGTTAATGATAAAAATTTAGGGGATTATAAAAACAGGAATAAAGCTGCATCGTACGCAATTGGAAAATATATAAAGTACCTGGATTCCGATGATATTTTTTATCCATGGGGCTTGCAGGCAATGGTTTATTGTATGGAAGAGAATCCGTCAGCAGCGTTAGGCCTGGCTACACATAGTTTTATACATAAAAAATTCCCGTTTATGTTGTGTCCTGAAGAAGCATACAAACTATATTTTTTTAAAAATTTAGTTTTAACAACCGGACCGACCGATGCTATCATCCGTCGGGATATTTTTGAAAGTTTGAAAGGATTTAGTGGCAAAAAATATATAGGTGATACGGAGTTTTGGCTGAAGATAACGCAAAAAAATACACTGTTGTGTATGCCTGCAAATTTGGTTTTTTGGCGAATTCACGATGATCAGCAAATTGTTTTAGAACGAAAAACCAATGAAATTGAAGCGGAGAGACACGCATTACACATTCATTTTTTACAATCAGAAGATTGCCCGTTGTCAAAAGAAGTTGCTGCTATAGCAATCAGGAATTTAAAAAGTATAAAATGCCGGAATGTAATTAGAGCCTTCCTGAATGGAAAATTTTCCGAATCAACCGCAAAGAAAAGGATGCTTAATTTAAGGACCATAGACTTCTTCAGATCATTTAAAAAAAATGTTGTACCGCCCATAAATATATTAAAAAATTTATAGTACATCTTTTAGAAAAAACAATTATGCACATACTTAAAAGAGTTTTTTCTTACGTTACGGGATATTGGATACATAAGATTTCATCCTTACCGGTTGGAGCGAATCTTTTTATAGATATTCATAAACGAATGAACTATGGGCCGCTCACTACTATGTTTGATGTGGGGGCAAATATTGGACAGACTTGTGAATGGTTCAGATATAATGAGGGTAATGCGAAAATATATTGCTTTGAGCCCGTAGCAGAAACTTACCGGCAATTGAAGAATAAGGCAGGCGATGATAAAAATTGTGTTTTCGAAAATATTGCTTTTGGAGAAGTTCCGGGTGAAAAGTGTATAAAGGTCTACGATGAATATTCTTTTTTAAATTCGCTAAAAGAAGAATTAATGAACCAGGACAGCAACGCAAGAGAAGAAATAATAAAGATTGATACTGTGGATAATTATTGTTCCATTAAAGGAATCACCAAAATAGATCTCCTGAAAATTGATACCGAGGGCTATGAACTAAATGTTCTTACCGGGGCAAAACAAATGTTGAGTAATGCAAGCATCTCTTTTATTTATTGCGAAGTGGGATTTTTAAAAAGGGAGAAGCGTCATACAAATTTTGGTGATCTTACTGAATGGCTGGCAGAAAAAAATTACCATTTCGTTGGATTATACGAACTCAGTTTACATGCCTGGAAACAAAATAGTTATTTTGGTAATGCTTTGTATGTTTATAAAGATATTTATAAATAAAATAAATAGTACGACAATTTATTGTTGGCGGTAAGATAAAAGAAACTTACTGTGACAAAATTAAAAGGTTAAAGCGCAGCTGAAAGATGTCTTACATCTTTTGCGGAGTTCATTATTACCGAAGTCAATAGTGCCAAAATACGGCAAGACGATGCAGCTTCAGCTTCAGCCTCACTTAATATCCCAATACGGCAATGCAGCATATTCACACAACAGCGGTAAATTGAATAGAAGAGATATCAATAATATTATAAAGAATTTGGTACCGGTGTCATCATCTGTAATTGGAGCTCCCAGGAATATTGCAAATATGAATGCGTATTTGCAAGCCAGGCCCTTGGCAGGATCTATTAATTTTTATGACGATTTTGATTTTGCAAATGAAATTAGTGTTCTCCCTGCTTTTTTTAAATCGCACCATTCAGTTTGTAAGCATTCATCATTTGCAGCCAGGTTAAATTCTTCCAGGGTTTGGGGCAGAAATGGAGCCGTAATAGGTTCCGGTGATTATTTTATCGAAGATGTCTCAAGGGAATTTAATAAAGGAATGAATATAGAACACTCCGTTTATTATACTATCAAACAGGTTAAAAGTAAATTCCTCAATGGTAATGTAGCTGTAATAGGGACTGCAGGTGCAAATATATATTATCACTGGATGTTGGATATTCTGCCACGCCTCGCTTTGATTTCTAAAATTACTTCACTTGATGCTGTTGATTATTTTGTAACTGAGTTTAAGCAATTGCCTTTTCAAATAGAGACCTTACATAAAATGGGAGTACCGGTGCATAAAATAATCCCCTCCAATGAAAATTGGAATTTTCATATTAAAGCAGCATCCTTACTGGTTCCGTCTCTTGCCGGCCCTATTGACCAGCCTGGGTGGTTCCAGGTAAATTTTTTGCGGACATTGTTCAGTGATTGTTTAAGCAGTCAAAGCCCATTCAGAAAATTGTATATCAGCAGGAAAAAGGTGGGAAGAAGGGAAATTGTTAATGAAACTGAATTAACAGGTTGTTTACTAAAGCACAATTTTGAAATCATACATTGTGAAGAAATGAAAGTAGCGGAGCAGGCGAAATTATTTTCGGAAGCTGTCATTGTCATAGGTTCACATGGAAGTGCATTTACAAATCTTGCCTTTTGTAAGCCCGGTACCATCGTAATTGATATTTTCAATGATTCTCATATCAATCCCTGTTTTTGGTTTATTTCAAGGATACTTAACCTGGATTATCATTATTTATCCGGCACCTCAAAGCCAATTGACAACAATCTCAAAAACGATTGTACCCTGGTCGATATTATAGAATTGCAAAGAACCATGCAAAAAATTGGATTGTCCGGGTTGGCGATATGAAAGTTCCTGTTATGAATGCCCGGCTAAAGTTATTTAAATACGTTCAGCCCTTTTGCGGTAGCGGGTTCAAGTTCCCCTCTCTCCCGATAGCTATCGCATTGGCGCCAAGTTAGTTTCGATCTTTTTTGTCTGTGATTGAATATGGACAATGGTTTCGTAGAGTTTGTTGATTAGTGAACAAATGAAAATGTGGAAGGACAAATGCTTATTAAAGATTAGAAGCACCGCTCCCTCTCGCTTTGGAGAGGGAGAAGGAGGGTGAGGTCAAACGGAGACTAAATAGTGGTATTGATTAGTGAAATAAATTAAAGATCAATTCCGATAAAGGTTTGATAAAGGAAGATAGAACCTTAACTTGACGCGAATGCGATAGCTATCGGGATGGAGTGTGATATAATCGGCGATCATTTTTCGCTTCATTGAACTGGAAAAATAAAATATTGATATCAATGGAATTTCTCCAGTTAAATAAAATGGAATATAAAAAAGAAGCAGAGTATGCAAAAAAGCGCCACAAGACTGCAGAGTCAGGCTCCCCTCTCCCTGCCCGTCCGGTCAGGCGGGCTTCGGAGAGGGGCTGGGGGTGAGGTCAAACGAGGTAACAATTTGAACGCGAAAAAGATTAATATTTTTCCAGCTCTATAGTAAAAGTTGGGTATAAATTCAAACCCGGCAGGTTCAACGACTATTTTTATCTTAAACTTACTCTAACAGTTTTAGACAGACATGAATTCTCCCTTAGTAAGTGTTTTAATGACAGCTTATAACCGTGAAAAGTATATTGCAGAAGCTATTGAAAGTGTACTGGCATCAACTTATACAAATTTTGAATTGATCATTGTTGATGATTGTTCCGCAGATAACACTACGACAATTGCAAAACAATACGAAACAAAAGATAACCGGATAAAAGTATATGTAAATGAAAAAAATTTGGGCGATTATCCAAACAGGAACAAAGCCGCCGGCTATGCAAAAGGCAAATATTTAAAATACGTTGATTCAGATGACAAGCTATACCCTGAAGGCCTGAATTATTGCGTTCAAAGTATGGAGAATTTTAAAAATGCCGACTGGGCAATTATTTATCCTATAGAAATTGAAAAGGAATTTTTGCTTGACCCGTACAATGCCATTGGATCTCATTTCTTTAATGAACCATATTTAAAGGCGGGGCCTGGTACTACTATAATTAAGAAGGATTTTTTTTTAAAAATCGGTATGTACCCAACTTCCTATGGTCCTGCCAATGATATGTATTTCAATTTACATGCCGCGTCAAAAGGTACTGTTCTCGTATTAAAAGATAATTTTTTGTTTTACAGGCGTCATGATGAACAGGAGCAAGCCAATCAATTTACCTACCTGTACAATTATTGTAAATACCTGAAAGATGCGCTGGAAAATTTAAATTTACCCTTAACCGATAAACAAATAAACTGGCTTCAAAAAAAAAGGAAACGCAGATTTGCTGTAAATATTACCAAATATTTTTTGAAAACCGGCAATATGCAAAAAACGAAGGAAGCGGTTATAAAAGCAGATTTTTCCTTTAAAGATTTTCTAACAGGAATATTTCATTTTGATGGTCATCCCGGGAAATTTTTATATACAAAAAGCAAACCCTTTGAGAATGTTGAGAAACCCGTGTATAGAAACACTTCAAATACTCCATTGGTATCTGTTTGTATACCGTCTTATAACAGCGAAAAATATATAGGAGAAACAATCTCATGTTTATTAAAACAAACATATAAAAATATTGAAATTATCGTGGTTGATGATGGCTCAACAGACAAAACAGAAAATATATTAAAGGATATAGGGGATAAAAGATTTAAATATATTATTCAGTCGAATAAGGGCGCATCTGCAGCAAGGAATAATGCCTATGATCTGAGTTCCGGGGAATACATAAAATTTATGGATGCGGATGACCTGATAAATCCCGGATGCATTGAAACCCAATTAATGAAGATAAGAGGCAACGCGGATTGTATAGCCTCGGCAAAATGGGGCAGGTTTTATGCAGGGGATCTTTCTGATTTTAAATTAGCTCCCGAAAAAGTCTGGAATGACCTGCCAGGGATTGACTGGCTGGTAAATTCTTTAATAGATGCCGGTAGTAACATGGTGCAGCCCGGGATATTTCTTATTCCGAGGAATATTATTGAAAAGTCCGGGCGGTGGAATGAAGAATTAAGTTTAATTGATGATTTTGAATTTATGGTAAGGGTACTATCAAACAGTGTATATGTGTTCTTTTGTGATGAGGCGGTGTTAATGTACAGGAGTGGGTTAACCGGTAACCTTTCAGGAAAAAGAACCGGTAAACACATGCAATCGGCATTCAATTCTTTGAATTTGGGTATTGAAAGAATACTGGAAATTAAAAACGATTCACGAAGTAGGCTTGCATGTGCCAATACCTATCAAAGCTGGGCTTATCAATTCTATCCTTATCACGAGGAACTCTGTAAAAAAA
>JGI24806J26614_1000087_pt1 | contig 18147 bp, 19 predicted proteins | sample Kansoi200umMDA_FD_26614 | JGI IMG/M metagenome (IMG submission 26614)
CTTGATATCTATCTCATTTCTGACATTGGTTATGAATATGCTATCAGTATCTCCGTAGATTATATCAAAATTATAGACTTCTTTTGCAACATGCTGCATATACTTCAAAGCTTCTCTTCCGAATGCTGTGGTCAGTTCCGCAACCCTGTAATCACCATATTGAAAGAAGTTGGCACCAAACAATCCATAGCACCCATTAATAAGATTTTTCAGAGCTAATTGCATTGACTCGTTACCAAGTTCCTGTTGTCTGAACCGCTCTTCACGAAATTGCTCTAATAATCGAGGAATTATTCCTCTATAGTTGGGAATCTTGCATACCCAATACCTTTGTCTCTTTTCTTCATCTGGAAGATTACTGTTTATTGAATCCATAACTTGATCTCGGACATATGCTTCAGGGTCGTCCTTGCAACAATTACAATTAACGGTCTCAAAGCTTATGTTATTAGTAATCATCATCGAGGGGTAAAGTGATTTTACGTCCAGAACATAGACAGGTTTCTTGTCATAAAAGGCTACTTTTGGATCTATTACGTAACCACCAGAATATCTCCTCTTTGAAATTTGCTTGTAAATTGGTATACATGTACCATTAATTATTGCATCGTCAATCATTCTGGTCCACCACGTGGAGATTTCGGTGTGACAAACTTTGTCAAAAGATATATTCGTAATACGGGAGATAGCATTCATTGTATCTAGCAATTTGAAATTTTCATGTTGCGAAAGCTTCATTACAAGCCTTGCATCTTGAGCCACGTATTCGAGCTGCTTTTGTTTAGTCATTTTCTGAATTTCGATTCCGTCAAGGTTTCCGTACTTACCTTCCCCTAGAATTGCTTTAGAGACGCTGTCAAGACTTAGATCCTTGTATTTATTATGATATATCATGAATCTTATGAATGGCTTTTTGTATACTCTGAAAAGATCAATATGATAGTAGTAAGAATGGTTGTTCAGGCTTGCATAATAGGGAGATATTTTGCAAGATTGGAAATCGTATCCCTGAACATACGGATTGCCTCTCCGGTCAAATATAATAATTGATGGAATATTGTAGTATTTGCATACTGTGTCTAGTACTTTCAGATCAGAGTCCTTACCCTTCCATGCACCATCTTCTTTCTGAATTCTAACTCCCTTGCTATACCATCCAATAGTAAGCTGAAATTGAAGTATTTCATTCATGAACCATGTTACAAGCTCTTTTTCTGGTTCAGGAGATCTGAAATCTGTTATGTGTCTGGCTAGTATCTTTCCCTTACTGTCTACAATAGATGCTGCATAAATTGTATATGGCTTATTCGTATTTTCAGGATTAAATCTCCACTCTAAATCTATCGCAGCATAAGGAGCCTCCAATAAGACATTCCTTAAATTCGTTGGAGTACTAAGAATTGGCTTCATTATGAAGCGCCTCCATTAGAATCTAAATCCTCTTGAATTGATTTTTTCCATTTGACAAGAAGCTGCGGTTGTCCCTGAATAGTTCTCTTACTTTTCGATTTTCTCTCTGCGTTAACTTGTCACCAATGTAGTTTCTAACTCTCCCGTTGTTTTCGTGTAGAATTCGGAGCAATTCAGAAACGGAGGCGACGGGGCCAAGGTAAGCTTTAATTTCATTCAACATTAACGTGAGTACATAAATTTTTTCCGTGTTTTCAGAAATTTTTGCATTCTTACAACTCTCGTCTTGTTTGTTGTCTTGTAAGGAGTTAGTTCCCCGAGAATAATATCTCCCCTTCAGAGATTTATCGTGTTTTTCTAATAAATGTAGTCTTTTATCATGAGTACTGGAATTAATATCAAATGTTCCTTGACTAGGATTAACTTTCGTCCTTTTTTTAGTATCTAAATTATCGTCCGAACCGTCCGACCGTCCATGACCAGTGTCATTTCCTTTTACTCCTGTCAAAGATGTGGACGATGTGGACGATGTGGACGATATTTTGCGTATCTTAATAGTTCTAACTCTATTTCTGTCGGGGCTCTTTGCAAATTCTAAATCAATTCCTGCCTCCCTCAGTGTGTGTGCAATCTCATTTAGTCTTCTGCTTAATGCGTTCGGTGCTTTTGGCCACCAAGAGTTCCTTGTATTAATACCTATTGATGGCGCTAACGAATGCAAAATTTCCAAAAGTTTACTCGCAGTACCTTCGAAGCCCCATACGAAATTACCCTGTGGATCAATTTTGTCAAATTTGGCTGGCGTGACATCAACATAGTAAGTCAGACACGTTGCGACTTGGCTTGATTCAATGATCTGCTCGACTTGTATTTTTCTGTTATTTTGAAATGCCTTCAGAAAAGTACCATCTTTGTTACCCATGCTTCTTGAAATTATTTCACACCATTCAGCCCAGTCAGCCATTCTTGGAAGCTCGAGATCTAGTTTTTTATAGATCTTTTTCCATGCCAGTGCTTTGGTCAAGACATCAAATATGCAGCCAAGGAGTTGACGCCTCATCTCTTCGAATTCCTTTGAAATATCTACTATCTTACGCCTGTCTTTATCTTCTATACGCTTGAGCTCAAAAAATAGTGCCCTGTCTAATAAATCCGGTTTTGTTGCCTGGAAGGTTACTCAGAAAGGAAGAGAAACCGGAAGACTCCTTGTACAGAAAGCAAATTAGTACAATGATTGAAACGCTTCTAAAGAAGTTTTCCAAGGATTATGGATCAAAAATAATTGAAAATCCTCTAATAGAGGATACGATACAGAAGTTACTATTGAAGCAATCATTTTTGCATTTTGTAATGAAATCCACTAATTAGGGTGCTCGATATGCACCGTTTTTGATCAAGTTCTTGACCACACGTTGTTTGTTTGAACTATCTAATGTATTTATTGAACACATAAATTGATTTAACGCAGCTCGTAACTCAGCTATATCTCTTGAATTGCTAGTCTCCCTTTGCCGAAGATATGTAATCTCCTTTTCTTTTTCCTCCAACCTTGCCTCAAGATTTTTGCCAGTTGCGGTTAGAGTCGAATAATCTAGGAACGTCAAGTATCTCATACACTTTGTCGAATAGATTTCCCTAAAAACCATTCAGAATAGTCCTGGTTGACTTGATTACTAACTACACCTTTAGCAAATCTACGGAGGGAATGAAGGGTTATTTTTCTCCTTTTGTTAATCCCGCCATCCTTTCGTTGATCAAATCCAATTGTGTGCAGTACCTTTTCAAATTCAAACCATATTTTTGGATATAGGCCATTAGGGTTATTTGACGCCTGATAAACTGCGAATACTAAGTCTTCTTCATCAAATTGCCTTGGTCGTTCTGTATTCTTATATTTCCAATCAAGCCATTGCTTAAGGTGATAAGTCGCTTCGTTTGAAATATAAATATCTCTAGCAACGCGCGTCTTTGAGTATTCCTTCCTAATATGGATTTTAGTGGGTGATAGAGTAAAATCAATGTCCTTGTTTCTAATGGCCAAAGCTTCCGTGATTCGCATGGCACCGCTACCAAGGACAAGGAGTAATGGCTTTAGTCTTCTATTATTACATGATAGTAACATTTTTCTGATATCGGCAGCATCTAAGGGTTCTTCATCCTCGCGATAGATTTTTGGAACCTTTACCTTCTTCTTAAATTTTGATGGCATAATATCAATATCGTAATAGGCAAAATATGACCTTAAGGCAGCCAAATACAATGAAATGCTCTTAGGTGTAATCCCCGGTCTACTGGCCAAGATATACGATACGAAACCATCAAGAAGCTCATATACATTGATCCTTTTTTGTACCAATTGTTTAAGTATAGTTTGGGAATTGTAGACGGGTACTTCTGTTTAAGAAAACTCTCTAAATGGACCAATCCGCTAGAATATGACCTTCGTGATTTGATACTGGAACGGGCGATGCTGTCGAGAAAGTTCCGGACAGAAGAATTGGTTAGTCCCATATTTATTATGCCTAAATCCCTAAATTAGCTTTTACGGTATATCTAATATCTATTAAATTGAATCATAAAATATTTCAGACTTTTTTGGCATAATAGTATAGATGATTAATTTTATATTATTGCCAATAGACTTCCCGTGCGTTAATGTATTGTGTGATGATATAATTGGTTACTTTGGTCATGTACAATAACGAATTAAACTCGATATAGCCGCATACTATGAACGGGTCGGAAGAATAGATTTATTTATACAAAAAAAAGATAATGGTATCCTGGCATTATCCACGATAATAGCGATACTGTTCTAGCTTCGGGTAAGTGTATTGAGGAAGTCGCTGACCGAGAATGAACCAATCGTATTTTCTGCCCAGTTTTCACAGCCCAAAGTATTTTCATTTAGATTGTTGTAGCTGTCGTCTTTGTTCTCGTTCTCTATTTCACAATAGCTTTTGGCATTTACATCTTGATCTATGTGGGCACTATTGCAATTATTGTCATCATTATGTTTGCATTTTTTACCATCGTCATGGTCATTGTGATCATCTCCGTGAGCAAATACTGGAATAGCATATCCTCCCAAGCTTGTCAATAATGCGGCTGACAGTACCAGCATTACGACCAAATTCAGCCTATTCATTTTCCCAAAATTAGGCTGTTTTTCTGATTTATCTACACTACCACACTCTAATTGCTAAAAATCAAAATAATATTTTTTCATTAACATAACTTGGAATTTAATTGGGAAAAGTTGTACGTACTTTCTAGTTAGTAGATCCTCATAAAGTCATTCTGAAATGTCAATATAAGGCACAGAGCAAGCTATTGCACGTCATAGACTATGGTTAATAATAAATTTAATGACAGTTATAGCTCTCGGAGTGCATACTTACTGCTTACTTACTGCTACCGCCCTGATTTCCCCTTTGAACGCAATTGAATCTGAATCGAATTCAGATTTCCCATCCTATCAAAAGTGAGAATTACTAGCTGGAAAGTCGCATCTATTAACTCGCTGATCCTCGTTTTTTGATTTATCTATTTTTAACTAAATAAATAAATGCATTGATATGTACCCTCCAATTAGTAAGTCATATTGCATTATTGGGTAGGCTCATTCTGTCGTGCTAAAAACAATAACAATGATAAACCATTCTTTCCCATTGGGGTTACTTCGACATGTGATACTATAAAGATCGTCGATGACCTGGGAAATCAAATACCAGATAAATCGTGGATGCTTTATCTCTTGGAGCTTTTCAATATGCAAAATTTAGCCATGGAATTGAATCTAATATGTCAATTCGATAATCAGGACTACTTTGAAGCGATATTTCAGGGTGTTAATAGATATAGATTCAAAGAAGTATTACCAAAAGTCCACAACTCTTACATGCGTGTTATTATTATGGATAAGGTGAATAGGCAAATCAAATATATTTTAACGGATCAGAGCTCAAAACAGTCAGAAACTTATTCATTACCTATTTCCGATGCCAATTTTGATTATAAAGGCGCAAACCAATTTACAGGGATAGAATGGTGGAATAAGATGGGGTATTATCCCTACCCAGTTCGTTACCATGTTGAACTGTCACAAATAATGTTTGGTATAAACGAAAGTGATGATCCAGACTCCGTTACCTTTATGCCATATAATACTATGATGCCAAATAAAGATGAAAACAGTGCGAAATATCCTGTTTCCTTTCAGGATACGATGCTAAAAGACGGTTGTATTTGTTATTCAGTTCAACCAGGCGCCTGTGGTAATGGTATGCGGTTCAACTGTTAGAACTACTGCTAGTACTCACACAAGAGATAATTTCGAATCATATTTTTTCTAACTGTATCTGACACGAAATTTTGGTATCATGTAAAAAGTCTAAATTCTTATGACAAAGTATTATTACAGGTATCATTATGCAGGTATCTATTAGGTTAATTTTGAATGAATTCAAAGTTGCATTCATTCAATCATGGCTTGGTGGAAATAAAATGGTAAGACCTTATAATTCATAGGTCTGTTACCATCCAAGGACCTTCGCAGATGCTGCTGCTGCGTCATCCAACGCTTGCTTTGGTTCCTTCGTGCCATTGTAGACTTGTTCTATCGCTTGTCTTATGTTATCAGCAATCTGTGGGTATTCAGGTATACTGGGACGGTTTCTAGCAACTTTGAGCATACTGATCAATTCATCATAATACGGCGTAGATGCGTTCAAATCTTGCGCATAAGGGCCCTCGCCTATTGGTATCTGGGTGGGTAGATTTGAATGTGCAGCAAGGTATGGAGCAAGTATTCTGGGTTCTACTAATATCGTAAGTAATTCCCACGCAAGATCCTTGTGAATTGATGTATTGGGAATACCAAATTCCCATCCTCCCATTAAGCTGCTAGTTTGATAATTCTTATCAGGTATTGGAAACATTGGGATAAAACCAACTCTCTGTTCGAATTCATGTTTCTTTTCAGGAGAGGTTATGGGAAATCTTTCACTTATGTGGTGTTGCAATGCTTCAATCATAACTGCAAACTTTCTATCCAGAAACTCTATTCCCCAAAAATGGTTTTTCTGTGGTTTTATACCAGCATTTACCTGTTGTTTGAGAAATTCCAGTGCTCTAACTCCTTCACTGCTATTATACGCTGGAAACCAGTAATTACCTTTTGATGGATGTCCAGACTTCAATTCAACTATTTCTCCCCCCATAATCCAGAGATAGGGATACCACAGATCAGGAGAGTGGTTAGCGCCAGTTAGATGAATACCTTCGATTCCTCTAGGCGTGAGAACAGAGTTAAGTTTCTTAGCAGCTGTGATATATCCATCCCAAGTCTCCAGGGAATTAGGATTAATACCTGCTTCGCCCAATAAATCCTTCCAATACCAAATACCCCTGACATCGGTCCATGCCCATATTCCATATACATTACCCTGGTAAATACCACCATCCCAGTTTGCTTGATACCATTCAGAGGATCTACCCCAATCTTGTGTAAGGTTCGTAAGATCCGTTAGAAGCCCTTTCTGAGCAAATTCTCCTAGCCATATTTGATCTAGTGAAACCAGGTCAATTGGAGTCTGGTTGGTCAATGCTTTTAGCATCTGTAGTCTGGCCTGATCATATGGAAAAGTTGTGTAGTTTAATTGTATGTCTTCATCTGGATGTCTCGCTCTCAGTTCCTGTAGAGCAGGCAAAATCAAAGTATTCCATCTAGTAGGGTCACCTTGATCTTCAAGCATACCTACAAGTGTAATTTGCTTCTTTTGATCTGTAGATGTAGCAGCAAAACCAATAGACATTCCCGCCATGTTGATTACAAGCTCTATAATTACAAGAACGGCTATAATTTCGAACTTGCTACGCGGTTTTTGTGACATTATTCTATTCCTCTGTATTCAGTTGAAGTCAATATAAGAGCTTCTGAGCCCGCTTTAGGACTATTACTCTCGGTATGTTAAGAGTTGGTTTGACTCGTTTATCCATGGTCAATGTTACAAAGTTTTTCTCGAGAAATTATACACACTAGTCTACTGTATCCCTCGAGTGCCCATACCAAATTTGTTGTCTGCCAAACAGAGGCGCAGATGACATTACAGTAATAATTATCTCTTGATTTATTTTTTTAATAAATTTTGATAGTCTATGAAAATGGCACAAAGCTATATCACTAGTGATATGTAACTGGGACTAGTTCGTATTCTTAATATTTTTTAAGAGTTCATCAATTTTCCTAGGTACGTTTCCTATTCAATTGTTAGTGATTAGATGCAAAATATATGTATGTGTAATAACACATAGCTAGTATGTCTAAAGAGAACGGACAAGAATACATTAGAGTGGCAAGCAAAACTGACTTAAAGGATGGTACGCTGCTTAAGGTAGAAGTTAAAGGCAAGGAATTAGTATTGACCTTGGTTGATGGTAAGATTTATGCGATCGATAACGAATGTACTCATCAAGGCGGTCCACTGAATGAAGGCGAGCTTAACGGTTATGATTTAAAGTGTCCATGGCATTACGCTGTATTTGATGTTAGAGATGGTAGAGTATCGGACAGGACAGTATGGGCCACGAATTTAAATTCATATCCAGTGAAAATCGATGAAACTAACGGGGATGTATTAGTTAATCCTAATGGAAAAAAAGTCTAATTTCTCCACCATATAAGAGGCACAGTTTGATTCAATTTCATTCTTGAGTGAGCGTCCATAATGTTTCGCTCCTCATTAAAAGTATCAAGTCTTGTTGAATTCTAGTGCCAAAAACCTTTGTCTCGATTTTGAATGGATTGCGTTTGGATATATTATAATACCTTGTTCCTTTATGATGGTATTGAACTTCTACGTTGAATACTTTACAGCTTAGAATCTACACTCAAGGTATTCGTCGAATTCTATTAAGAACATGCTACAATACATACTATTTCTTTTATACATCAAAGAACAACTCAGCAAAAGTATCGTAAATTCAGTCGTCACTTAATCAAAAGCTAGTAATAATACTGCCAGCGAAATCAAGCTCCCCAAATGTTTCTTTATTTTATTTATTTATTTATTTGGCCATGGCTTGGGTTACTAGCTGAATATTCCTTTTGGTAGGAGCGGTATGTTAAATAAATTTATTCGTTCTTCAAATGGATTTGTAGAACTATTGTCTTTGATTTCTGAAGTGCTTCTTACATCCAAAGGATCGTAACCAGATGAGGTTACTCGAAAAATCAAATTCGTTTTTCCTGGCTCGGCTACTTCACCAGTTTTAAATGTATAGGACCCCTGCCCGTTGACATTAGTAGCTAGACTAAACTCTTTTGATTTCCCTGAAGGAAGTGTTACAATTCCCTTAATTTCGGCATTTGATACAGGTATATGAGACACAGCGTCAGATACAGTCAACGTAAATGTCTGAGGATCTCCAAGAAATACGGGATTTTTGTCCGCTTGGACTCTAATAGATAATTGTCTCATTTGTTCCTTAGCTGAGAGAACCATGTTTTCAGTTTGATTAGTTTTGGCAGCAGTTTCATTTTGCCCCGACTGTACAGACTGGTTGTTATTACTAGCACCGGAATCCACAACGCCGGTAAAGTTTACACTGTACCATTTAGTTAAATTAGTAGGACTGGCAAGACAAGAAATTTTCGAAGTTAATTTATTCTGCCCCTCTTTCATGTTGATATAATAAGCACCTTGATCTACAGTCCAAGATGAGTAATCACTTGGCGACCCCGGCTTAGTTGGCTGATATGGTTTTATATTGTTTAGAATAACTGTAACTTGGCAATTGCTTGTTAAGTTATCACTAGATATTCCCCTAAAAATGGTCTTGTTATCTAAAATATCTACTTGTTCTCCAACTGTTGGCGAGGTGATTTTCACAGTAGGCATTTTTACCAATTGAGCATGAACATCGTAAAGTGAGTTTGCATATAAGCTGAAATACGAAATAGTTAAAATGATAAGAATTAGAGTAACGAACTGCGAACTCATAGAATCAGATGACATACTTGAAATAAAAGAATAGCTAATTAAAATTCTGGCTGATTTTCTAATAATAATACTAATTTCTATCTGATGACTATTCAGTATGTTTTTATTAGACGTTAATTAATTTAGTAAAACTAAAATAAAAAACTGGTGGACTGCATATTGAGACGATTGAGGGGCTTCAACCAGTTGTGCATATGTTAGTCTCCATATCTATGGATGTATCATTTTCCGTAACATAATATACACGGATTTAATTTTATGCATCACTTCTTGGCATTTACTTATATTGACATCTCGTNAATAAATCCTACACCACAACGATAAGTATTGCCTAAGGAGAGCTAAGTAAGATCCCCTTTACAGTACTTGATACTCTCCGTTAATTTCTAGTTCACTTAATATGCTGCGACTGGTAGAAATGGCTCCAACCTATAATGTTTGAATTTGTCCAAGCTCTTACCGATTAAAAAGTATATAATATCCTATCTTGGATATCTTTACATAATTTAACTAACTTGGGGCCCCCTCTCCATAAGTAGAGCTACGGATTTTAACATTGTAAGGAATTGATATACATGTTGAATACCTCAGGGAGGGTTCGTGTTAGCGAATTTTAATTTGAATACAGAGTATATGATGTCCTTATCTATATTGGATATGGAGCAATCTAGGATTAATGGGACAATCTTCCCAGATGACGAAGATAAGGTTGTACTTAATTACCCTGTATTTTATATTGACTCAGTTCATAAAGAAAACAAAACAATGATTACAAGTACAGAAACTACCATTATTTTTACCGCACTTGAGAAGGTCATATTACAGGTAGAGCAAAGTGGACACTCAAAATCAGAAAAAGAAGAAATCAAGAAAATTCTGAGTGAATTTACGCACGATGTTAATACAAAGACTCTTGACATTATCATTTCTAACCTAAAAGAGAAATTCAAACAGTATTTCGACGCTGCTACACCTTATCTTCAATTGCTTTTTTCACACTTTTTGCGAATGTAATTTATTTAAAGCATACCAATTCCATAAATGAGTAACATATCTAATGATAAATGTTTTAATTGGACCTCTAACTTATCTTTGATTCCAGTAAGTTAATTATTGTTACTATATCACCATATGAGGATTGCACCGATGTCCTGTCAAAGACTACAATGATCGCATTGCAAAATGATAATTGCTTAATTATGTATAAGCTCTATCACTAATAAGTTTCATTGGCCAAAGTCATCATTCTTGCAGGACTCGTAATTAATTTGATCGCTTCAATGCTCATAGGTTACGGAAGAATATTTAGATCAAAAAAGATTATTCAGAAGGAGTCAAGGCATGAAGGTCCATAAAATGTTCACTAAGAATAACATAGACTCATTGAAACTCGCGTTGCTCAAGCAGGTGCAGCGTTGCTATCAATAGGTTTTCGCAGTACAGATTTATGGGTGCTTAGCGATAATAGATGCGCCGACCATAAGCGACTCAATATTTCGAATTCATTTGTACAGCTTGATTAGTAATCTTCACAGTTGCTTCCTCTAATGTCCCCTTGTTGTGAACTATAGTCTATAATTTTGTCAATGCCTTTACCGCAGTCAAAATAATCTGCTCCTGCGCCTCCTTCGAGCTGATCAGGACCACTACTTCCATACAGCTTGTCATTTCCTGCTAGCCCCATGATAATATCAGAATTAATTGTTCCATCAAGATTATCACTAATGTCTGTACCTGTAATTTCATCGCCCCACGTATTGTTCAAAAATACCATCAATACATTCAAAATGGTTACAAGTAAAATTGATGAGCAAACACTTAGCGTGAATCGCGATAAGCTTGTCAATTTCACTTGAATGTTAAATGATACTACGTTTAAGAGATGCTTAGCTTTAAACTGAATCATTTAAAAGTAGATGAATAGTAAGAATCAACACGTCATATTTCTAATCTTAATACTAGCCTATTAAATTCTTGGTTAGCATAATTGCGGCCTTGCTATATGTAAGAACCTAGCAACGATTCTATCTTTACATACTTACGAATCCGATCATGAAATGAAGAATAGAATTGAGTTTTGTTTTGCCATGCTATCTTGCACACAGTCATTTCCGCCAGGGGTTAAACGTAGAAATAAACTCACATAGTCAACTATAACTGATGATAAACATTTTGAGCACGGGTACGATAAAGGATAATTTATTATGTATATATTGCCAACGATAGGGCTGGCCATTTGTGAATCAAATTTGACATGATTGTCGGATTCGTTTGGGTTTGAGTAAACGTTTGGAGTCACGTTAAATAATAAATTTAAACCTTTTAAGCCCTACAAAATTTTTCACGAAGAATCACATAAAACATGACTTATACGTTTACCTCGAATACCTTATGCGCCTTATGCGTTACGACTCTGAATCTACAAACTTAATTAGTAAATATTTAAACAGTCATTAAGATTTCGAGGACAAACAATTAAGGGTCATACTTATCGAATGTATTGTCCATACTGTGGTACTAGGTCGATTGAACCAGCTTATTTAATCTTCGGTTGAATATGGAGTAGATAAAATATGGAATAGGTTAAAAAAAATGACTATTCCCCCTCGGAAAATTGTGGCAGAAAAACAATCTATCTTATCAATTCAGTGTTCAAAAGAGTAAGAGGAAGCTCTCCCCTAGACATTCTAGCAATATCTACAGAGACTATACTAGCAGTTGCCTCTACCGCCTCATTTGTCCAACCTGCAGTATGTGGCGTTAGTACAAAGTTATCAAGTTGCAGGAGCTCATCATCGTCCTTAGTTGGTGGTTCATTCCAATGAAAAGAACTTTGGAACTATTCAAAGAGACAGGGCTAATGAAATGCTAAATTGGGCAAATAGATTGAAAGAAGTTCAACAGTATGAAAAAGACGTTGAATTTGCTATGGTAGCTGCAAACAATCATTATGCTGGTTTTGGACCTGAAACCACCAATGTGTTGAGAGAAATTCTGGGATTGAGAAGAGTTGAATGGGGAGATGATATAGAAATATCAACAAAAGTTGAATTTGAACAGGTAAATAGTCGTAGGGTAACTTCTGTGAAGCAAACGTCATTGACAGACTATTTTCCTAAAATAAGATAATTGTTCAAAGTTCTGAATTGCCACTTCTTCTGATATGTATGCCTTAGTCTTCTGTTGCAACAATAATTCCAATAATTCCACATCTATACAGTCAATTTAGGACTCGCAGTTAAGACTTCTCCTACATTGCCCCAATCAAAAAGGAGTGAAGAAATACAGGAGTGATGAAGAGATTACGCTAGATGTGACTCACCGAAAGAGTTTAAGTACTCATCATCACAGTTGAAATTATTGTCTGAAAGTAGAACTAAGATAATTATTGATTCATTGAATCATTATCATAATCGTCTGCTAAAACTATCTGAAGAAGAAGAAATCCCGCACATCATACGGAACGACATAATTACTGATATAGCAATGCCAAGCATATGAAAGATGAAATTCATGCAAACGGTCTAACTCATACAGTCAATGACGAGGGGTTAAGGTTTCTGGATATTCCGAAGAATAGAAAGACAATCATTTCAGCTTTCAAGTGCTACGTTTCTGACCTTGAATTGGCAGCCTCCGACATAGATAAGAAGTTAGGCAATATTACTTTAGCTTCGGACTCTATAAAGGAGGAGGTTGAACTTTTAAAAAACGCAATTGTGGATTTTTCAAAGTAATTTAGTGCCAAGTTACACTAACTAGTAATATTTTTCCTCTTTGAGGTGTCTAGACTCTGCAAGTTCAGATTAATTCAGTTACTAACTGAAATGCTCTAAAATTAGTGGTCCGTTAATCATTAAGTCACTCTTCGTCATCAGTATCGTTAGCATCGGGGTCAAAATCGTTATCTATCCAAGCCTTCTCTTGAGCAGCTCGGTCACAGGTGTAACCAGTATAAAATTCACTTATTTCTTCTTTTTCAACTAAATTAACGGTAATATCCCCGTTTGGATTTGAATCACAATAATCCAATATATCGTTAAGTGTACTTTCCCTTGGAGCACTACTAAGGTCTTCAAGAAAATCAGCATTAGTAAATCCCACAGACAGAACAGGCAATAAAGCACTGAATACAATCAAAATAGGTAGCATGAACTGGATAGGCCTTCGTTTCTATTAAGTCTTCAAGTGTTTGAGAACGGACAGGGAATTCATCAATCATTGTAACTATATAGAAAACTCTTATATAATTAATATCAGTAATTATTATAGATGAACACTCTCATGAGGTGTCAAGTTTGTGGTAATCGTACTCATGAATTACGAAGTTGGTATGACAAGATGGTTTGTCATAGATGTTATAGAATAAGACCAGAAATTGTATTAGAAGCATCGTGAAGGTAGCAGTCTTGAGTTCCTTAAAAATGGACGGTCTTTCGAGCAAAGTATTTGGCATTGGTATCATTGCTTTGTTCTTGATTGTTTTCCTTGCAGGAATGAAGTTAGCCTTTGGACAAATGGACCAAGACAAGTTAGATGCGATAGATAACTTGACCAAATCACTAGTAATAGTATGTTCTAGTCTTGGTGAAGTTGATACCAATCACATGATACTATGTGACAACTTACTGGAGACAGTTGACAATCAGTGTGAAGAGGCATACTTTAAATTCTGCTTAGCTGACGTGTTCGGTGAACAACGATAAGATAAGGGATGTAAACCCTCCATATGATATGATAAGTAACTGAAATACTGGAAGGAATGCCTTATTTTTCATTTACGAAATTGCTGGTAAAGGATTGAATTTTACTCAGAATAGAGAAGGAGGAGGGAATGTCCGAGTATCCTAACGCCCATAATTACGACTAACTGTAAGGTACAAGTCTCGTTCTTTGACATAAATAACAAGCATATTGTTCCCACCATTAGTATAAAACTTTAGATTTGTGATATCCTTAGAGTCTATCATGTCGAACTTGAAGCAATGCGAGCTGGTCTGAGAGGCTATTGTTTCCATGGCAGTGATTATATAGTTATATTTAAATGTATTACTGAGATTTGTTAATTTCTTTGACTACTTCTTGCATGTATTCTGCAACGTCGTTTTCATCAAATGTTGACTCTATGCCGGTCTTCTCCTCGGTTTGTAGTAGCTTAGACCTTATTAATTCCTTCACCTTATTTTCCAACTCTTTTTCATTTTCCATTGATGCAATGGAATGTATCAGCTTTCCCTCCGTCCTCGCAAAACGCCTCATAGTGTTTCGCAGCTCTAAATCACTAGACACGGAAATTGATGATGTATACACGCCTAGCACGACCAAGTATGCTGATATTCCCATTATAGTAACTGTGGCAAGTCCAAACGGGGGATAAGGGGTGATGGACATTAATATTGCTTGATTGCAAGTGAAAAGAAGTAGGAATCCAAATCCTGAAATAATAAAGTAGAACCTAATGTTACTCTTTGAGGTTACTCTTGCTATCGCCCAGAACTGAAAAGCTAAAATAAAACCAGCAATTGGCTTGCTTGCAGTTACGATAATTGTTGTCCACCTAGCAATCGTGAACGAATCTAATTTTAATATTGGGGAAAGAAAATTTGCGACTGATGAAGTAAATTGCGCTAGAAAAAATACCAGCGGTACAATCATAATTATCCAATATTTCCCTTTCCCTATCTTACGAATATAGTGACTCAAAATAGTGGCAGCTGCAAACCAAGCAGTAATAAATGAAAATATGTACGTGACAAAATACAAATTATCAATTAAATCAAATCTCCCTTTGCTGACGTCCATACTTCCGCCTAGGTATGGGTGCGTCTCGACTGGCCTGTCACTTATTCTTAATGACGCATCTATCATCCAAGCCTGGAAATCACGTGATTCATTTCAAGGCAAGTTTAACCAATCCAACAACGGGTATTTTATATTTCAACGAGGACACTAAATACAATTTGATTGTCAAATAAGATTTTATATCTTTACGCACAGGTTAAATCATAATTGTTTCGTTACTGGCTATAGTACCATAGGAATAGTTGGCCAGTTATTGCATTATACAAGGCAGTACGTTGCGAGGATGTCGGCTGCCTGGAATGAAAGTCGGCATCATATATATTACCTATAAAATCACAAGGAGCACCATGATTTTGTAAACTCTAGGCGAAAATACTTTCTGACACCACTTTTATCTTCTTCTTTACCAAATCATGTATGTAGTTATGCAAGTTTCCAGATTTGATATTATCATTGTGATGCTTAAAATTTAATTTGTCTTTGTCATGACCTGTTTTTTCAACCTTTGTTGATTTCAAGTGCTTTGCTGTATGAATTTCGACTTTATCATTGCCATTACTTTTCTCCTTATTGCCACTACTATTGTCTGTGCTATGATTATCATTACTATTGTCTTCTCTATCGTCTGAACTTGATTTGTCATTGTTATCAGAATCATGTTTATCATGGCTATCCTCCTTAGACGAAGATGATGAGGAACTGTCATCACTGGAAGTTTCCTTAATTAGATGTGTATTATCGAAAATGTTATCGTAGGTCGCTGCTTCGGAGATGGTATTGCTAGTATTGACAGCAGTAGCGACATCAACAGCAGCAGATTGGTTGCTACTATTTTGATATTGGGGCAATAATGGTATAAATTTTGTGTTATAAAATCCTGTTGTACCGGTCGAGCTTAAGTTGCTTGACTTTGTGGGCAGACTGAAGTTGGCTGCGTTACTTGTCCCCGTAATATTGATACTGTAATACTTAGTAGTCACGTTGCCAACAGCAGCAGAATCATGGTTGCACGTAATTTTTGAAGTCAATTTATTCATTCAAGTCATTATGAGATGGTAATTGTCAGTGTACGTAAAAGTCCAATTAGAATAATCGTTTGGACCTCCTAGTCCTCTTGCAGTAACATTTTGCATAGGCTTCGTGTCATTCCAATCAACATATATACTTGACAATTTGCATTTGGTGTATCAGAAGATGTCCCTTCGATAGTTAGCGGCCCTATTGGTACTATTTGGTTTTGTTTTTGGGGATGTTATCTTAACACTGCATCGTATGGACAACTTAAAAAGCGATTCAAAGTCAGACGGCTAATTTGTCGAGTGTGTAAGTTAAAATTTAGGACACGTGAAGAAACCCAGGCTCATATCAAGCAGGAACATAGAAAGAATTCATCAGAATCTAATGGGATTCAATTGAAGGGCACATGAAAGGATTTCGTACAAGTGAGGAATTCCAACCATTCTTCGCATTAGTTCGTCCCTTCCTTAATCAGATAGAAGAAATGAACCATTGCGAAGTAACAGGTATCAAAGGTAAGTGATTGTCTTGAATCAGTATTGGCATAACAATTCAAAATAGAATACACTTATGAATACAAAGTAGATGTAAGAAGATTTAACATCTAGTAGGCACTTCCTTTTTCTCGGTGAATTTTCAACGCTTCAACATAACATTCAAATTCTAATATTCCAAATTTGGCACACTTAACTTCAAGTTACCAACTTACCTTCTTGAAACTTTCTAATTTATATAGTTACCTTACTATATGTACTCACTAGAGGTAAGTTACAATGGAAAATAAATGTGAATGCGGAGAAGAAAGTTGTGAATGTAGCTGCCCTACAACTGGGGGCGGACACCATGGATGCGGACACGGAAGAATGGCGGCTATGCAGGGTGCAGATCCTATTACCATGTCTCAGATGATGTTTCAAAAAGCCTTCTTTAAAGCACTCTTTGAAGTAAAGGTTGAAAAACTGAAAAAGAAAATTGAAGAAAAATGGGGATCCAACTTGGATCAAGCTGCCGAAGCAGTTATTGAGGCATCTGGAAAAGAATGGGAAGCGTTAGGAGCAACTGCCCAAGCGAAGCAAGAACTCCACAACAAGCTAGCGGCTATATTAACACAGAAAAAGAAATAACTAATACCTTCATTCCGAAGCAACCTACTTCGGTTCACCTCCTCATTTTTTGCTGTCATAATACTTGAGTCAGCATCTTCGCTGACGGAAGTTGAACCAAGATGAGATTCTTCATTCTGGCATAAATTCTGTCTTACGGTAACCCATTACCTTGGGTGAATGTATAGACAAACTAAACAAAAAGGGTGATAAGGGATAAAGAAGAGCTTTTTGCATACTGCGAGTTAATATCTAGATGAAAGTAAACATTAAAAGCTTCTAACAGCCAATATAAGAAAAGAGATCCTTGAAAATAATAGATGCAAGTGAACCAGGATTTGGAGGTCCAATGACAGAAGATGAAGTTAGAAACTTTTTGATTAACAGCAAGAAAAACATCCATATTTCAACCTTGGATGAAAAGGGAGAACCAAACATCCATCCTGCATGGTATTATTTTGACAAAGAAGGTAACAAGATTTACATTGAGAGTGGAAAAGCGTCTAGGAAGACCCGTAACCTTGAAAGAAATAATCTGATATACTTTTGTATTGATGATGATAACATCCCATATAAGGGAGTTCGCGGAAAGGGAACAGTAAGAATCTCTGAAGACACCCAGTACAATACGCCCATAATTGAAAAAATACTAATAAGATATCTAGGAACGATTGACCACCCTGTATCCCAATTACTTTTGAATGTTGCCAGAAATGAAAAAGAGTTGGAAAATAAGGTGAAGGAATTAATAAGGTCTAAGCTACTACAAACCGAGGAGAAGACCGGCATAGAGTCAACATTTGATGAAAACG